>Ga0115566_10001142_pt1 | contig 22928 bp, 17 predicted proteins | sample COGITO_mtgs_1204_3_FD_87173 | JGI IMG/M metagenome (GOLD analysis project Ga0115566, IMG submission 87173) | Pelagic marine microbial communities from North Sea - COGITO_mtgs_120405 | ecosystem: Environmental > Aquatic > Marine > Epipelagic | place: Germany:Helgoland, sampling site Kabeltonne...
CTGCATGAGTATGGTGCCAGGGTCTCAGCGCTGGGGCAAGCAGATTGATGCCTTGCATGCGATGAAGGACTTTGATGATTTACCAGCAGAGTGTGAGGGGCATGCGGTAGAGCGTGTGCTATGCCCGGTCCCGACGGGCGCGGTCCATTTTCATCACGGGTTGACCTGGCATGGCTCGCACGCGAACACCAGTACTCGCCCGCGTCGCGCTATCGCCATACACTTCATGGGGGAAAGGACCTGCTACAACGCTGCTGGCGACAACCACCTGTGCAGGAAGTTAATAGGGGGGATTGCAGATGGGGAAAAGCTGCAGGGTGACAGCTTTCCACTGGTCTGGCGTGCCTGAAGTCGTCGTGATTCGAGAGTAGTTCGGGGAGTACAGCTTCCGTGGCTGTCATTTCGAACCCGGCTCGCAGTCGCCGGGGGCTTGTTGCCCATGCGACCGAACTTTGCCACGGGCTGATATGAGATTTCAGGGGAACAGTAGCCGAGATCTGTGGTCCAAGCTGGTTGCCTTGCGATCCATCGGATTGACCATGCCGTGAGGTAGGCGTATACTTCCGATTACTCCTCGCCCGTGCGTAGGCCCTCCCCGCCGAATGAATACCATCTTGACTCGACGCGCCTTCTGTTTGCTGTTGTGCCTGGCCTGCTGCTCGCTTTCTGCCGAGGAGAGGCTGATGAAAGGGACCGTGTGGCTGGATGATCCCAACGAAGTTGCCGGATTCGAAGCTGTGCAGGAGAGTCTTTCGCGTCTATCCGAGTCGGCTCGCATTCTCTATGTGGGGCTGCAGCCGGGGGATGAGCCGATGGCGCTGCTGGCCTACTTGTCGCAGCGTAGATATGCGAACGTCGCCTCTGCTTTTATCACCCGCAACGAACGCGGTGCCAATCAAGTCGGGCTGGAACGCGGAGACGCGCTAGCTGTATTGCGTAGTGCGGAGGCATTGACCGCGGCCAAGATTGTGAAATCTGACGTGTTTTTTTTGGGGTTTCCGGACGTCGGCGAGTGCAAGAATGCCACAGACGCGCTGATGCAGTGGAACGAAAAGCGCGCAATTGCTGAACTGGTGACGCTGATGCGCGATTATCGCCCGCACGTCGTCTTGACCCATTTCACCGGGCGGTCGGCCGAGGCCAATGGTCAGCAGCGCGCGCTGGGGGTGCTCGTCGAACGCGCCTACGAGCGCTGCGGATTCAGCAGCTTTCCGACGACTGGGCAAGCCCTGTGGCGACCAGATGCGCTGTTTCTGGTCGGTGAGCGTATGCCTGGCAAGCGCCAGTACTCGATCGATGTCGCAAAGCAGGCACCATCTGGCAAGTCTTTCGCGCAACTGGCGGTCATGGCGCGCGCTTCGTATCGCTCGCTGGAGTTGCCGCGGCTGCGCGGTGGCTTGAAATCCGTCTCCCTATCCTTGCTGCAGAATCAACTGGGCGATGATCCAGCGGAAGGCAGCGACCCGTTCGACAAGTTTCTCCGGGGACCGGAAACCTTGACCAGTGCCAACGTCGCAGCTAGCGGTCGCTGGGCGGACAAAATTCGGATCAACGCGTCGGCTGCGCGCGACATGAAGGGGGCCCCAGACCGCCTGCTGTTGCATCTCGTTCCGGGATTGGCCGCTGCCCGCTATGCTGCCCATGCCTCGGAGCAGCTCGATGCGGGGCTGGCCGCGGGTTACGAGGACAGCGCCCGAAATTTTACGCGGGCCCTGCACCAGGCCACTGGCCTACAGGTAGATCTGCGCTGTGACCGTGACTTGGCCTTGCCCGGTGAAACCGTGAACTTTACGTTGCATCTTTTCGCCCCGTCAGCTCCGGTGATCAAGCCGCGCGTACGCCTGACCTTATTACAGCGAAAGGCTGGCAAGCTGGTTCCGATGCACTACGAGCTGGTGCCTGAGAATCAGGAAGTGACCGAGGTTCTGAAACGGCGGCAGTCTGCCAAGTTTCGGGTGGAAGTTCAGATTCCGGATGACGCCACGTCTACGACGGTGTTTGACGTGAAGCGTGGCTGGCGTCTGCCGTTTGGTCGCCGCCACCGAGCCTTGGGGGAGATGCCGGTCGCGTATGCGACGGTGACCTATCAGGCAGGGTTTGATATTGGCAGCTACGCCACCGCGGTTTCCGGTGCCGAGAATGCGCCCGTGTCGGTCGCGGTAGAGGCGCGACAGTTGCGCAAGGGCGCCGATGGTGCCGGGGTGCGAACCCAATTGCGCGTGCTGTCGCCGGTGGACGTTTCACTGGCACGGGACGTGGTCCCGGCGTTTCTTGGCCCCGAGGGTGCGACCTGCTACATCACAGCGGCGTTGGCGGCGGCGACCGATGTGCCCGGCGTGCTTACGCTCGAGGACGTGCCGCCAAGCTGGACCATCACCCCGTCACGGGTACCGCTCGAGTTGAAGAAAGGCGAAGCGCGGACCGTGCGATTCACCTTGACGTTGCCGCACAGGCACGCAGACGCTGCGAAGTCCGCAAAGGTCAAAGCACTGTTCCGAGCAGGGCGCCATCGCATCTCCTCCGCCGTGCGCGAGATCGATCCACGTCATGTGGGCCGTTTTACCTATGCGGATGAGGCGCTTTGCCTTCTTTCGCCGGTTGCGACTAAGCGCCCGACGGCACAGCGAATCGCCTGCGTACCAGGGCCAGATCTGAACCTGATTGCTGCCTTTGAGACCCTTGTGCCGGACATGACGATCCTGCAGGACAGCGACCTGGCCGCGCGGCGATTTCATGGATTCGACACGATCATCCTGGCTCCTGGAGCCTACGACTATCGCAACGAACTGGTGGATGCCCGCGAGGGACTGCTCACCTATGCGCTTGATGGTGGGCGTCTGGTGGTGATGCATCAAGACGCAGCCTTTGCGACTCAGAATTGCGCGCCGTTTCGGCTGCACTATTCCAGCCCCAGCCATGCGGTGACCGATGAGCGAGCGGGAGTCAAAGTGCTGGCTCCGCTGCATCCGCTGCTGACCCAACCAAACGAGCTCAGTCGGCTAGATTTCGATCACTGGCAGGTTGAGCGTGGCCGCTTTTTTCTGGCGACCGACCGCTTGCCAAGTACTGCTAGAAAGCTGCTACTGGTTCAAGATCCAGGTGATGCTGATCAGGACGGCGGGTTGGTCTATCTAAAGATTGAGCGGGGCGAGTGGATCTACTGTGCATTGAACCTGCAAGAGCAACTCTCACACCATGTGCCTGGCGCCTGGCGGTTGCTGGCTAATCTTTTGGGGCCAAGCCGGGCTGAGCGCCTAGCAGGTGCGGATCATAAGCCCGAGCCGGGTGTTGCGGAGTCCGCAAAACCACCCGTTAAGGCACCACCCACAGTTAGCGAAGCCGCATCGGATTTGGCGCGGCATGTTGAACGTGCGACTACACCCGAGCCGGTGAAATCGGTGAAGCCAGCTATCGCTGTGGAGGTTCCGAAGCCAGCACAGGTGCCAGTGCCTGTCGTTGAGCGTCCGAGAGTGACCTTGGTCGAACCGGTCGTGCAAGTGCAGTCGGAACTTGCTGTATCCCAACCCGCAGTCGAAGCGGTTGCGCCGGTAGTGGCAGAGCCAGTAGAAGCCGTGGTCCGGACACCGCCCCCCACAAAGGCCGCAATCCCTGAGAGTCGCCCTTCAGCCGGCGTTCTGGCGCTGCTGCGGGCCCGCGAAGCGCAGCGAAATGCGGCCCAACCACTGCCGCCCGAGGTGGCAGCGCGCTTCCAGAACACTGGCGCTACTGCGGCGGCGCCAGTGGCGGTTGCCCCGCCGGTGACAGCTAGGCCCGCCGCCGAGCCAGTGGCCGAGCCCCCCGCCGAGCCGGTTGCGCTGGCCAAGGAGCCAGAACCTTCGCCGACCATCAGCGCTAGGATCGGCATCGCGCCAGTTTCGCTGTCCCGATCTACTCCCGTCTCGAGCGCTGACGCGCCGCGCGAGGTGAATTCTGCGTTTCGTCGCGCGTTGTTTCCAAACCGGGGGCGTGAGGAGCTAGCTCGTGTTGTGGCACCAGAGCCGCCGATTGCGAGGTCCCCAAAACCTGAGCCCCCGCCAGTTGTCGTGGTGAAGGCCGAACCGCCGGCGATTGTTGTGGAGCGCGAGCCCACACCAGCTGTCGTGGTGGAGGCAGAACCACCGGCGGTTGTTGTGGAGCGCGAGCCCCCACCAGCTGTCGTGGTGAAGGCCGAACCGCCGCCGGTTGTTGTGGAGCGCGAGCCACCACCAGTTGTGGTCCCGACCCCGCCCGCTGTCGTTGCCAAGCCGGAGCCGCCGCCAGTGGTGGCCAAGCGCCAGCCGCCCAGAGTAACAGCGCCTGCTGAGGTTGCGCCGGTTGTTGTGAAACCAGTGCTTCCTGTTGAACCGGTGGAGCTGGCAATGATCAGGCCGCCGTCGGGTAAGCCGAGTAAGGCCGTTCCGCCGGTAGCCCCGACGCAGCCAAAGCCCGACGTGACAGAGCCAAAGCCGTCTAAGCCCGCCTTGCCGGATACCGAATGGCCCGAGGCTTTGGACCTGCCACCAGCGCCTACCCAGATCACCGCGGATGCCGTCGAATACGATATGGAGAACGGCACCGCGATCTTTATCGGCAACGTTCAAGTCATCGACGATCGTATCAGCCTGAAGGCCGATCGCCTGCGGGCGAAGAATAATCCGCAAACCAACGAGTTCCAGCGCATCACCGCCGAGGGCAACGTCACGATCGTGAGTGAGGATCGCGTCGCGACCGGCGATAAGGCGATTTACGACTTGGATGCCGGGACGATCGTCCTGTCCGGCAAGCCAATGATGCGCGAAGGTCCGCATGAGATTGTGCCTGAGGAGGCCATCGTCTACGATCGCCGCCGTGGTGTTTTCTCGACACGCGGACGCACGAAGATCCGCCTGCGTTCCAGCGGCGGCTTGGATGGCTTGCGTTGAGGGGGCATCGCTACGCTAAGCGTCGGTGTGTGATTTACGCGTTGACCGATAAGCGAGCCGATTTACAGGTTAGGGTTTCTCGCAAGCGCACACATCAGCCGGCTGAACAGAATACATGACGATCGACTGGAACTCTTTGGGATTTCAATACATGGCAACGAAGTGCCATGTACGTTATACGTGGCGCGACGGTGCGTGGGACGATGGTGTACTCGAGACTGAGCCATACCTGAAGCTGCACATCGCAGCGACCGTCCTGCACTACGGACAAGCTGCGTTCGAGGGGCTCAAGGCCTTCCGCTACCAAGATGGGCAAGTGCGGGTGTTTCGCGGCAGTGAGAACGCGCAGCGCATGAACGACTCCGCAGACAGAATTCTGATGGCCAATGTGCCCACAGAACTCTTTCGAGAGGCTGTGAATCGCGCAGTTCGTGAGAATATCGAGTATGTCCCGCCTTATGGCACTGGCGGTGCGCTGTACATCCGCCCGTTGCTCTTTGGTAGTGGGCCGCAGATCGGCGTGAGCCCTGCTGACGAGTACACGTTTATCGTACTGGTGGTCCCGGTTGGGGACTACTACAAGGGCGGGCTAGCACCCGTTACAGCGGTCGTAGATAACCGCTACGATCGAGCCGCACCGCGCGGAGTGGGACATGTGAAGGTCGCCGGTAATTACGCAGCAAGTCTGTTGCCTGGGCTGGAAGCGAAGAAGCAGGGCCATCAGATCAATCTGTACCTGGATGCCCGCACAAACAGCTTTGTGGACGAATTCGGCACCGCTAACTTTATCGCGATCACGCACGATGGTGGCTATGTTACGCCGGATTCAGAATGCGCCTTGCCGAGCATCACGAACCGAACGCTGATGGCTCTGGCCGAGCTTGAAGGCATTCCGGTCGTGAGACGGCCGATTGCGTTTGACGAGATTGCGGACTTCGCAGAAGTCGGTGCTTGTGGTACCGCCGTGATTATCACGCCGGTGAATCGCATTGTGCGTGGGGACCACGTGACCGAGGTAGGACCCCGGGACGGGTGTGGCCCTGTGTTGCAAAAACTATATCAACGAGTTCGTGCGATCCAGGTGGGGGATGATCCCGCGCCGGATGGCTGGACCGAGAAGGTGATTTGAATATGAAGGACAGAATGGAAGACCTTGTGATTATCGGGACCGGCCCAGCCGGATATACCGCAGCTGTGTACGCCGCGCGGGCAAACCTTAAACCGCTGATTTTGGCTGGAGAGCTGCCTGGTGGCCAACTTACGCAGACCACGGATGTCGAGAACTATCCGGGCTTCGAAGAGGGCGTTCTTGGCTATGATTTGATGGCTAAGATGCAGGCGCAGGCTGAGCGCTTTGGCACACGGCTCGAGTATGACATCGTGGAGTCGGTCACTTTTAAGGATGGTGGGCCGCAGACTCTGCACTTGGCTGGTGGCAAGGAACTTCAGGCCCGGGCGGTTATTATCTCGACCGGGGCCACCCCACGCCGACTTGGCATTCCTTCTGAGGATGCGCTGGAAACCAAGGGCGTTACCTATTGCGCAGTGTGTGACGGGGCCTTTTTTCCAGATGTTCCGCACGTCGTGGTTGGCGGCGGGGACTCGGCCATGGAAGAGGCAGTGTTTTTAACCAAGTTTGCCAGCAAGGTGACAATTGTCCACCGTCGCGATGAATTTCGTGCGTCTAAAATCATGGCGGATCGGGCCATAAACCATCCAAAAATCGAGGTAGCCTGGGACAGCGAGGTCGCTGAAGTGCTTGGTGAAGATGTGGGTAAGGTTACTGGCGTCCGCTTGCGGAATCTCAAGACAGCTGAAACCACAGAGGTGCCATGCGGTGCGGTGTTCGTCGCGATCGGGCATACGCCGAATACCGCGTTTCTCGGGGGGCAGATTGCCACCGATGACCAAGGCTATGTGCTGCTTGAAGGAACCGGTAGCCGAACGAATGTGGAAGGGGTGTTCGCCGCGGGAGACTGCGGAGATCACACCTATCGTCAGGCCATCACGGCCGCAGGCATGGGCTGTAAGGCGGCGCTTGATGCCGAGCGCTGGCTTGAGCTACAGGAAGACTGACCGTGGGCACCGCGCGCTCGTTGCTGATTTTTCTCGTCGCAGCCCTTGTGCTGGCAGGCTGTGGAAAACTAGATCCGCGCGAGTTGTTGACTGAGGCGCTCGAAGCGGCGCGTCACGGCGATCGTCAAAGCTGGCTGACGACGCGCGAACTGCTGAAAACCTGCCGCGATGAGCACGGCGTCAATGACCCGGACGTAGACGCGTTGTATGTCTACGCGCTATGGCGGACGGACGAGCAGGACCAGGCGATTCAGGTCGGGCGGAAGCTGGCAGACAGTCATCCCCAGGCCTTTGCGCCGCAGTTCATACTGGGGAAGTTCTACTATGGCGACAAGGACTACCAAAATGCGCTCACCTATTTGCGCCAAGCGCATGCACTACAGCCGGAGCACGTAGACTGCCTCTTGCTCTATGCCTCCTGTGCTGGGCTCCTGAACTTGGACAATGCGGGCGATTTGTACGAGGCCTTGGACGCGCACGAGCAGTATCGGGATACCGGAACGCTGAGTAACGAGCGCGCCGTCTGGCACGCCGGGCGAGGGGACACGCGTGGGGCATTTTCCCACGTCGCCAAGGCACTGGATCTGAGCGATCACCACCCGCTCATCTGGCTGAATAAAGCAAGAATTGCAGATTTCTACGCGAACAAACCCAGTCTGGCCCGCAAGTTCTATCGGCAGTTTCTGCTGGAAGCAGGAGAGCGCTACAAGCCGCAGCGCGAGCACGCAGTCGGGCGGATGAGGGCGTTGAAAAGCCTCTAGCCAGTCGGTCTCACAGACGTTGCGGACTCCGCAGCTCTCTTTCAATTTCTAGATCTTCTAATAAAACAGAAACGTATCGGAGACACCATGTCCGACAATACACCGACCATCATTTACACGAAGACTGACGAAGCGCCAGCTTTGGCGACCTATTCATTTTTGCCGATTATTCGGACCTTTGTCAGCGGCTCAAATATCGACGTGCAGCTGCGGGATATCTCATTGGCCGGTCGGATTTTGTCAACCTTTCCAGATTGCCTGACACCAGAGCAGCGCCGAAGCGATTCTCTCAGCGAGCTGGGAGAATTGGCCAAGACGCCCGGGGCAAATATTATCAAACTGCCAAATATCAGCGCTTCGATTCCACAGCTAAAGGCTGCGATTGAGGAGCTACAGGCTTTGGGCTTTGGGGTTCCCGACTATCCGGAAGATGCGGAGTCCGCAGCTGGGCAGAGGACCAAAGCGCGCTATGCGAAGGTGCTCGGCAGTGCGGTGAACCCGGTCTTGCGTGAAGGAAATTCCGATCGTCGGGTCGCTGCACCGGTGAAGGAATACGCAAGGAAGAATCCACATTCGATGGGAGCCTGGTCTGCGGATTCGAAGTCCCACGTGGCCCATATGTCGGCCAATGACTTCTTCGGCAGTGAGCAATCGCACGTGATGGCGGAAGCCGGGACTGTGCGGATCGAGCTGGTCACCGCTGCTGGCACGATCGTGCTGAGGGATGGGCTGTCGCTGCAGGCTGGTGAAGTGATCGATGCATCGGCTATGAGCTGCCAGGCGCTGCAGGCGTTCCTAGCAGAGCAGATTGAGGACGCGAAGGCCGAGGACGTGCTGCTGTCGTTGCATTTGAAGGCGACGATGATGAAGGTATCGGACCCGATCATCTTCGGACATGCGGTGCGCGTGTTCTACGCAGATGTGTTTAAGAAGCATGCCGCAACGTTCGATGCCCTGGGCGTAGACCCGAACAACGGGATCGGCGACGCCTACGCCAAGATTCAACAGTTGCCGGCCGTTGAGCGCGAGGAAATCGAAGCCGACCTGTCGGCGACCTACGCGTCGCGCCCACGGCTGGCGATGGTGGACTCCGATCGGGGCATCACCAATCTGCATGTGCCAAGCGACGTGATTATCGACGCATCCATGCCTGCCGCGCTCCGGACCTCTGGCAAGATGTGGGGGCCGGATGGCAAGCTGCAGGATACCAAGGCGATCATCCCAGATCGTTGCTACGCAGGCGTGTATCAGGAAGTGATCAGCTACTGCAAGGTGCACGGCGCGTTTGACGTGACCACCATGGGGAACGTCGCGAATGTTGGCCTGATGGCGCAGAAGGCGGAAGAATACGGCTCCCATGATAAGACATTTGAAATCGCTGCCGCCGGGACGGTGCGGGTCGTGGACGCGGCGGGCGCGGTCTTGATGCAGCACGTAGTCGGGCAGGGCGACATCTGGCGGATGTGCCAGACCAAGGATGCCCCGATTCGCGATTGGGTTCGGCTCGCTGTCTCACGGGCGCGGGCCACGGGGGCTCCAGCTCTCTTCTGGCTCAACGCAGAGCGGGCGCATGATGCCAGCCTGATCGCTAAGGTCGAAGCCTACCTTCCAGATCATGACACGAGCGGCCTGGATATTCGCATTCTGCCCCCAGTTGAGGCCACCCGAGTAAGCTGCGAGCGAGCAACCGCCGGGCAAGATACCATCTCGGTGACCGGAAACGTTCTGCGTGATTACTTGACGGACTTGTTCCCGATTCTGGAACTCGGTACCAGCGCTAAGATGCTGTCGATCGTTCCATTGCTGGCTGGCGGTGGCTTGTTTGAGACCGGAGCCGGTGGTTCCGCACCGAAGCACGTCCAGCAGTTCGTCAAGGAAGGGCACTTGCGTTGGGACTCGCTCGGCGAGTTTCTGGCGCTGGCGGTTTCCTTGGAGGACCTGGCAGAGAAGGCAAAGTTGCCGGCAGCGCAGGTGCTTGCGGATGGTCTTAATACGGCTGTGGGTAGGTATCTTGATGAGAATCGCTCCCCGTCGCGTAAGGTGAATGAGCTCGACAATCGCGGAAGCCAGTTCTACGTCGCTCTGTATTGGGCGCAGGCACTGGCTGCTCAGTCTAAGAGTGCGGACCTTCGCGCTCGCTTCTCGGGGCTGGCAAAGACGTTGGCCGCGCAAGAGAGCACAATTGTCGCCGAGCTGAATGCAGCGCAAGGCAGCCCGGTAGACATCGGTGGCTACTTCGAGCCGGATGCCGTCAAGGCTGAGGCTGCCATGCGTCCGAGCCAAACGTTCAACGACGCGCTATCAGCTATCGGCTGAGAATGCGGGGGGCAATAGCAGGGTCTCGGATTGGGCTGCTATTTCTTCGCGAAACAATAGCGGTCACTACGCACCTGCTGCGCTCAGCTTTTCTCATCTAAAAATGGCTTTGGTGAGTTATCACATTTGCAGCCAAGCGTTATAGTGGCGTCGTTGGGAGCGGCTGGGTAAACATGTTTACCTGATTCGGGGTGGAAGTCGTTAGCTGGGGGGCTTCCAGCATCTTTTTCAAGGAATTCATGCAGACAAAGCGTTTCAGGAAATCACAAGAACAGAAGCTGAGGGGTAGTCGAGGCCAAGGATCTCAGGCTCGTGCCCCAGAACAAAAGGGAGCAAGGCCGCCGCCATCGACGCGCTGGGGGAGGAGATCGAATCACATGTTACAAATCAGGAGTAGATTCATGCAAACCACGTCCATCAATTCACTGTTGGCCTTGCTGGTGCTTAGCGCACTACTGGTCGTAAGCTGTAGCAAACCCGCCGCCGAGAATGCTGAGGGTGCTGCCCCAGCAGAAAAAGAAGGCGCACTGCGCATTGCCGTGATCCCCAAGGGAACGACACATCCATTTTGGAAGAGCGTCGAGGCTGGCGCCCTAAACGCTGGCAAAGAGAACGGCATTGAGATTATCTGGAAGGGCGGGTTGGTCGAATCTGACCGCAGTCAGCAGGTCCAGATCATCAAACAGTTTGTGACACAGAAGGTCGACGGCATTGTCCTCGCACCGCTTGACTCAAAGGCTCCCGGTATCATTCGTGCGGTGCAAGACGCCAACGCTGCCGGTATTCCTGTGGTCATCATGGATTCGGCGCTCGAAGCCCAAGCGGGAAAGGACTTCATAACCTTTGCTGCGACCAGCAATAAAGAAGCGGGAAAGCGTGGTGGCGAGACCTTGGCCAAGCTGCTGGACGGCAAGGGCAAGGTGGTTATCCTGCGCTACATCGAAGGCTCGGCCAGTACCGAGAACCGCGAAGCCGGTTGCATCGAAGCACTTAAGGAGCACCCGGGTATTGAGGTCATCGCCGATCCCTATGCTGCGGGTACGGGTACCATTGCCGATGCCAAAAACCGCGCTATCAGCATGATCGACAAGCTCAAGGAGGCAGACGGCGTCTTCGCCTCCAACGACCCCGTGACTGTCGGCTTGCTCGGTGCCTTGAAGGCAAAAGGGCTCGTTGGCAAGGTCAAATTCGTCGGCTTCGACGCCTCACGCCCCACCGTGGCAGCACTGAGAAGCGGCGAAATCCAGGCGTTGGTCGCCCAGAATCCCTTCAATATGGGCTTTCAGTCTGTCGCTGCCCTCGCCAAGCACCTGAGTGGCGAAACTGTGCCACAGCGCATCGATACCGGTGCGGGAATCCTGACAACGGACAACCTCGAGACGGCGGAAAGCAAGAAGCTTCTCAAACAGGCGGAGTAACCACACCATGACCGACACTGTCGCTAACGCCAGCGCTGGCACAGCCTCATCGGTCATGCCGCGCCTGAAGATGGCCGGAATCACCAAGCGTTTTGGCCCCACCATTGCGCTTGGTGGGGTCAGCCTTGCGGTGCATGCTGGCGAAGTTCACGCCCTCATCGGCGAGAACGGCGCAGGCAAGAGCACACTGATGAAGGCGCTCTCTGGTGCGCATCAAGCCGATACCGGCGCGATGTGGATCGACGGCCAGCCGTACCAGCCCAAGAGTCCGCTCGACGGTCGCGACTTTGGCGTGGCGATGATCTACCAGGAACTGTCGCTCGCCCAGCACCTCTCGGTCATGGAAAATATTGTCCTTGGCGATGAGCCGCGTATGGGCCCGTTCATGCGCTGGGGAGAAGTGCGACGCATCTCCAGGGAAGCGCTCGCTCACGTGGGGCTGGAGGATTTGCCCTTGGATACGATCGTAAGTACGCTCTCCAACGCGCAGCAGCAGCTGATTGAGATCGCCCGGAGCATGGCTACCGGTGCCAAAGTCTTGGTCTTTGACGAGCCAACCAGCTCGCTTTCTCAGCATGATATTGAGAATCTGTTTACGCTGATCCGTGAGCTCAAGGCCAAGGATTATGCGATCGTGTACATCTCTCATTTTCTGGAGGAAATCCAGGAAATCACCGATCGCTTCACGGTCCTGCGCGACGGCCAGAGCGTCGGTAGCGGGGTCACCGCCGAAGCGGAAGTTGCCAACATCATCGCCATGATGGTTGGGCGCGATGTCAAAGACCTCTACCCGCGCTCCGACCGCGTCGTCTGCGAACGCGTGTGCGAGGTCAGGAACGTCGCGGGGATCGACAAACCTGCCGACGTCTCGCTGGAGTTGCATCGCGGCGAAGTCGTCGGCATCGCTGGCGTCGTCGGCGCGGGGCGCACAGAGTTCTTTCGCTGTCTCTTTGCGCTTGACAGCGTGCGCTCTGGAATGATCAAGATTGAGACCATAAGTGGAAACGCGGGGGGTAACTTCACCCCGCACCAGTTGTGGGATGGCGGCGTCGGCATCGTCAGTGAAGACCGCAAGCGCGAAGGCCTCGCCACCGAGCTTTCCATCGCCGACAACCTGACGATGGCCAGCCAGCCCTTTTTCATTACGCCGGGCTGGCAGAGCAAGGCTTGCGAACCGTGGATCGAGAAGATCCCGATCAAGTGCGCATCGCCCTTTCAGCCAATCGACGGCCTGTCTGGAGGCAATCAGCAGAAGGTGGCGATTGCCCGGCTGCTCCATTCCAATGTCGACATCCTGCTGCTCGACGAGCCCACCCGTGGCATCGACGTCGGCAGCAAGGCTCAGATCTACCAACTCATTGACGAACTGGCCTCTGGCGATCCCGAGAATGGGATCAAGCCCAAAGCCGTTTTAATGATTTCCAGCTATCTACCTGAGCTCCTTGGCACCTGCGACCGCATTGGCGTGATGTGCAAAGGAAAACTTGGTGCAATCAAGGCGATTGCAGATGTAGATGAGCATAGCATTATGCTAGAAGCAACCGGCACAGAGGACATGCAGTGAACCAGAAAGTATTGAAGATCGCCGGTCAGGCCGGTCCGTTAATTGCCCTGATTTTCGTGTTTGGCCTCTTCGCCATTCTCGGTGGCGGAGACTTTTGCCAGTGGGGCACGATGAACGATATTCTGATGCTCTCGGCCATCGTTGGCATCGCCGCCGTGGGGGCGACGTTAATCATTATTTCCGGTGGCATTGATCTCTCCGTCGGTTGCACCTTAGCCGCGGTGACCATCATCCTTGCCCGATTGCTCAACCTGAAGTCTGGTGATACCTATTTGGTTGAGCAATACCCGGTACTCTGGCCGCTCTGCGCGGCGATCGGCGGCATTGTTCTTGGCGGTGCCATTGGTTTGCTGATTGGTGCCGCCGTGGTGGGGCACATTGGCCGTGCCGCTGCCGTCATTCTCGGCGGGCTTGTCATCGTCTGGCTGCGTGATGGTAACAGCATGCCACTCGTTGTTTGCATCTTGCTTGGTATCGTCGCGGGCGGCATTCTTTGGTACTTGAACCGGGTCACCATCAAGAAGACGCCTTTGCCCCCCTTTATCGTCACTCTCGGCCTCTGGGCATCGCTGCGCGGTGCAGCCAAGTGGATGGCTGGCGGGAGTGCCGTCTACGCGGACATCGACGAAGTCGATGGCACAGCGATCTGGCTCAACAACTTGATGCGCGACATCAAGGTCGGCGACTTGATCTTGCCGATGCCGGGCGTTTGGATCTGGATCGTGCTCGCCATTGTCATCGGGCTGATGCTAACCTACACCCGCTTTGGCCGTCACATCTACGCCGTCGGTTCCAACGAGAACACTGCTCGGCTTTGCGGCATCAACGTAGAGAAAACCAAGATTCTGACCTATGTGGTAGCCATTGGCTGCGCGGGTATCGCCGGTGTGTTGCGGTTCTCGTGGCTGGGGATGGGCGACCCGACAACTGATATGGGCACCGAACTGCTCGTGATTGCTGCCGTTGTAATTGGTGGTGCCAGCCTAAACGGTGGCGTAGGCGGCATTGGTGGTACGATCATCGGTACCCTGATTATCATGATCGTCTACAAAGGCTGTACCGTTCTTGGTCTCGAGAACTTCGTTCAGGAGATCGTGACAGGTGCCATTATCGTTGCCGCTGTTGCCTTGGATCAGGTGCGTCACCGCAAGGCTGAATGAGTCCTGTTACGGGCAATTTATTGCAGAAAAATGGTGACTGCGACGGCCGCAGGCAGCGCCGTCGGAGCTCACAACTTTAGCGGCCAAGGAGCGCGGCGCTCCCTCGGGCCGGGAGAAACAACAGACCTGAGAGTGCGAGCGGCCCGCTGTACGTTGTGCGACAACGGACACGCCGAACAGCAGCGAAAATCCCGTTTCACAACTTTAGATGTGCCCCATGCAGGATGGCAGTGGGCTCGTGGCACATCTGTAGCTGCGCACCCCGCAGCGTACGCCTATAGAAAGGGCGTAATCGCTGCCTGAAAGAGGCCGATGAAAAAGCCGATGAGCCCACCGAAGAGCGTAATGTAGCGAAACTGCTTCTCGGAGAAGCCCATGATGAGGTGCTCAAGCTTGGCCACGTCCATGGCATTGATGCGATCCTCTATGCGCTTGCGAATGTCTAACTCGCCGCCTGGTTGGATCATCTCCTTGACGTACTCTTCGAGCCCTTCCAGGATGGCAGTGACAATCTTTGGCTTGAAAGGCCGTGCCATGCTAGCAAACGGACCGAGCTGATCGAGGATTTCTTCGACCTTCTGATCCATGCGCTGGTGCGCCTTGTCGCCGGTCAAGATGCGATGAAGCTCATCTCCAGACAGCAGGTTAGCATCGAAGGTCTCGGCGATGTTTGCAGCGATAGCCTCGCGCTGCTGGGGGATGACCCCGGGCGTCATCGGCACCCTCCAGCGGCCGATGTGCCACGCGCGATAGGGCCGAAACAGCATGCGGACCGCAATCTTGTTGGTGACGGCGCCGATTGCCGCGCCAATCAGTGGAAAGACAATGAACTCAGTCATGTAGCAGCCCGCGGATCAGCCGGCCTCGGTGGCAGCCACAAAGCGTGAAGTCAGCTCATCGTAAAGCTCACGATAGTCACCGCCAGGCATGATCTGAAAGTCTGGATCGACGGTCGAGAATACCTCGTTCAAAGCTGCAAAGCTGACGCCATCTGCGTTTGCTGCGCGCATCGCTGCGCCGAGACCCGCGGAGTTACCGACGGTAAGACGCTGCAACGGCGCTCCGAAGACATCTGCTAGGACTTGGGTGATGCCACGATTCTGGCTGGCACCGCCGGTAACGCGAATGGCCGTAGGGCGATCGGTGATCCAGGTGGAGTTCAGGCGCATGGAGATCGCTTGAGCCTCGACGACGGCGCGCGCGGCGGCAGCGGCGTACTTGCCATTTTGGAAGTCTGGGCTTCCGAGCCGCTTGACCAGCGCCTCGGGTACGCGCGGGGTGGTTTCCGGGACAAAGTAGGGGACCATCAGGTTGCCGTTGTTTCCGGGAGGGGTGTCGGCGATAGCCTGGGCAAAGGCGTCCCAGTCGAGACCAAACTCCTCGGCAACGGCCTCACGGGCAAGGGATCCGTTGGTAAAGCAGATCAGGCTCATGAAGCCGCCAGCGGGGTTGCCAAAGACATGGCCATAGCCATTGGGGTCAGTGCGTGGGCTATCGATCGGGGCAAAGAAGGTGTCGCTGGTGCCGAGGCTGATGACCACGGTGCCGGGTGCATGAGCGCCCATCCCGATCAGGCTGTTTGGGTTGTCACCGGACCAGACCGTGACCTTCGCGGAGGCGGAGAAGCCGAAGCGCGCGCTGAAGTAGGGGGCGATGGTGCCGACTACGGTGTTACCAGCGGCCAAGCCAGGGAGACGGCGCTCGAGTTGATCAGCGGTTGCCGCCAGGCAGGCGGGGTCCCAGCTCTCGGTGGCAAGATTCATCAGGTTCATTCCGGCGCCATCGCCAAAGTCGATGGGCACGTCGGTGCCCGCTAGTAGCGAGGCCATGAATGAGCTGACTAGGTGAATGCGGTTTGTCGCGGCGTAACCAGCGGGATCAAGCTGGGAAAAGCGGCGAATCTGCGGACCCGTAAATCGTTCAATGGCGGGCGACCCCGTGGTTTTGCTCAGCACTGGGTTGCCCCCCACCGCGACTGCGATCTCTTGGCACTGTTGGCTGGTCGAGCTGTCCATCCAGATCGGCGCGGTCTTGCGGGACAGTTGCGGCGCAACCTGCGGGGCAAGTGGAATGGCCGCATCCCAACCGCCGGTGATGGGGCTATTCAGATAGACCGAGCCGTGTTGCTGCCCGGAGCCGCTGATAGCTCGCACGTCTGCGAGCGGAGCACCGCGGTCTTTGAGGGCAGTGAGTAGCAGTTCAAGGGCTTCGACCCACATCAACGGATCGCTGTGGCGGACCGCATCGTCTGCGTGCGGGATGAACCCGCTAGGTGAGTTGTAGTGCGGGAGATCGGCACCAAAGTTTACGGATTCCTCAAGCAGGAGCTCGCCGCTGGCGGTATCGATCAGGATGGCGGACAGACTTTGGGTGCTGGAATCAAGACCGAGGTATAGACTCATTGGGCGGCTCCTTTGGGATTGTCATCAGCGCAGGCAACGACGCGGCCGGATCGAAATACGACGGTACGGTCCGCGCGCAGCGCTAGTTCATGGTTATGCGTCACGACGATCAGTGTGGTGCCATGCGACGCATTGAGGGCAAACAACATGTCCTCGATGGCTTGGCCCGTGGTCGAGTCCAAGTTGCCCGTGGGTTCGTCTGCGAACAGAATGTCTGGCTCATTAATGAACGCGCGAGCGATCGCTACGCGCTGCTGCTCGCCGCCGGATAGTTGCTTCGGGTAATGGTGCAGGCGTTCGCTGAGGCCCACCTGCTTCAGCAGATCCAGAGCCCGTTGGTCAGCTTGCTTTCCGGCGAGGTCGGCTGGCGCTAGGACATTCTCGAACGCGGTGAGCGTAGGAATCAGCTGGAAGGCCTGGAAGACAAAGCCGACGTGATCGCGACGAATCGCTGCGCGCTGATCTTCGCTCAGGCCGCCCAGTGCTTTGCCGACTAACTCTGCTTCACCAGACGTAGGCTGGTCGAGTCCGGCAGCGATTCCCAGAAAGGTGGATTTTCCGCTGCCGGACGGGCCGACAATGGCGACGGATTCCCCAGCGGTGACCGTCACGTCCACGTCATTCAGGACGGTAAGAGGTTGACCCGCCACATGGAAGGTCTTGGTCAGGCCAGTTGCGCGCAGAACCACCGGGGCCATCACTAGAGTTCGGGATCCTGGTCCAGATACACGCGGCTCCCCACGGCTTTCTTCTGGCCCTGGTATTTGCCGGCGTAGGGCTTCTCGGCCTCTCGGTCCATGCTGCAGAACACGAGCTGACAGATTCTGCGGCCAGCTTGCAGCATGATGGGCAGCGAACTGGCGTTGTACAACTCGAGCGTAATGCGGCCTTCGAAGCCGGGGTCTACCCAGCCAGCGTTCTGAATGAACAGACCAATTCTGCCAATCGAGCTACGTCCTTCGACAAATGCCGTCAGATTGTTTGGCAGGCGCACGTATTCCATGGTCGTGGCTAGCACAAACGAGTGCGGCGGAAGCGTGAGATTGGGCCCATTGAAATCTCGATAGAGGATCTCGTCGTCCAAGCGGACCACGCCCATATTCTTATCTTCCATCACCAGGAAATGGTCCCCGAGGCGACAGTCGATCGAGGCAGGTTGGATGGAGTTATCAACCAGCGGATTGACGTCCAGTTCGCCGCTGTCGATCATGCGTTTGAGGGTCGCATCGGAGAGGATCATACGAAATTTCCGGGCAGATTAGTAGATGGCAAGAATGCGGAACTTCCTCGCAACCGGCTAGCAACGGGCAACGACGCCCTGGGGCTCAATCGGATACTCGGCGGAAAAACAGGCATGACAGAAATTGCCGACGGGATGGGACCGGACGCAGGAGAGCAGGCCCTCTAGACTGAGATAGGACAGCGAATCGACTTGGATCAATTCCCTGATCTCATCCAAGGTATGGCTATTCGCAATCAACTGGTCTTTCTCGGCAAAGTCGATGCCGTAGTAGCACGGGCTGATGTGCGGAGGGCAGCTAATGCGCACGTGCACTTCCTTAGCCCCGCACTCGCGGAGGGTGCGGACGCGCTCGCGGCTCGTATTTCCGCGTACGATGCTGTCCTCGATGAGGCAGATGCGCTTGCCGCGGATTGCATCCCGAATCGGGTTGAGCTTCGCTTTTACCGCGTTTCGTCGATCATCCTCCGTGGGTTGGATGAAAGTCCGGCCTATATAGTGATTCCGCATGATTCCGAGGTCGAAGGGAATCCCGGATTCTTCGGCATAGCCAAGTGCTGCATACATGCCGCCGTCTGGGATTGGCATGATGACATCGGCATCCACGGGCGCCTCACGAGCCAGTTGCGCGCCGAGGCGCTTGCGGACCTTGTAGACGCACTCGCCAAAGACGATGCTGTCGGGACGGGCAAAGTAGATGTACTCAAAGATGCAGTGGCCCAGGCGCGCTTGTTGCGGGAGCATGGAGGACGTGGTTGTGCCATCAAGTGCGACGTGGATGAACTCTCCCGGCTCAACTTCACGCTCATACTCAGCGCCGATCATATCGAAAGCGCTGGTTTCGGAGGCAAAGACAATCTTGCCATCGAGTCGGCCCATGACCAACGGCCTAAATCCGTGCGGATCACGAACTGCAGCCATGCCATCCTCACATAAGGCGACAATCGAATAGGCCCCCTCGGCAAAGGACAGCGCCTTCTGCAGGGCGCGCCACGGCGTCTCGCCCATGACATGGTTCCTGGCTGCGAGGTGCAGAATTAGCTCGGTATCCGTAGAGCCCTGCAGAATGGCGCCCTGGCGTTTGAGGTGTTCACGCAGAACGCCGCCATTCGAAAGATTGCCATTGTGGGCCAGGGATAACCGCCAGCAGTCCAGTTCTACAGCAAAGGGCTGGGCGTTAATCACCGAAGAGTCTCCAGCGGTACTGTAGCGCACGTGGCCAATTGCCATGTCATGCGGTACATCCCAGCCGGGTGGGAGTTCGCGGAATACCTGGCGCACCAGTCCCATTCCGCGGTGCAAATGGCACTTTCCATCGCGAAGAATGCAGATGCCTGCGCTTTCCTGACCGCGGTGTTGGAGAGCGATTAATCCGTGACGTGTATTCTCTGCTGCCTGTTCGCTGGCGATCGCAAAGACACCGCAGGCTTCCTTTGGCCCTTCCCTGTCAGATCCGCTCATTAATCATCTGCTCCGTGGTCTTGAAAAACGATACCATAGCTCGCTCGAACTAGCTGGATAGACGGCTTTGCCGATCTTCTTGGCTAAGCACGATGTAACCGCAAGACAGGCCATGATTTGAGCGCCAGTCGTGTGCCGTGTCGAGAACGAATCTGCGGAAATCTGCGTAATCTACGGATGGTTATCCTCCCGCAGAGGCGCAGGGCGCAGGGAGGAGAAAGAAGGACTCCCGCAGAGGCGCAGGGACGCAGAGAAGAGGAAGCCTAGTTGACTGCGATGCTCTTCTTATGCAGCCAGAGGCAAAGCTCCTTGAAGGCGGCCTCCTCCGGATTACCATTCGGAAATTCTTCACGAATCACGAGGTGGTATTCTCCATAAACGTTGGCTTCGAATCCCTAGTGGCCACCGTCCATGATGTGAAATTCGCGGGCAGGGAATCTCGATTGTTGAAAGACATCCGCGGTTTGGAGAAGGCTCTTGAGATTCGTCGACTCTGCACCGTTCAGAACAACTGTCATGTCCATCTAAGGTTCACGGGGCCCAGGGTCAAGCGTCGCATCACCAGTTGCCATTTCCCGTCTGACAGCAGCAGACGTGCTGATACGTGGTTTCTTCGCGCCGTCACCACCAGGAGTCTGTAGACCCGTTCGTCCTTGCGACCACGCCGAAGACTGGGCTCGCCCATCGCCGCCAGGGACTCAGATTACCACTCTGCCTGTACCGCCATAATCCCTTATTGCAGCGTTTCATCGACGATGAAATACTCGTCAGTTCCGGGGGCACAAGCGGTCAGCAAGAGAACCAGTGATAGTGTCCTGAATGGCTTCATCTGGTGCACGCGATTCCTTTTCGAAATGTTGCCCTAGAAGATCGCTGTCCGATATTCTTGTCCCCAAAATGTTGACGCTTTGCTCCAGTTCCAATAGGGCTGGCTCTGCCTGCGGCGGTCTTGTCAGAACCCGTTATGCGAGCGCTCTGGATCAGTCGTGGATCACTGTGGGGGCTGGATCGTCAGCTGCATCCTCAGGGGCCTTCAGGCCAATTACTGCGTGAAAGGCTGGCTTTGGGGCACCATTTCTGTCGAACAGTAACGGGTAGCTTGTTCTGCCCTTGATCGGCCAGTTGTTGAGCCAGGAGTGGTTGTCCGTGGTGCCCCAGAACGCGACTCTTTTGATTTTCTCCCGATGCTTGAGAAACAGCTGGAAGATGTCTGCGTACCTCTGTGCGAGCCTCTGCTGCATCTCCGCTTGCAACCCATCACGGTATGGATCCATTGCCTCGTCTTGCTCGAGCTGTTTGGCAACATCCGCGCCGTGCATCCCGGGCTGTCGCGGCAAAACATCGATATCAAGCTCTGTGATATGAACCTCAACGCCTGCTTGGGAAAAAGCGACTATACTTGCCTCGATGTCCGCAAGGGCGGGGCCATTGATCGACCAGTGCCCCTGCATCCCGACCCCATCGATCCGTACTCCCCTCTGTTTGAGTTCGAGGATCATCCTGACTACTGCGTCCCTCTTTTTTGGGCCCGTCATCGAGTAGTCGTTGTATAGCAACTCCACATCAGTGGGGAGCTCGTCATGGGCGATCCGAAAGGCCTGCTCAATAAAGTCCTTGCCGATGATCTGCGTCCAGGTGCTGTTGCGGAGGTGTCCGTTGCCTTCGATCGCTTCGTTGACCACATCCCAGGCTTCAATCTTGCTGCCATAACGTGTTGCCAGGAGCCTCACGCGTTCGCGCATCCGCTCAAGTAGTGCGCTACGGTCAAGCTGCTTGCTGTCCACATCTCGGAATACCCATTCGGGGGTCTGGTTGTGCCAGAAAAGGACATGTCCGACGACGTACATGTTGTGCTTGGTGCCAAACGCCACGTAGGCATCAGCAGCCCTGTGGTCATATACCTCAGGCTTTGGATTGAATGGGCTCCATTTCAGCATGTTGCAGGAAGAAATGCTGTTGAACTGAGTGGGCACCAGCTTAAGCGTGGGCCGCGCGCCCTCTTCGAATAGGAGCTTCTCGATGGCAGCGCCGATTAGGAAGTCATCATGGAAGGCCTGCTTCAGAGTCCGCAGGTGAGTTTCTTCTTCGTCTGCAACTGCTGACAGTAGGTAGAAACAAAGTAGTATCGCGATTGGCGTGGCTTTCATGGCTTGATCCTCTTTCTCAGGCGAGCGCCCCAAAAAATGCTGCCGAAAAGTCCGGCAACTAACGTAGATTTCAGCCCCAGGGCTGCGTAGCGTGGAAGCCTCAAAAGGCTGATGTAGGACTCGTGGCGCACGAGGAAAGCGGTGAAGCCGCTGAAGTGCGGAGTTCGCAGCTGCCAGCAGCGATCGCGTAGCCAGTCGGGTGCTAGTTCGAGCAGGACAGGGCGCAGGTAGCGCTGAAAGGCAAACCAGCCGATGAGACCGGTAGGCAAGCCAAACCAGAGCGCGGCACCCGGGCGGTGGCAGTGGCGGAAGCCGTCGCCGGGTAGAAAGTATGCGGCGACCGGGATCAGCGGGCCAATGATAAAGGCCGCTGGTTGGCCAAGGCGAAGCAGGGGCCGCACCGCCGCCGGATGGGCAAAGGTCGCGGGCATTACCCAGACACGGGTACGTAGGCCTGCGCCATCAGGGCCTGAAGGCGCTCTGGGGTGTGGGCTGAGACCTTCGCGACGAAGCCACTGGCGTGGGCAAAATGCACATCGGGTTCCGCCCCAATCTGGGTGAAGTCGAGGCGCGGATCGTCGTGGAGTCGCGACAGGCCGTAGCCACCACCGCGCCGATCAGGATAGATCAGGCCAATCGTGTCATCGTTGCCGTGCCTCGCGTCCAGAAAGCGCGCCAGGGAGGTGGATGGATCGTCGAGTAGGGGCTTGGTGCGGGGCATGAAGGCGGCCTGAAAGCGCTGGCCGGCGACGTCGATGGGCAAGATTTGGACGTGTTCGGCGACAAAGGCGAGCCGCGTGCGCAGGGTCTCGAGGTAATCGACCAGGTCGCCTCCGATCCAGGTCATCACTTCGTAGAGCGTGTGCTCGGGGGCTAGTTCGGCGCAGTCGGCAAAGCGGCGGAGCAGCGCGATGTCGATCGGCGACACCAGCTTGTTGACGACCGAACGATCCACTTCTAGCCAATCTGCGGTTCGCGCCGGGCCGCGGCAGTCAAACCACTCAGCGGGCTCGAGCCAGTCGCAGAAGCGACGAGCGTCGTCGTAGAGGCCCAAGTTCTGAAGCACGAGGGAGAGGGCGCAGATCGGCGTGTGATCGCGTGGAAATTGATGGTGGTCAAAGTTATTGCGCTCGGGCGCGTGTTCATCGCCGACATCGACGACGCAGATTGTCGGGTCGGCCAAGTCTTGCGGGGTGGGCTCACGACGGGAGATCGGCACTTGATTTTGAGCGGCCAACACGCAGCAGGCAAGAAAGTCGTCTTTGTGGGCCCCGCCCGGATGGGTGATAATCTGGGAAATCATAACGTAATATGTTGCTCTTAATTCTTCGGTGTGATTGTGTCTACTTCGGGTACAGGCGTGCGCTGCGCGGTGGCTCAGTTGCATTGGGCCGAACCGCTGATGCCACGGACGATACTTCAGTGCAGCAGGGGCGCGAGAGCATCTCGCTGCATCAGTCGTTGAGGCGGCGGAAAATAAAA
>Ga0115566_10001144_pt1 | contig 22915 bp, 21 predicted proteins | sample COGITO_mtgs_1204_3_FD_87173 | JGI IMG/M metagenome (GOLD analysis project Ga0115566, IMG submission 87173) | Pelagic marine microbial communities from North Sea - COGITO_mtgs_120405 | ecosystem: Environmental > Aquatic > Marine > Epipelagic | place: Germany:Helgoland, sampling site Kabeltonne...
GTCGCTCGCTTTGCACTCACGAATAAAGAACGTGGGTACGGCAAGCGAAACGTCTCGGTCGATGACGACGCGTTGGCTCACTTGGTCTCGACGGCCAATGGCGATGCGCGGTCTCTCTTGAACGCGTTAGAGTTGGCGGTAGAGACAACGACCGACGGCGAGCCTGTCACGCTGGAAGTTGCTGAGGAAAGCATCCAGAAACGGGCTGTACTGTACGATAAGGAGGGGGACGCGCACTATGATACCATCAGCGCCTTCATCAAGAGCCTGCGCGGGTCCGATCCCGACGCGTCGATGTACTGGATGGGTCGTATGCTTTACGCCGGTGAGGATCCGCGTTTCATTATCCGACGCATGATGATTTTTGCCGCCGAAGACATCGGCTTGGCCGACCCGCGCGCCATTCAGGTGGCAACGGCCTGTGCTCAGGCTTTCGAATGGGTGGGATTGCCGGAGGGGCGTTTTCATCTGGCTGAATGCTGTCTGTATCTCGCAACGGCTCCCAAGAGCAATTCGACCTATACGTTCTTCGAGGCCCTGAAATTTGTTGAGAAAGAGCAAAGTGGTGAGGTCCCGAACCCCCTGAAAGACGGCTCCAGAGACGGGAAGGGCCTGGGTCATGGTGATGGCTATCTCTATCCCCATTCATATAGGAATCACTACGTTCCGCAGCAGTACATGCCCGATGAAATGCAGGGCGTCTATTTTTATGAGCCCAGTGATGTGGGCTATGAGCGCACGATCAAGGAGCGTCTCGATTATTGGCGCTCGCGCGATGAGGAAATGGATCTATCGCGGCGCGTCAAGAGGTATGCTGATAAAGACAGCGATGACAAGTCTCCTGAAGAGTCCTAAATTGCCTCCTTCAAGCGCCAATTCCTTTTCCTCTTCCGCCCAATCATGCAGCGATTCCTGCGCATAGCTGACGCCATCGACCGATTCCAAGATCGGATTGGGAAATGGCTGTACTGGCTTACGCTCATGATGGTGGTCGTTGGCGGGTTCAATGCCGTAGTCCGATACATGGACAAGTTCACCGGCATGTCCCTCAGTTCGAATTTCTATCTGGAGCTGCAGTGGTATCTCTTTAGCCTGCTCTTCCTTTTCGGAGCCGCTTACACGTTGCGCCACAACGCCCACGTTCGGGTGGACATCGTCTATTCTAATCTGAGTTTGAAAGGAAAAGCTTGGGTCGATTTGCTCGGCACCTTGATCTTCCTCTTCCCGTTTTGCGTGTTGATGCTCTGGGTATCTTGGCCTGCCGTGATGAATTCCTGGGAGGTTCTGGAGATGTCACCAGATCCTGGTGGACTTCCGCGCTATCCAATCAAGACGGCCATTCCGGTGGCCTTTTTGTTGGTTTTAATTCAAGGCGTGTCGATGACGATTCGAAGCTTGGCTGTGCTGATGGGCGTGACCGACGAACTTGGTCTTGAAGGTAGGCGTGGCGCTGGGATTGCCCAGATCCAGATTGAGGAGGGCAGCTGATGGAAGGCGAATGGCTAGCACCTCTCATGTTTATTGGGGCGCTCCTCCTGATTTTCACTGGATTCCCCGTAGCCCTCGCTTTGGGTGGAACGGCTATGATTTTCGCCGTTATTGGCATTGAAATGGGCATGTTCGATTGGCCATTGCTCTTGGCGCTGCCCGACCGCACGTTCGGCATTATGTCGAACTTTGTATTGCTGGCCATCCCGTTTTTCATCTTCATGGGGACGATGCTCGAAAAGAGCCGATTGGCAGAGGATCTATTGACGACTGTTGGGCAGGTGTTTGGGCCCGTGCGCGGCGGACTAGCTTTTGCCGTTGTCTTTGTGGGGGCGCTGCTAGCCGCTGCTACTGGTGTTGTTGGAGCAAGTGTCGTGGCGATGGGGCTGATATCACTGCCGGTGATGATGCAATACGGATACTCGAAAGAGCTTTCTGTAGGCGTGATTACCGCTTCAGGGACCCTTGGTCAGATTATTCCGCCATCTGTGGTTTTGATTGTTTTGGCCGATCAGATGGGCATCTCCGTCGGCGATCTGTTCATGGGTGCCCTTGTACCAGGCATTCTGCTAGCTGGGCTTTATGCCGTGTACGTTGGGGGTGTTGCCATTTTTCAGCCTTGGAAAGCCCCCGCACTGCCAGCTGAAACGCTCGATATCGAACGGAAGGAATTGGTTAAGAGGGTCTTCCTGGTATTGCTACCGCCCTTGGTCCTAATCCTGTTGGTTTTGGGTAGCATTTTCTCGGGCGTCGCCACACCAACAGAGGCAGGTGCACTTGGTGCAATTGGAGCGATGGGCCTTGCAGCAGCGAACCGACGTCTGACCTGGAAGGCGTTGAAGGAAACCATGGATAACACCACGAAGCTGACCTCCATGGTCATGTTTTTGTTGATTGGTTCGACCGCGTTTGCCCTCGTCTTCCGAGGATTGAACGGCGACCTGTGGATCGAACACCTTCTCACGAATTTACCCGGTGGTGTGATCGGGCTTTTGATCGTAGCCAACCTTGCAGTGTTCATTCTAGGCTTTTTTATCGACTTCTTCGAGATCGCGTTTATCGTGATCCCGTTGCTCGTGCCGGCTGCCGCTTTGCTCGGTATAGATCTCGTCTGGTTCGGCGTTATGCTGGGCATGAACCTACAGATGTCCTTCTTGACACCGCCTTTCGGCTTTGCCTTGTTCTACCTGCGAGGGGTGGCCCCTCCGGAAATCTCGACGGCGCAGATCTACCGCGGCGTCGTGCCCTTCATTATCATTCAGGCGATCGGGCTTCTGCTAATCATTATCTGGCCGGAGCTCGTCACCTGGGCGTTGTAGTAGGGGATCGCCCCTGACTCTCGACTCCCTTATAGAGCTGAAGGAAGTTCGACTTGAAAGCGTTCACAACTATCAAGGCTGCTTGAGGCACAGGCGGTTAGGGATGCCGAACAAGTTCCCCGTTTTGCATTACCCAGTTGATTTCGTGCAGTGCAGCCGTGCTGTCAAGAGGATTATTCGGCATGGCGACGATGTCTGCAGCAAGGCCGGGAGCCAGGATACCTCGGGTGTCACTAATGCCCATCATTTCAGCAGCCGTTGCCGTGATGGCGCGTAGCGTGTAGTCGTTGGGCATACCGGCTTCACGCCAGCTATTCAAGACGTCGAGGCTTTCTATACCACGACCATGTTCAGCGTTCCTGAAAACGGCGTCGGAGCCATAGACATTCATGACACCGACAGCATGCGAACGTCGCAGGCGGTCCACGAACATGTCATGTTCGGGTTGAAACGCGGATACATCGGCAGACGGGTCAGCCCAAGCCAAGCCGGCCAAGGTGAATTCTGTTCCGACCAAATAGACTCCTGCGTCTTTCGCCAATTGCAGCGTTTCGTCGGACATGTTTGGCCCGTGTTCGATGGTGTGGACGCCTGCCTCAATTGCGTTTCGTGCACCCTGCTCCGTCCAGCAATGAGCGGCGACATAAGTGCCTGCGCCCTCTGCCTCTTCAACCGCAGCTCGTATCTCGTCGACTGAATAGATATAGCGCTGATCGTCGATTACAATTTTTATAAATGTTGATCCAAAATGGAGATTTTCGCGTACAGCTTTGCGAATATCGTCTGGTCCATCTGCAAAGAAATACTCTGGATTCCCAACGTGTCGCTTCTCCGGCTGAAGATGAAATTGTCCTCCAAACGGAGCAATAATCCGTCCGGCGACCTCCATATGAGGCCCTGGGACTAGTCCCTCGTCGATTCCCTGTTTTAACGCGACGTCTGCATAATTTCCGTTGTTGCCGATGTCTCGAATGGAAGTGAAACCGGCTTCCAGCATGTCTTTGGCATTGCGAACGCCTTGCACAGCCCGATAAGCAGTGGTGTTCAGAATTCCAGTAACGAAGTAATTGCCCCCGTCTTTTTTAGGGTCAACTTCCAAGGCCATGTGGGCGTGAGCATCGATTAAACCGGCCATGATATAACTGTCGGACAAATCGATGACATCATCGGACATTGCACCCGACCAAGTGTCGATCGATGCGATCTTCCCATCAATGACGGTAATTTTTTGATCAGTTGTAGTTGACCCGTCATGAGCGTAAATCACTGTACCTGCCCGTAGGACAGCGTTCTGGGCAGACGTGGGGGCAACAAAGAGAAAAAGCAGGAGCAAAAAGCGGAATTTCATGGGAATCCTTTGGTGAGTGGGACGAACAGATAGCAGGGTGTTGAATAAAAGTACTCTTTCCTCGAGAATAGTGACGATCGACTCAAAATTACCACCTTCTGTGTGGAAGGTGGGTTGATTGGGGGGCAAGGTGAGCCGATGAGCACAAAAATGTCGTATTGTTGGTGAAGCGAAATATCCAATTCCCGAAATGGACCTCTCTCCCAACGAAATAGCCGATATCAAACAAGCTGTCGAAGAGACGGCACGTGCCTTGCATACGGCTCACTTGACCCGTGGCGAAGGGTCGCTGGAGTATTTCATGTCCTTCTGTGACGAGGATGTTTTTGCTATCGGGACGGGTCTGGAAGAGGTAATGGACGGCAAATCGAGCCTGCAATCCTTCATCGAAAGGGAGTGGCAGGAGATTTCGCACAACGTGCATCACGTCATCCATTCCGTGCATGCGCAGGTCCTGTCACGGGAGTCTGCCTACGCTCACACGTTTCTGGCGCTCAACATGAGCGAGACCGGAGAGGGCGAGTACATCGAAGCCCGGATGACCAGCATGCTTCGAAAACAGGGGGATGAATGGAAAATCATCGGCTGGCACGCGTCGACGCCGTGGGATATCCAACCCGAGGGGGTGTCCTGGCCGACGGATGAATTGCAGGCGCGGGCTGAAAAGCTGGAGCGGGAGATCACTGCCCGCACCGAAGAGCTGTCTCTGGCGAACCGCGAACTGGCGGTCGATGCTGCATTAGAGCGCATCCGCCGCGTGACGGCCGACATGGAAGGCCCATCTGACCTGATCGAGGTGATCAAGCAGATCAGTAGGGAGATCGAAGGACTGTACGGAGCGCAAGCTCTCGATGCGTACCTGATGTTCGAGGCGGACGAGGAGACGTACAAGTTCTGGTCCATCTTATCCGTCGCTGAAATGCCGGATAGCTTGGAGCAGTTCGGCCTCCTCTATCCCAAGAGTCCAGACCCGCCTCATCCGCTGCTGGATAAGGTCTGGGCCTCCGAAGGACCGTTTACGATGTGCCGCTTTGATATGGATGAGATGTGGCAGATGCATGCTTCGCTGGCGAAGTACAGTCCGTCGGAGGCCGCCATGCTCAAGACGGCTCTTGATTCCGGTGACGTTGACGGGACTTGGGCAACCGTGTCTTCCATTCAGGAAGGCTTCGTGCACGATCGCTGTCGTGTTCATCGTAGTGACGCCGCCATTTCCGGCGCGCTGCTGCGCAGCGCGCCGATGCAATTCCTCGTACACCAGCGGAAATAATTGATCTAGCGCAGACGCATCACCCGTCTGGGCGGCATGAAGCAGCTGGGTGATGTTTGTCTGGTCGGAGGGCATGAACTGAATGCGTAGGCGCCAGTTAATTCAAAGGAGAGGAACTAGGGACTGGTATTTTCCCATCATAATACGCACATTGTTTATTCACCAGAACCTAAACCTGTTTCGCACTTCAATGAAAGTATTGGTCGTTGATGACGAGAAAGATGTAGAACCGTTATTTCGGATGCGTTTCCGCCGCGAAATCGCGAAAGGAGATATCGAATTGATTTTTGCTTTTTCAGGCGAAGAGGCGCTCAAGTAATTGATGGATCACGGCAAGACAGATGTTGTGCTAGTACTCTCTGACATCAATATGCCGGGTATGACCGGTCTAGAGTTGCTCAGGCGCATCAAAGAGGATCCGCCTCCTGTACCTGTCTGCATGATGACGGCGTATGAGAATGATGAGTATCGGGAAAAGGCTGCAGCTTTGGCTTGTGACGGATATGTCTCCAAGCCTATTGACTTTGCTTCGTTGAAGGAAAAAATCGTATCGATGAAGAGCGCCTGATCTATGGTCTTAGACATCACCCAAATTGGCAATCCTGTTCTTAGGGAAAATTGCCAGGAAGTGACTGTGGCTGAGCTGGCTAAGCCAGAAATGCAGACGTTCATCGATGACCTAATCGAAACGAAACGTGCTGCAAACGGGGCTGGAATTGCAGCCCCACAGGTCGGCAAACCGTGGCGAATCTTCGTGGTGGAGGTCAAGGACAATCCGAGATATCCGTACAAACCAGAAACAGAGTTGACAATCTGCGTCAACCCTGAAATCACGTTCCTGACCGAAGAGCGGTACCTGAACTTTGAAGGATGCCTGTCCATTCCCGATCTCCGGGGCAAAGTGCCTCGCTGTCCTCACATACTGGTCAAAGCGTGGGACCGAAACGGGCAGCCATTCGAGCGTCAGGTCAAAGGCATCACGGCCGGAACGTTCCAACATGAGGATGATCACCTAAACGGGATCATGTTTCCCGACCTCGCAGACTCACGCACCTTCAGCACGTGGGCCGAATTTGAACAGCGCTATGAAGCAGACGTCCGGGAAGGTGTAAAGGACATCGTTACCAAGTGGGGCGAATAAGTCGCCTTAATCCTCTTTCTTTCGCCTGAATAGGCGCACCAATGAGGCGCCAACAAAGACAACTCCTAGCATTGCAACGACGGAAGATCCCGCGGGAAAGTCGAACGCAACGGAGAATTGAATGCCAGCGAAGCTACCGATTACTGCCAGTACCATTGCGATCAGAATCACTCCGGCATTGGAGCGTGTCATCAGGATAGCGGCAACTGGTGGGACCACTAGGAAGGCAAAGACCGGAATGACGCCTCCAATCCGAACGGCTAGTACGATGGCCAACCCAATCGAGACGTAAAACAGGAAATTCCAGACATTGAATATTCCGATATCGTCAACGTTCCGGTCCTCGAATTTCTTGGTGATGGCGAAAAACTGCTTACGAAAAACGAAGTGCATTATGCCGAGCAGTCCAAATACGACGGCCATCGAAACGAGCTGCTGGTTTGTGACCGTAAATACACTGCCGAAAAGGACTTCCTGAATGTCTGCATCGCCGTGCGCAGCCTTTGAGATTAAAAGCACGGTCACAGCCGATGACACGGCGTAGATGATTCCAATAATCGACTCCAGTTTGAGTCGTTTATCACTCACCTTGATGAAGGACATAAGAAAGGCTCCCACCAACGTGAAGGTCACCGAAACTATTAGCGGATCCATCTCGAAATAGGCCGCAACGGCTACGCCCAGCATCGAAATTTGGCCAAGGGCCAAATCGACGAAAACGATTCCCCGACCGACGACGTGAACGCCGAGGTATGAAAGCAACAGTCCCATTACCACACTCGCTAACAGAGCGTTTCGAATGAACTCAAGAGAAAACAGGTCAAACACGTCGGGATCCAGCTTGGTTACGGCAGTGAGTTACAACGAGCAGGCGGGTCAGTCCGTCCCGGGCTGCAAGGCTTCGATCAGGACTTTCAAGTTGTGTTCGAATACATCAAAGTAGGACTCTACATCCTCAAATGCGCCAACCGATGGCGCTAGCGTAACAACGTGTGCCCCAACTTGTCGAGCGACGAGCGCTGCCGTGTCTGGCTTGTAGTATGGGGAAATAATGATGACATGTACTTCATTCGACTTCATCGTCTCCATCACTTTGGTCAACTGAGATGGAGTTGGGGGAATCCCCGGCTTCGGCTCGAGAAAATCTACGATATCGAGTCCAAAAGCTGTCTCGAAATAAGGCCACTGATCGTGAAAGGCTACAATTTTGGCTCCTTCATACGGCTCCATTCGGGTGTGCCATTCTTTGATCTTGCCCTCAAGGGTAGTGTCGAATTGCACTAGATTAGCCGTGAAGTAGGCTTCGCTTTCGGGCTCTACTGCGACCAGTGCTGCATGGATGTTGTGCGCAATCTGGTGTCCGCGAGCAGGATCTAACCAGTAGTGTGGATTGCCAAAAATGTGAATGTCGCCTTGATCGCGACTCGTATTCGTTGGCACATTAAGTAGCTCAACTCCGACCGAAGTGTCCACAAATCCGGATCCACCAGGCTGAATGTCCGAATTTCGAGAACTGGACAAAAGGGGGGGGACCCACCCGCTAGTCAAGTCTAAACCAGAGGTTACAAACAGATCAGCTCGCAAAAGCTTGAGAATGTGACTCGGCTTTGGATCGACAAAATGAGGGTTCTGATATCCGGTTGCAATCGAAAGGACTTCGACCCTGTCTCCACCGATGTATTTCGTTATATCTGCGAGATCGGTCAGCGTAGTAACAACGTTGAGGCGCTTTTGTGCGTGGGTGTCCACAGCCGAAAAAGTCACTGTCGCCGTACTTACCAAAGCAATCATCAGTAGGAGTCCGCTCAAGGCGCTCTTACTTCGACTCTTTTCCATCGTCATAATCCGTCTCCATGATGGCCATCTGGCCAGGTATTATTCAAGTCTAATACTCGTGGGCGCCGTGCGTTCCAATTACAAATATGGCTCTAACAAGACCTTGCCACGACGCATCAAGGTCCGGGCCCCATGAGTGTCGCGCACCCCATTCCAGTTTTTGAAATTCGCTGAGATGCCATCCCAAAGTTGCAGAAACGGCCTTTTCATTCCAATCTGGGTTGTCCGGCAGGTCTGAGTGGTCGAATCGACCCACTGCAAACCACCGACGGGCAAGCTGGTAATTGGCCATGGCATACAGTCCATCGGCCGTAATTGTTGACCCTCCGGTATCCTTCCAACTGCGGAATACCTCGACCTGAAGCGTGAACGAGTGATAGGTGTTGTAGCGCAGAGGTTTTCGTTTATACGTAACGTCCACTCCTGCAATGGTAGACGTTTCCCCTAATCCATTCATGCCGTTTATGCCGCTCAGGCCAAGTTCAAGGCTCGCATCGTCCGAGAGGTCCCAAAAGTTTTTGAGGTGTCCTACCATCATCATTCGGTTACTGTCCTCATCATGCACAAAGCTTTCGCTTTCACCCGGACCGCGGGTCATCTCGACCGTGAGCTCTTGGTAGAACCGGGCGTTGGGGACTAGCCAGTTCAGGGAAAGGCCTTGGTCGTTAAGTCCTTCATCGCCGAAGAAGTTGGCGTACACTGCCGGTGTATCAATAAAAGGTAGCGCGTGGGGATGGATCTGATTGATTTTACCCACATTGCTACGGAATTTTCCTGCTTTGATCTGCAGCTGGTAGGGAAGACTCAGCGATGTGAGATAGGCTTCTTCAAGTTCAAATTCGAATTCGCCGTCGTGCTGTCCAATGCCAATGTATATATCGGCCCGGGCATACGGGTCGATGACCGAGCGATAGGAGGTTTCGAGTTCCTGAAGTCCAAGATCGATGTTTCTGGGCCCTTCAGAATCATACCAGGCCCTTACATCTCCAATTAGGCTGATATCTGGATTTGTCTGTGCCTGTCCAAATGCATTTACCGAGAGAGCTAAAAACAAGCAACAGGAGATCAATCTTGGCATCATGGGTGTGTAATGTCGATATCTATTTCTGCGTCAGGATTAACCGTTTTTCGCAAGACGGTTAGTCCGTTTGTGTTGAACGAATTGTCCTCTCCCTGAATGATACTCAAGGTATTAGGATCCCTCGCTCAAGCCACCTACGTAAGTGAACGTTCTGTAATTCGTTCCGCATCGGAGGTTTTCATATTTTGAGAAAATGTCGGATACCCAGTCCACCACAGAGCAAATCATTGCGGCCTTTGAAGAGGGTCTGAGCGCTGCCGAAATTTCGGAAGCATTCGGTCTTTCCCTCGAGGCGGTCCATTCGCGTCTTGAACGCGCTGGCATCGCATCCCGTCAAGCCGAGAAGGAAACAAAGGCAGAGAAAGACCAGCGTCAGCTCGAAGAGGTCATTGCCATGGTGCGCAAGGGGTTCCGGACAAAAACCATTTCAACTATGATTGGCATGTCGCTGCCCAGAGTGCGCGATATAGTCAAGAAATCCTACATCATTACGCGTGATCATGGCGGAAATGAAGTGCTGATTCCGCGCCACGAAAAGAACAAGATTGAACGCCCGCGGCATCGCTGGTGGCAGTTCAAATCACGGGGTTGAGACGCTGTTCTTGGCTCGTTCGGATGGGTCCGGCTCCCCCGGTCCGGCCCGGCCCGGCCTGTCGGTCCAATCGGCCTTTGCGCCCCTTAGGCATACTCGACGTACGTTTGTACAACAAATCTGTCTAAGGGCGAAATACAATATTTCGCGACCTGACCGGCCCCCATCTGATTGGCCTCCCCACCCCTAGTCGTCCGCTTCCTCGGATTCCATTTCGAGGATTTTGCCGTCCGCGGTGACCTCGAATTCGTACTCGATGCCGTCGGCCACACCTTCGATTTCGTAGACGTTTCGTCCTCTTTCTTCTTCGACGGTAGCTTCGGTAATTTCGATACCCGGCACTTCAGCGCGCACGGCTGCCAGTACGGCATCAGGCACTTCAGACACGGCGATCATGCGCTCGGTTGATATGCATCCTGCCATGAGAAGCACGAGCAGAAGCAAGACAGGTTTTTCAAGGGGCCTCAGGGAAATGTTATTCCCCAATACCCGCATCAACCAAGAAAAGGTCCATCAGGACACTGTCCTGTAGGTGATGGCCGCCTTCGTATCGGATGGTCTCAAAACGGCACTGGTGATCACGAAACGCCTCCTCAGCGCGAAGCAGTCGGCCACGAGTTACAAATTGATCAAGCGTTCCTGCAACGAGTTGGATGTCGTCGACATCAGACACAGCATCCCACTCTTCATCGCTCAAGTCTTCAGCCGGGTCTGATCCCCAGAGAGTGAAGCGCTTGGGCTTGATCGTACCGTTGCCAATCCACCTACTGGCGGTGTGACACCCTTGAGAAAAGGCAAATACTTCGATGCGAACATCCTCAGGAAGATCTTCAAGGATCATTTCCGCCAGGCCATCGAGATAGGTGACATAGTCCATGATTTCAAACTCCCGGTCGTAGCTCGTCATCCACGAGGAACCTGTCTGGCGAGGCTGGAAACCGACGTAGAACTTGGAGAGTGCTTCCGGGCAAATGATCAACCGGCCTTCCCGCACGAGCGAGACAAGGTCGGAGGCGAACCCTTCAGCCAATTGTCCCCAGCCATGAAGCGCAAATATGACTTCATTGACGGGGCCATCTGGATCTCCCAGAATGACGTAGCGGGTTGTCCGAGGTGTTACGTATCGCTTGATCTGCACGTTAGTCTCCCAGTTTCAAGGTGGGTAACACGTCCTCAGGGCGCGTTACAACTTCAAAGTAATTCTGTGCAGGTTCGCGGGCGAAGCCGGCATCCGTCATCTTATCAAAAAAGCCCAGTAGCTCGTCGTAAAACCCACTCGTATTGAGCAGGATTATCGGTCTGTCATGATACCCCAGCTTACGAAGTGTGAGAACCTCCAGGAACTCTTCCAGCGTGCCATATCCACCCGCCATGGCAACGTATGCATCTGAGCGCTCAAACATTATCCGCTTTCGTTCGCGCATCGTGTCCGTCAATATGAGCTCATCTGATTCGTGGTATGAAATACCTTCGATCTCTTTGAGAGCATGTGGAATCACACCGACGACACGCCCACCATGTTCATGCACGGCCCGGGCCATTTCTCCCATCAGTCCGACTCGTCCGCCACCGTTCACGAGCTGCACGTGATGCTCGGCAAACGACTTTCCAAGCTCCTTAGCGGCCTGGATAAAGGCAGCATCGATCGAATTACTAGATGAGCAGTAGACCGTTACTGAGCGATAGGAAGCCATGTCATCATCCTCCACTAAGGGTGAAATCTGCGTACGTATGTTCGGAGGCCCGCAGCCAGCGGTTTGATGCCTGCTGGAAGGCCTGGTAGTTCTCTAGAATACGTCGGTAGGTGGGATCAGACGCAGCCTCTGATGACAGGATCTCTCGCGTAATTTCGCGGGCTTTGTCCATCACTTCTTTCGAGAAGGGGCGCATGGTCACGTCTTCCGTATCGAGCAAACGAGCCAGAGCGACGGGGTTCTTGGCGTCATAGCCAGCCAACATATCCACATTAGCTTCTGCTGCAGCTGCTTCAAGTGCCGCTTTGTAGTCAGCAGGGAGTTTCTCCCAGGCATCCTTGTTGATGTAAAAACTGAGACCTGGTCCCGGCTCCCACCATCCCGGATAGTAGTAGTTCTTGGCGATCTGATGAAAGCCCAGTTTTTCGTCATCATAGGGACCGGCCCATTCGGCAGCATCGATGACGCCTCGTTCGAGAGCCGGATAGATTTCGCCCCCAGATAGGACCTGTACATTTACGCCCAGTTCGGCCATTACCTGCCCACCAAACCCAGGGATACGCATTTTCAGGCCACCAAAGTCACTCAGTGTGTCCACGCGCTCGCGAAACCAGCCACCCATCTGCACACCTGTGTTTCCACCGGGTAGATTGATAATATTGAAATCAGCGAACAGTCCGCGCGTGAGTTCGAGGCCATCGCCGTAATACATCCAAGCGTTGAACTGTCGTGCGTTCAAGCCAAAGGGGACAGTACAATCGAAGGCAAGGGCAGGGTTTAAACCCGTGAAGTAGTAACTGGCTGAATGCCCCACTTGAACAGTCCCCTTCTGAACGGTCTCCAAGACTTGATTGCCCGGGACGAGTTCTCCAGCAGGAAACACCCTGATGGTGAATCGACCGCTGGTGAGTTCAGATACCCGGTTGGCCAAGACTTCTGCCGCGCCAAAAATGGTGTCCAGTGACCGAGGAAAGCTGGACGTTAGGCGCCATGACACTCGGGGATTGGTCTGAACGGCTGCTGCACCGCCCTCCGTCTCATCGGAGGCACATCCTGCTACGAGGGCTCCACCTGCAGCAGCCATTGATGCGTTTCTGACAAACTGACGACGTTTCATCTGAGAAGGGACTCGTGGGCAAAAAAAGATGGTAGGACAAGATAGCGAATTCAAGTCCGCCTTTAATGCGGCGAGTGAACCATGCGATTGCGGGCTCAGCCTTTAGGTCGCAACGGGCGCATCACGATCTCTGAAATCAGGTAATTGTCTGGCGTCTCCAGGACATGGACCAGTGTTGTAGCAATTTGCTCAGCCGTCATCGGGTTGGCAGAAATAGGAATACCGGCCGTATCGAAAAACTCGGTTTGGATGGATCCCGGGTAGAAGCAACTGACTTTGATGCCGTCCTGGCGTACTTCCTTAAAGAGTGCTTCGCTATATCCTTTGAGACCGAACTTGGTCACGTTGTAGGTACTGATGTTGGGATTACCCAACAGTCCTGCGACTGAGGCAATGTTTACGATATGGCCACCAAACCCGTTGTCAGTATTTTGGGCCTTCATTACGGGTAAAGCGGCCCGCGTGCAGAGGAAGACGCCTTTGAGATTGACGTTCATCTGAATCTCCCATTGTTCGAGCGTCACCTCATCGGCCGGTCCAAATATTCCTAAGCCAGCATTGTTCACGAGGGCATCAATCCGGCCTGACCGTTCCATTACGTTGGCGAATGCGTCGATCACGGTCTGCTCATCAGTCACGTCACACGTGATTCCGACAAAAGCCGACCCGAGCTCTACCTCTAATGCACGTAGTCGATCTGTTCGCCGAGCCAGTCCGAACACGGTGGCACCGCGTTCTACAAGGACACGAGAGAAGGCCGAGCCTAGTCCGGAGCTGGCGCCCGTAATGACGATGATCTTGTCTTTGAGATTCATTTACATACTACGTGATGGGGGTGTGTCCGCCTTGGAGCAGCGATGAGCCAAGGGCTCTCACCTTCGATGCGATGGATAGATTGCGGTTCCCTAACGTATCTGTTTATGAGTACGAAGTCATCGGCACCGGATGACTCACTTGGGGTTGATTCTTGAGCTTGCATGAAGCAGATTCCAGAATGGAAAATCCAGATCTGGTCATGCAGGAATTACTTGGTGCCAGCGGATCCCGGTTTGAAGGGTTTCGCTTGGGTGATGTTGCGCTTTCTCCAGATCGAGTGGCTGACATACTGTCTGCACAATTATCCGACGAACGCCGACAGCGAATTGAAGACGTTCTCGATGGCAGAACCTATGACATAGCCACGGTTGTCGAGGGCGTGATCAATACTGGCAATGTAAGTGCCGTGATGCGAACGGCTGAGGGGCTGGGTTTTCAGCCATTCCATGTAATTACGGGAAATGTCCCATTCAAACATTCTCGTCGTACGACTCAAGGTGCCCAGAAATGGCTCGATGTCCAGCAATGGGAGGATCCTTCTGGATGTGTGAATGCCCTGAGAGACAATAGGTACCAGATTGTTGTCCTAGCCTTGACGGATGATGCCGTTCCGCTTCGGGACATTGATTTCAATCGAAAGACGGCGCTCGTTTTAGGTAACGAGCAGAATGGTGTGAGCGAGGCTATGCTCGCGGCCGCCGACACCACCTGTGTTCTTCCTGCCCCAGGATTCGTGCAGAGCTACAACATCTCAGTAGCGGCTGCAATGGCCTTACATGCTGCACACGCGGCCCGATTCGCAGCTGGTAGTACTGGAGGGAATCTGTCCGATGCGGACCGCATCCGCCTGCGCGCGGATTTCTATGTGCGTTCAGTCCGGCGATCAGAGGACATCTTGCAACGGGTCCTCGAGTCAAGCTGAATAGGCGTCACGTAGGCTGGGGGACAATTGGCCCAAGCCACCCTTTTGGCATCGATTATCGCATCGATAAAGTCAGAGTTGAAGAAGTCCCTAATCAGCTGTGGCGCAACGATTTTATTGGATTGGCACGTGCTGCAGTGATCGACTGATAGGCAACGGTTAACCATGCAATGGCAAGCGCTAATAAACCGGCCAAAGCAAAGGACATGATGCTCAATTCAGTCCGATATACAAACCCGTCCAGCCACTTGGTCATGCCAAAATAACCAGCGGGGATGGCCAATACGAGGGCTATCAGGACCAATCGCGTAAAATCTTTTGAAAGCATCAACGCGATTTCACGCACGCTGGCTCCAAGAGCTTTCCGGACGCCGATTTCGCGTGTTCGCTGCTCGGTAACGAAAAATCCGAGACCGAAGAGGCCGAGACTGGCAATCACGATAGCAAAGAGGGAGAATCCAGCGAACAGCTCGCCAAGTCTTTTGTCCGAGGCCGCGAGGTTGTCGTAGGTATCATTGAGGAATGTCAAACTGATGGGCGTTTCAGGACGGAAGGTCGTCCAAGTTTCCCTGATGTGATTCAGGGACGCTTCAATATCATTACCAGTAACCCGAATTAGGATATTGGCTGGAGTGAAGTTGGCGAATTGATAAACCGCACCTCCAATTTCATTCCGGAAAGACATGAAATGGTAGTCCTCGATGACCCCCACTACCTCACTCATCCCGACGGTAATGTCATTGCCATCCAACCGGTCCATGCCTGTAAGCAGCTTACCGACTCCACTGTCCCAGCCGAGACGTCTCATGGCGGCCTGATTGATCATGTACGCTGAACTATCTGAAGGGAAATCCGGAGAAAAATGGCGGCCTTCGGCCATCGTAATGCCCATGGCTTCGACAAACCCTTCGTCGATAAAGATAGGTGCGAAGAGATACGGATGATCGGGTGTTCCACCTTCTGGTACGTATCCTGAGCCCCCATGAATTTCCCCTGGAATACTGTTAGCAGCACCAACGGCGACAATATTCGAGTTGGACTTGAGCTCTTGTTTGAATGCGTCAAACTGGCTGTCTAGTTCGAAACCACGAGAGACTACAATAACGTGTTCTTTGTCGAACCCGAGGCGCTTGTTCTGTATGTAGTTGAGTTGGTCTTGCACGACAAACGTGCCAATCAACAAGCAGATCGAGATACCAAACTGAAACACCACAAGCGTATTGCGCAATTTTGACCTGCTGCCGGCTGAGAAGGTCTCAGACTTCAAGACGATAGCTGGATCAAATGACGCCAGATACAGAGCCGGATATAACCCGGCAACTAGGCTGACGAGAATTGCTCCAATCAGCAGGTAGCCTAAGAACCCCGGTGTTATGAGCGAAGAGATCGTGAGTTGAAGTCCAGCGATCGCATTAAAGGTGGGTAAGGCAAGCCAAACGAACCCTGCAGCCAGGATTAAGGCCAATACCGTCATAAATGCCGATTCGAAAAGGAATTGGACAACTAGTTGACCACGATCAGATCCAACCGCTTTGCGCACGCCAATTTCCCGAGCGCGAGTCGCCGACCTGGCTGTAGCCAAGTTCATGAAATTGATACAGGCCAAAAATAAAATGAAAATGGCTATGGCGCTGAAGAGCAGCACATAGGTCATACTTCCCGATGTCTGAATATCGATGTCGAATTCCGATCCGAGATGGATATCGAGCAATGGCTGCAGGTCGTAGGCAATAATATTACCACCATCCACAAATTGCTGATACGATATGCCCATGGCCGCCATGCCAATTGCGAGACCAAATAAGTTTATGAGTGCATACCCGGTATGCTTACGCATAGATCGGATAGCAATGGAGATGTAGTTCTTGAACATTCGACTGCTGGCAGGGTAGATTGGCGATTCGTTCCTCTAACGTGGTCCACGTTATTGATGTTACGGATCGACTCCGTTTGAATTCCTTGTACTACAGAGACCTCCCTTCGGCATGAATCGTTTGCCCATTGTCCCTTTTCTATTGTTGACCGTGTTATTTGCTGGGTGTGCTTCCACGCCCTCCCTTGTGGACGTGTCGCCACCACCTAATACGGCCTCACCCCTTGCTGGATATTCGTACGTAGAAGCCACAGGAGGGTTGATAAAACTAGTTGGGCCCAGTACTGCTGAGGTGTCATTTTCGGTTTCAGGCCCGATAGAGTTTTCGTCGATGGCGCCCAATGGAGAGTCAAGCCTCGTGGCTATCGGCGGGTCACTCGTATATGTAGGCCGCGCATCGGGCACCATGGGCTTAATCCACGAAGGACCCAGCAGTCTTCAATTCACTGCTGCTTGGTCGTCTTCGAGTGAAATGGTCGCTTTTGGCTTCTATGAGCCAGCTGGTAATGGTATGGGCCCTGGTGGTATCCATCTTTACGACCCAGCAACCGGAGAAATCTCTGATGTAGGATGTTCTGCATCGAAGGCTGTTCTCTCAATGCTCCCGGATGGATCTCTTCTGGTACGCAATGCGGATAATCTGTATCAGGTTTCGGCTGAAGGATGCAACACAATTCGCTCGGTTGATGCCCGCAAATTGTACCACGTCACATCGTCGCCGGACGGGAAGCGATTAGCCTACGTTCTTCGGGACCTTGTTTTTAATCGCGATACACGAGCGTACGACCCAGACTCCACTCTGTACATCGAATCCACGTCAGGATCTGACCCGATAAAAGTCATCGGGGATAAGTATTCCCCACGAAACGTCGTGTGGTCACCCGACGGAAGTGAGTTGATGTATGACGTGCAACCACCAGAAGCCGAGGGCATTCGGGCCATTTCGATCTATTCGATCTCCGATGCTCGTTCTTCTTATCTACTACCGCCTGGAAGCGTATCTGCCACCAACGCCGTGTTTTCTCCTGATGGCCGTCACGTGATCTATCGCAGTATGGCTACTGATGGGGTGGGTGACTGGATGATCAAGACGGAGGGCGTCCAGTTTTCGCAGACACTTCCACTTGATGCATTGGACCCGCACGCTATTAGTTGGATCGATTCGAACACGTTCTTGATTCCATCCGTGGCAAGTCAGAGTCAGATGGTCAAGATGGCTTCCGGAACGCCGCAAGTGGAAGTGCTGGAAGAGACGCTAATTGCCGTCTGGCCTAGTCGCTAAGAAACCGTCAGCCCAGCTTCTCTTGCAACAACGCCCTGACTGTTTGGGGATTGGCAGCTCCGCCTGTCTGTTGCATGACCTGGCCCATAAAGAAGCCAATTAGGCCCTTCTTTCCTTCACGATACGCTTGGACTCTGTCAGGATGTGCTTCCAGAACATCATCCGCCAGTGCGCCTAGTTCGTCGGTATCGGAAATCTGACGTAATCCGCGCTCGTCAACAATCTCAGAAGCTGATTTCCCTGTTTCAATCATTGCCTCGAGGACCTCTCGTGCCATGGAACTGGAAAGTGTTTTATCCGCATGCAGCGCAACGAGTTCTGAAAATATTGTTGGCCCAAATTTGAGAGCTTCAATGCCTCCAGCGGGCAACAATGGTCTCAGTTCGTGTATGAGCCAGTTGGCTACACCGACAGGATTCGAACCGGAAGCTGCTTCGAAGAAGTTCAATACATGGCCTCGAGCGGCTAAAAATGCAGCATCGTCTAAGCTTAGGCCGTAATCAGCCTCAAGCTTTCGTGCGCGGGCCACGGTCTCTTCCGTCAATCCTTCGAGTGGATCGACTTTTTCCTGGGGCACACTCGGGTGTGTCTTAGCCGAATCTGTCTTCGATTTCGAAGGAATAGCCGGCTCTTTCTGTTTACCCCACGAGTCCCGTAACGCAACCGTTCGGTTCCAGACGCGGTTGCCCTGCTCAAACTCGACCGGATCGAGATAGAAATACCCCTGGCGCTCAAACTGGTACCACGTTTCTGGCTCGTCGTTAGCTGCACTTGGCTCAATAATGGCCTGAATGGTGCGCAGGCTGTCCGGGTTCAAGTGGTCAATGAACGTCTGGCCTTCTTCAACATCATCCGGATTGGCGACGCGGAAAAGCCGATCGTACAGGCGCACATCTACCGCCTTGCCGTGCTCAGCGGAGACCCAGTGGATGGTGCCCTTTACTCGCCGGTCTGATGATTCACCTGATCGAGTATCGGAGTCATGGGAGCAGCGAAGTTCGATCACCTTACCGGTAGCATCTTTAATCACTTCATCGCATCGAATTATGTATCCGTAACGGAGGCGGACCTCATGGCCAGGACTAAGTCGATGGAATTTCTTGGGCGGGTCTTCCATGAAGTCGCCTCGCTCGATCCAAATCTCTCGGGTAAGCGGTACGGTTCGGAATCCTTCTTTGGGCACGTCATGTGGCCAATAAGGGGCTTCCAGATCCTCGGTACGACCTTCCTCGAACGTGGTCAAGACCACTTTTAATGGGTCTAGCACACACATTACGCGTGGCGCTTTCGTGTTAAGATCATCACGAACGGCAAACTCCAGGATAGCGAAATCGACCCGGTTGTCGGCTTTCGCCACCCCGATCATGTCACAGAATCGACGAAGAGATTCTGGAGTGTACCCACGACGACGCATACCGGATAGCGTCGACATGCGGGGATCATCCCAGCCAGTCACGTTGCCTTCTTTCACGAGCGTGAGAAGCTTACGCTTGCTCATAACCATGAAGTCCAAATTCAAACGGGCAGATTCATACTGGTGAGGGCGCGGGGCATCAAAAAGATTGTCAACTAACCAGTCGTACAACGGGCGGTGAACGTCGAACTCAAGGGTGCAAAGCGAATGAGTTATTCCCTCAATTGCGTCCGAAAGAGGATGTGCGAAATCGTAGAGCGGATAGATGGGCCACTCGTCGCCGCGGCGATAATGCGAAGCTTTTTTAATGCGGTACACCACTGGATCTCGCATTAGCATATTCGGAGACGACATGTCAATTTTGGCCCTGAGTACGTGGGCTCCGTCATCGAATGCCCCTTCTCGCATGCGGCGGAAAAGATCGATGTTTTCTTCTACAGAACGAGTTCTGAACGGGCTGTCAGTGCCAGCCTCTGTGACAGTACCACGTGTTGCGCGGATTTCGTCACCCGTCTGGCTATCAACATAGGCTTTCCCATCCCGGATCAGTCGCACTGCAAGATCATACAGCTGCTCGAAATAGTCCGACGCATAAAATTCGTTTTCTCCCCAGTCAAACCCGAGCCAGTTGATATCCCTTTTCATCGCGCGGACGTACTCCATGTCCTCGGTTTCGGGATTAGTATCGTCAAAGCGAAGGTGACACCGACCTTTGTATTCCGCCGCAAGGGAGAAATTGAGACAAATCGCCTTGGCGTGTCCAATATGCGGGTAGCCGTTAGGCTCAGGTGGGAAGCGCGTGACGATGTCGCCACGTACGCGACCTTTCTTCAGATCATTATCGATGATCTGCTGAATAAAGTGCCTACTTTCTCGGGAAGTCGTGCTTCCGCTGGAATCGTTGGAGCTCAAGGCCTTGCCGTATGATTATCGCAAAGGATCGTTGGGTAGGGAACCGCCATATCCGTGGACCCATTGCCCGGTTTGGAGGAACTCTTCGTGCTTACGCTTCCGAAACTAAAAAAATCCCCTACCGTGTACTCACTCCCCGCTTGACCTGCACGAGAATTCCATGACGATACACGCACGCACCGAGCGTCTCATTTTACGGGACTGGTCCATTGACGATGTCGACTCCTATGCGTAGATAGTCGCTGATCCTGACGTCATGCGTCACATTGGTAATGGAAAAACCAGGGATCGGGACCATGCTGATGAGTTTGTTCGAACCATGATCAAGCATCAGACCTCGCGTGGTTGGATGCGTTTTGCTGTCGAACACAGCCAGTCGGGCGAGTTTATGGGGTTTGCTGGGTTTGACGATAAGAATGGGCTACTCGATTTCGGTTGGCGACTTGGGCAAGCCTTCTGGGGCGGCGGATATGGCTTCGAAGCGAGTGCTGCTGCCCTCTGGGTTGGGCAAAAGACGTTTTCACTTGAAAAAATCACGGCCCAGTCCTACCCAGAAAATGTGGGCTCCATCCGGCTAATGAAGAAGATGGGGATGAGCCAAATTGGTGCATCAGAAGCGTTCGGAAGACCATTGGTAGTGTATGGCTTCTCTGCCGAATGGCCGGATGGCTTTCCAGGCTGATTTCACAGGCGATGCCTCTAGAGTTCGGAGAGATTACCTCGTATGACAAGGGCGCCGGAGCGAAATCGCTCCGGCGCCCTTGTGTCCACACACATTTAGGTTCAGTTATCGACCCTCCCTCAGGATCACGTCGCCGTTTACGGTGCGAATAATAATTTTATTGGCACCGTTTCCTGTACGGCCGGTTGCCACTACTTCCCGCGAGCTGCGCCAGCGACGTTCGGACGACGACGACTCCGTCTCAATGTCCAGTTCGAAATCGGAGATGATTTCGAACTCGTCCCCGTCATCATCATCGGAAAGCTGGATTTCAACTTCGATGTCCATCGCCAGTCCGCTTGGCACGGTTAGCTCTATCGTTCCACCCATGGATTCAAGCTCCACGTGACGATCACCATCGGTGCCGCCAACCATCGTGACTTTGATGTCACCACCCATCGTGTTGGCTTCAATCCAACCATTGATTTCGGCGACGTCAATATCACCACCCATCGTGGTTGCCTTGACAAATTCGGCAGCCCGATTTATGGTAATATCTCCTCCCATCGTATGGACGTCAGCGCCGTAAAGTGCCTCATCTACATCGACATCACCGCCCATAGTGCTGATGCTTACTTCGTCCTTGGCTCCGCTGCGGTTGGAGCGAACGTTGTTGTACGTGACGTCGCCGCCCATTGTCGTACCGTTGATATTACCAGTCACATTGGAAATTGTGACGTCACCTCCCATTGTATGCAGCGTTCCATCTACTTCTGAGTCGGTCAATTCGATATCTCCACCCATGGTGGACATATCGACTTCACCGCGCAGTCCATCAAGCGTAAGATCGCCGCCCATGCTTGATCCTTCGATTCGTCCGGTGATACCACTAACATCGATGTCTCCACCCGTCGTAGAAATTTCCAGATTGAACTCGCTAGGGACATTGATTTCCATGTCAACATCGGCGTTGGAACTACGCGATTCGTATTCACTGAATACTTCGATGGCCCGAGAGGTCTGATCGAACTCTACAATGACTTCATCAGCATCCCTGCCGTCGACGGAAACCGAGACCTCAACTTCTGAGCGATCCCACCCGCGAATAGTTATTGTTCCCCCTGTTTCTAGGTCGAGAACCAATTTCCCTCCGGAGGAGGCGTCGAACGTTCGGTGCAAATCCTGAGCCTGCGTTCCAGAAACCACTGCAAGAAGCAGAGCGGAAACGAACAGGGAGCGGAATACAGCTTTCATTTATTTCTTGTCTCGCGTCGGTCATTCATCCTGGAAGTGCAGCCTGAACTCGACGCATGGTGTTTGTGTCAGTACCGCTTTGACAATAGCTTTTGCAGAAAGGTTGGCATCGCGCACTGAAGTTTGTGTACGGGTACATTTTAATCCCGTTTCAGCCTCACGTTATTCCTGTTTTAATCTCGGGTTATGATGCGCGGTAATAGGAAACGGACGAGAGCAGGTGATATCCGCTCCAACCATGGTGCAAATCGCTCCATGCCTCCGATATATGCTACCGCCCGTCGTTTTTTTATAGCTTTGGCGGCTTTTCTAGCGAATACGTCTGAGGACATCGCATCGCGATGCGCATCGTCCATAGCGCCATGGGGTGTTCCGTCACCTAGGACGGAATGGAAGCTGATTTCCGTTTTGATATATCCGGCGCACAAGAGAGTTATGTCGATGTCCGCAGTGTACAATTCTGCCCTTAGTCCCTCGAACCAACCATGCAGCGCGTGTTTTGAGGCGGCGTAGGTAGCTCGTCGAGGCGTGGAAAGCTTGCCCATAATGCTCGTAATAACGACGAACTGCCCTGAATTTTGTGCTTGGAAGTGAGGAAGCACGGCGCGTGCTGGCATAGTCTGCCCAAAGAAATTCACCTCCATCAGGCGGCGATGTATCTCTGCTGAGGTTTCCGCCACACTAACTCGCTGTCCGATACCGGCATTCAAAACGACGACATCCAGTCTTCCCATTTCGTCCAAAATGAACGACGGTGCAGAAAAAACAGCCTTTTCATCGGTTACATCGAGTGGGAGAACGAAATGCTGATCTGGTTTAGCACATAGGGCTCTCGTCTCATGTAGCCGAGCCTCGTTGCGGGCTGAAAGCACTATACGAGCGCCTTGAGCGGCTA
>Ga0115566_10001145_pt1 | contig 22904 bp, 7 predicted proteins | sample COGITO_mtgs_1204_3_FD_87173 | JGI IMG/M metagenome (GOLD analysis project Ga0115566, IMG submission 87173) | Pelagic marine microbial communities from North Sea - COGITO_mtgs_120405 | ecosystem: Environmental > Aquatic > Marine > Epipelagic | place: Germany:Helgoland, sampling site Kabeltonne...
AGGAGGTCTGCACCGGCTGCCAGAACGGCATCGATATCTGCTCCCAAACGGCAGAAATCGGCGGCCAGCAATGACGGTGCAATTAAGAGGCGGCTATCGCCTCTAAAAGGGTTTAATCGTCCCACGAATTGATATTATCCTCATTACTTGCGTTGACATCTGCTGAGTCGTCGGTGCCGTCCTTGCCTTTCGACCAGATAATGACTTCACGCTCGATCTCGCCAGAGCCATAGATCTCTGGTCCGTCAACTTTCCCGTCGTAGTCCAAGTCCAGAGCCACCTGGTAGCTTCCTTCCCAACCATCCACGTATGTATCGTCGTCTGCGCTGAGCATCGGTAGTGCGCGAGGATTCAGGTCGACGTCGGCTGCACGCAGGCACTTGATCAGATCTTCGTACTCGCCAGAGTTCAGTCGCTTATCCACAGTCGAAATCAACGTGAAGGGGTAGTAGGAGTAGGTGCTGCGATACTGCTCGATCGCCATCTGTAAAGCGCTCATTCTTGCCTTGGTCTGAACGATACGTGCCTTTTCGCTTACCTTGAGAAAACCACCAGCGGCAAGTCCAGCTAAAACGGCGATGATGGTAATCACGGTAAGTAACTCAACCAGAGTAAAACGACGCGTTTTCATCATTGCCTCATGTTCTGACGGGAAGGAATATCCGGTTACTATCAGTTATACGCTGGCCTTGTCAAGGGATCCAGCTCATCCGGTAGGCCTTACGACCGTGTTCTGCCCGCGGTTCTAATCATTAACGCGCCTTCATCACGCCAGCAGGGACGAAATCCTCGCGCCCCACCCACAAGAACTGATCGATCATCACGCCATCCTCAAGATTGCGGATCAGGAGTTCAGCGCTGGAGACAGGTACGGAAATCATTCTGGGTGCCCGCACCCAGTGCCAGAGTCCGTAACGACTATCAGAAACGATCATCGATGATTCCCCTACGACTACGCCCACAGAGTTGCCACAGCCGTCCTCCCAGAACACCCGCAGCCAGAGATGGTAGGTGCCCGGTGGAATCTGCACAGAGTACCGCGCTGTGCCCTTGCCTTTCCCAGCGTCCACGGGAATCGCGAGGACGTGATTCCCAGAGGTGCCGTTCGCCTCGCGGACGTCCATCCCCTCACTTGGCGGTTCAGCTGGATGTTCGGCTTCAAATACATGGCAGCGAATCTCCTCGACTGCTGACTGCAAAATGCGCGGTTTTACGGGCTGTCCCCGCGCCTCTGGATTGCGGAGCAGACCGCCCACGCAGCCAGTAAGAATCAAGGCGGCTGGCCCCCAGAGCGGGCGCCACCCAGCCTGCGGCCACTTTCCCCGCCATACTCCCAACGCGGCAGCGACGACGAGCCCCGTGTGGCTGGTAATGACGGTCGTAAATAATCCGGCAATCAGGATCACCACGCCAAACACACGCTCGTGGTCCTGCTTTCCCTTTCCAAGAATGCTCCCGCCGACTAGCAGGAGCCAGGCGAGCGCCAGCGGAATCCCTCCCTCGACCGCCCAGACCAGATAGGTACTGTTTGTATCCGGCGCCACTCGATTATCGTAGTGGGCGGGGAATGAGCGGTGATAGTTGCCGATCGTGTTTTTGTACGATCCCAGGCCAAATCCCAGTGACCGCGCCGAAATTGCGCCTGGTGTGGCCTGCATCTCCAGCAAGCCGCGCTTGGGCTGACCATCCGCGTGATGAAGACGGAGGGACTCCACCGCCGCACGATTGAGCAGCACTGCCAGCAGCGCGACCGCAAAAATTGCGCACGCTTGTGGCAGCCGGCTGCGGCGCCGCGTGATCGCGGCTGCGCCAGCGGCCCCAAGAAGAATCAAAGGGCCGTTGTCGATCGCTGTTCCGCAGACTGCTGCCACGGGCACCACTCCCCAAAGTGCCCACCGAGGGGCAGTCGCAGCCAGCGCCACGAGCCCCACCGCAGCAACCAAACCGAGCCGAGCCGGACTTGCGAAGTTCGCAAAACCCAGCCCCGCTGCCACAGGTGCCAAGGCGGCCAGCAGAAACCCCAGCCAGCGTTTGTCCTCGGGAGCCAACGCGCCACACACGATCCAGCCCACTCCGATCACCAACAATAACTGCGCAGCCTCGCGGAAGCCCGCTCCGCCCGTCGGTGGGGCCGCGAGGCAAACGGCTGCGCAAAACAACGCCCACGTCCAAGGCGGCTTGGGCGGTTGCGAAGGATTCCCGCAGAGGATCAGCCCCCCGGCCAGACAGACCAGAACGGTCGATACCGGAATGCCGTGCCAATTCACCGCCAGAAGGTCGAGCAGAATCGCCGCCGCGATCGCCAGGGCAGCTATTCGCCGCGCCATGTCGGCATCCCGATGGTGTAGCGTGTTCCCTTGGGGTTCCCGCTGGTGCCTACCAGCAGGTATTCCTCGTTGCTACTGTTGCCGACCGTGAGCGTGACCATGGTGGAACCTGGCACCGATCCGACCGCATTGATCATCTCTCCCAGATTAATCACCAGCAAGCCCGCCACCGGCCGAGCCGAGCCGATCAGCTTCAGCCCATTGTCGGCCCGCAGATAACTACGCGAAAAACGGGCCAAAGCCTTGGGCTTCAGGCAGTTCATCATCTGCCCAGTAGGCGCCGAAATCGCAACCAGATAGGTGGCCGAACCGATCTGAATGTGCAAGTTTACCTTTGCCCCAGAAACCTGCAACGGAAGCTCGAGAATCGGTGTCTCCTGCAAGTTTACGGAAAACGCCTGCCAGACCCCCAGCGTGCCACCACTGACTGCATTCTCGACATCGGTAAGGGCCTCGCGGGTAGATAGCCGCACAGAGTCAGGATCGAGCGGCTTCCAGGCGCTGGTGAGGTCCCCATAATCCTGCCAGCTCACTTCCGGGTTGAGTGCCTGCCGTTCAGCAGCGACCGTCACGCGCGACACGGTGAAGGCGTTGGCGACAGTCCAGAGTGCCAGATGCCCGCCCTCTAGCGGCTCCTCATCCTGGACGTCAAACATCGTGCGGCCGTTGTAACGCACGATGACACGCATGCCTTCCTTGCGACATTCAAAGTGCCACATCCGCCAGTGGACCTCCTGGTGATTCGTACCAATTGGAAACCGAAACTCTCGATCGGTGGTTTCGGCAATGACTACGCCCTTGCGCCGCAACTGCGTCACGCGATTATTATCCGCACCGAACATCACCGAGTAGCCACTGTTCACATCGTAGCCATTGGTACAGAATGAAACGTTCAGGTCACGCCGAATATAATACTGCTGCTGAGAGCTCAAGGCAGCCGCCAGCGACAGATATGCATCCACCACCTGGTCCCCATGAAAGGATCGCTTGCTGTGCAGCACCGCCGCGTTCTGGCTCTTGCCAGCCATGAAATTCCAGCCTGGTTGACAGGCCCAGCGCGTGTTCATTCCAAAACCGCCATTGTGCCAGTACCAGTCGCTTGGTGCCTGTTCAAACAGCTCATGCCAAATTGAGTCACTGCGTAACTCGTGACGATCAGCAGCTAGTAACTGCTGACTGGGTGGGACAATCATCAGATAGGCAGGCCCCTGATACGGTGCGCCCATGACCTGTCGCCCCTTGGAGCCGACGTAGTAGAACTGCCCATCGGCCCGGCCAAACTCCAAGGAGAGAACCATATCATCAGCTGGCAACTTCCAACTGCCACCTTCAGTCTTTACAACGTCCAAGCGCTGCAGCACGTCGGCTGGCTGCGCAGGGACTTCTTTCGACATCAGAATGAATTGATAGTCTCCAAAGGGGAAATCGGGCATCGACTGATAGATGAAATCAGCGAAAAGTGGAAGCCGAACACGGACGCGATCCTTACTCAAGTTCAACCGGGAATCAACGCCATCCAGCTTGATAAAGGTATTCCTCCCGCGGGCCCAGTGTTCGAACTGAACGGGATCGCGACCTGAGACCGCCTCCTTCTTGCTGAAAGCCGCACTCTTGACAAAAAGCGGCTGAAGTCGCTTAGGAGCCCGCAGCGCTCGACACACCACGTCGTCCACTTCGATCCCCCGTGTACTGGCAGTCTCGATCGCTAGCCCCGGCTGCACAACCCGCGGCAGCTCGACGCGCGCCAGCTCGACACCATCCAACTGGGCCACGGCCACGGTCCCATTCTCCACGGCCAGTCCTACCCGCGCCCACGTCCCAACGGGCGGGCGCTTGCGCCAAGTCTGCAGCGGATGCCAGGCCCCCACCTCGTCTTCAAGCGCCAGTTCCCAGCGGCTGCCATCCCACCCGAACCGCAATTCGTCCTCACCTCGCCCCTGAAGCAGATAGAATGGCCGAATGGTAGACGCATACCCAGATTCGCCGCGAAACTCTATACGAGCTTCAATCAGCAGGTTCCCCGCAAAGCGTGGGACCCGCGCATACTCCAGACGAGCAATCTCCTCGTCTCCGACTTGCTGGCCTTTCAACGTGAATGGATTGACCGCCCGCATGGCTGACGCGTCCTCTTCCCGAGAAACCATCCCGCCGCCGTGCTTCTCCATCCGCCAAATGCCCTGTTTGATCCGCCACTCCCCATCCGGGGCTAAGTCCTTCCGCATAAATCGGTCTTCCATCTGAAATTCCGAGAGGACCTTCTGCTCCGGTGCAGGCGCATCGACAGTCATGACCACTTCGAAGATCTCCCAGCCATTCCCGGTTTTGCGGAGTTCGCACTCCTGCCGTGCCCCGCGTGTCAGCGCTAATGCGTCCGCCCACACGTAGAGCCGAGCATCCTGAACCGTTGCCCGTTCGCATGAATCGGATGAGCTATCGCGAAAATAGAGGTCCAGCGTCTCCGCCTCATAGACTAGCCCATAGTTCCCCGCTGGGATTGTACAAGAAAGCGGACGCAGCATCGCACCCAACTCCGCTAGCTCACGCTCCATCCTTTCGATCTGTCCAGGCTCAGGGTCCCGCGCTGCACCGACCAGCCGTAGGGCGATTGAGCCAGCCACCGCCGCCGCGATCACTCCCAGTATCCACCAGCGCTTCATACCATTCTACACCCTGAGTCTGGAACAATTCCTGAGTATTGCGCGAGGGAACGGCCCGCGAGAAGGGCCGTTCAGCCGAACAGTCATCGAATCACCAGTCTGTTACCCTAAGACCGCGTTGCTTCACGCGCACGAGGAAATTTTGGACCGGGACTACTGCTGCTCGCTTGGCTTGCTGGACGCCGGGCGCCCCTGCTGCTGCGTGATCCTGCGCTCGGTCTCCCTGACGCGCTCAAGCGTAATGTGGACCGTCTCTGCAGGCAGCAATGTTGGAAGTCGCTCTGCCCATTCGAGAATCGTGATCGCAGACCGATCGGCCAGGAAATCCTCAATGCCAAAGGCGATTGCGTCGTCCTCGCTGCTAAGCCGGTATAGATCGATATGGTATAGAGTCCATACGTTGCCCAAGTATTCCTGAACCACAGTGAAGGTCGGGCTGGTGACTGCTGATTGGATCCCCAGCCCCCTGGCAATTCCTCGCGCTATCACCGTCTTTCCCGCACCAAGATCCCCGTGCAGAGCGATGACACTGCCGCCTTGCAGTTTTGCGGCCAGTTGAGTGCCCAACGCTTCCGTTTCCTCCGGGCTCCCGCAAAGCGAGACGATCGGCGCCTCAGGTATCAAAATGGACATGGCGCTCGATCGCTGGATCTGCCAATTGACTGCGTAACCCGTCGAAATCCACTTCCAATGCCGGGGCACGGGCAGTGGGCTGGCAGTCGACCTCGACGATATCGTAGGTATCTCCTTCCATCACCGCGTGTGCCAAAGAGGCATCGGGCAGCTTCTCAGGCATCCCGTCCCCACGAAGCTGCGCCAGCTGCTCTTCTAGCTGCTTTCGATCAGCCTGAATGAGTTGCTGCGCATTCAGCACGGCCCGCTTGAACGGGTCGGTCAGCTGGGCTTCGGCCAAGGTCAGTCGCTCCATCATCGCAGGATCAGACGCGTCGGCCTTAAGCTTGGACAGCTTGCCACTAATCTCCTGGTCTGTAGCCCATGGGGAAACTTGCAATAGGTCGTAAATCTCAGAAGGGTCATCAGCCATGGCTTAGCTAATCTCCAAACGTTTGATCGTGCTGTACATCTTCCGAAACTCATTGGCGACGCTGACGCCGCTCTTCGCTGCAAGCTCAGGATTGGCCGCTGCCTCGCGCAGTGTATGGAGGCGCTCAACACTGCGTCCCAGCGGTATTCCAGGGGGTATCTTGCGCAACAGCTTGACCAAGCGCTTCGCCGCACCCGAGCGGTCGCCATCGGCACCCGCTTGAAGCGCACCCAACAGGTCGAAAATGAATCCCTGGCGGGCCTCTTTGTAATCCTGTGGTGTCTTATACCGACTCCGGCATTTCCGCTGCACCTTAAGCTCTTCTTCCATCTCTGTGCCGGTGCCAAGCATTTCCTGCATCCGGGCCTGGACTGTAAGAATCGAAAGCTGCATGTCCCAAGTGTTGCCGTGCGGATGTTCCCCCAGGCCCTGCAGGAATTCCGCGAGAGAGGCATTGAGCTGCCCGACGATTTCCTTCATCTGGCCAGAACGCGCAGCGATGAATTCCAGCAGGGACAGATGCCGGTTAATCCCGGACTCGTTCATCTGCCCCAGATTCGTGATCGTGTAATTACGAAATACCGGCGCCAGCACCTCCCGGGCGACATCTGCGGTGAGCTGATGGGCCAGCTCTGGCGTCACCTCCGTCCGGTCATCAAGCAATGCCAGCTCGCCTGACCAATACTCGGGCTGGTTCATCACGTTGGCGATCCAATAATCCTGCCACGCCTTCCAAGTATCTCCCAGCCTCTCGCTGGCGGTTGCTTCATCTCTGGTGCCTAATATGAAGTAAAGCGTGTTCAGATTATGCCGGAAGGTATGGCGCATCCCGGGATCTTCCATCGTCTGCATCTGCTCGGAAAGCGTCTCGATGCTCTGACTGACTTCTGGCCCGGTCTCCAGGGCTGAAAGGGCCACCGCTGCGCGGAGGGAGGCAGCGATTCTTTTAGCGTCACTTTCGGCGGGGAGCGCAGAAAGCAGGTCCAGTGCCGCCACATAGTCGCTCGCGTCCAGTGCTGCGCCAGCCGCATCTGCGGCCAACATCCGGTACAAGTCCGCGACTTTTTGACTGGTTTCCACATGTGGCTTAAGCACCCGAATCGCGACATCGATCGCACCACTTCCAACAGCGGCAAGCGCGTGGTAATAGGCTGCGTGGCCTTGCTCTTCCGCTGGCAGACAATCCACCAGCTCCTGAATCCCTGTGTTATCCCGCAGATGGCACAGACACAGCAAGTGAGCCTCGATTACCTTCTTGCGAACTTGCTGCACACCAGGAAAATCCATCTCGATCTCTTCGATGCTGCCAAGGATATCGGCACCTTCGCGTAGATTGCCTCGCGAGGCGTTGAGGTAGGCCTGGATGACTTGCAGCCCAGCAGACAGGTGACCAGGTAAATCATCCCGCGCGGAGAGCTCCCGTAAATGACGCATCCCGCGGATGTCGTCGGACATCCCAAATTCGGCAACCGTAAGATGGTAGAGAAAGCGTACATTGTCTGCGGTGGCTTCCATCAAGCGAGTCAGAGTCGCAGACGCATCAGTGTAGTTGCCCTGGTACAGATGACAGAGCGACAAGTAGTACTGATACAGCACCGAGCGATTTGCATCATGGGTCTGGATTTGCAGCTTGGCAATCAACTCTTCGGCATTGTCATAGTCATGCTCGGCCAGCATCCCAATCACCAGACGGAAACGCGTCTCCTCGATGATCTCGGCGAGCTTAGGCGACTGATTAAGGCGATGTGCAGCCACAAACTCAAAGCAACGCAGAGCAAGCTTGAATTCGCTCTGCTCGAAGAACACGACACCGATCGAATACATAGCCTCTACGCTATGCTCCTGCCACGACTTATCCGGGTGATTCCGTCCCAAAATACGCAGCAGCACAGCCTCACAGCGCTTCTGATGCGACAGAATTGCCAGCGTGTACGCGTAGAAATAGAGGAACCATGGGGACTGTTCGCCGGTGGACTCGGCCCGCTCAAAGCTCCGCAGCGCCTCGTTGTACTCGCCCTTGAAGAAGTGAATGCGACCGACGTAGTTTTCGACCAGACGCGTGTACTCAATGGCCTCGCCAGCGCGCTTGAAATACTGCAGAGCCAGATCCGGGCTCTCTCCTTCAAGCTGCGTTCCCATAAAGAAATTTGCACTTGGGTGATTCTGGTCCGCAGCTAGCACCGACTGGAAGTGACGGCGGGCCGCTTCCGGCTCTCCCTTCTGGGTCAGCACCTGTCCCATTCCCAGCAGGGCAGGAATGCAGTCCGATGAGTCCGCGAGCACAGAGGTGAAAATTCCCTCTGCTTCGGCAGTCTTGCCCGCACGCAGAAGCAGATTCGCGGCGACGGCCTGACCATCACTGTACAGGCGATCTCCGTTCGGAATCAGGCCGACCAGTTTGATCGCCTTGCGATCTTGGCCCTGGTGGGCAAAACATGACGCCATGTAGTAGATCGCCTCTGTATCGTTGGGATCTCGTTTCAGCAACAGCTGGTACCACTCGATTGCGCCAGCCCGCTCTCCAGACCGAAAGAATGCCCGTGCCCCAAAGAAAAGCGCGTCACGGGTACGCTCCAGCATGGAGTTGAAACATTTTCCCGCCTCATCCGGACGACCAGCTTCGAAATGACAGCGCCCCAGCTGATACCAGAGCTTATCGCTACCACCCTGGGTCGCCAGACAGCTACGGATGTACTGGCTGGCTTCGTCGTATTTGCCCTGAGAAAACAACAGCTCACCAAGAATCCGCCGCTGGGTAAAGACATCCGGATTTTCCGGATTCGTTTCCAGGTCTTTCATAAAGCACTCGATGGTCAGCTCAGCGTTCCCGAGCGTCAGCGCCACATTCCCCAGCTCTCTCATACACATGTGATAGCGCTCATTCCAACGCTCACCCTTTACTATCTCATGCTCCAGAGTATTCCCCAGCTTCTTCAGCATATCCACACTCTTTCCTGGATTGGTCTGAGCGGTCACCGTAGCCCGATGAATCCGATAAAGGCTGTAGTCATGGACATATGTAAGGTCGCGCTCACGAATCCGAATGTCTGCCTGCATCGCCAAGCGCAGGTTCATAGAGGCCCTGAAACTCCCGATAATCGGAAGTCTGAACAACACACAGAGCAACTCTTGAACCGCGATCCAGCGTTCAAAGTAGATTAGTGGAAAGAACCGACAGGATCGGAGCGCGTAGGTCATCAAGATCGCCCCAGGCAATATGAACCCGACTGCGAAGCCCACGATGAAGGGAAATCCGAGCAGGCAAAGCGTCGCTTGAATCGCGACGTAAATACTGAAGGTCATGCCAAAGTGAAAAAAGCGGGTCCCAGCATGACCGCGCTCGCGCAGCCCGGAGATCACGCCCAGTGCCAGCCAAAGCCACAGGACCACTGCCACCCCAACCGCGACCCAATCCGCAATGGAGCGAACTTGCAGCGGACGCTTAATCCGGGCGAGTTCATAGCTCATGCGTAGCTGGTCTCGCTGGCCAGTCAGCCCAGAGGCAATTGCAAGATCCGGAAAATCACGAATCAGCTCGTCATATATCTCGAAAGCCTTTGCTGGATCATGGTCAGCGAAGCGCTCTGCGAACGGAATTTTCAACTCCACGTAGTTGCTGTCCAAGCCGTGCTGGTTGGCCATCACCGGATACTTGAGCGCCAAAGCCCTTAGCAATTCAACTTTCTTCGCTGGCGGGAGCTTCACCCCAGACTGCACCCAAGACTGCCGCCACATAGAAAACTCATGCCTGGCATCCGCGAGAAACGTGGACCATAGCCGAGCTACTGCGAACAGATGCGGCATCACTTCTTCCATCTCAAGGTACTTTTCATAGGTCTGGATATAGGCACCGCGGCCCCAGGTCTGCCCCAGCTGATACCGAATCTGTAGGCTGGCATCTTCAAGGGCCTTCAACTCCGCCAGCGGCTTGGGAAAAACCCTACAGAGTCCGTTCAGAACCAGCCACTCATCATTCCGCTTGTCAGTCGTCTTACCGGCTGCGTGTTTGAAATGATACGAAATAATCTCGTCGTAAAACTGCTGCTCGATGGATTCCTTAGGATAGTCTCGCGCTAGTGTAATCATGTCTTCGAGCGCGGGCTCATGTTCACCAGTGGCCCACCGACTCTTCGCGGCCTTCCGACGCAGGCGGAACAACTGATCATGTACACCGCACTCAATCGCGAACGCCTTATCATGACTCAAAGCCCGCCGGCAGAGATCTAGCGCGCCCTCCACATCGCCATTAGACTCGACCGCCTCTGCGACACTCAGCTGCAGGACAATAAGCGAGCCCCTAACGGCCGGATTAAGCGCTCCTTGGATGGCTCCGTTCACCAGCTTCACCGCTCGTTCTGCCCGGTTTTCTCGCAAGAACAGCCGCGCCAGACGAACAATGTACGGCACATCCGCCTGAGTCACGGCAGCTGCCCCATCGATAAAACGCCGCTCCACCTCTGCCTGCGCCGCTGATGCGGACTCCGCAAACAATTTCTCCCAATGCGCCAGGTCGATCGGATCAAGCTCATTGCGATGCTCCTCAACCCACTGATTCAGCGAATCCAACAATCCCCAAGAAGCTGCCGTGTTGCCGACCTTACTAAGCTCCGCGTAGCGACTGCGGTAGGCGTACAGCGTGCGCAGCTTGCGCAGCAGGTTCTCGAACGTAGCGACGTTCATCCCAGTGCCCTTCAGCTTGCTGCCGCTCTCCTTCAGAAACTCGTCCGTACGCTCCACCAGCGCCTTCAAATCAGCCAGCTCTAGCGCCCGGGCATTTCGCAGCTCGTTCACCAGGGAGGCGGCCGTGGCGACGAACAATGTATCCTGAAGACGAGGCAAAATTTCCTCTCTCGGCAGACCATTTACCTGAATGGCTTCGATGATCTCCTGGACGGTCACCAAGGCCAGCTCAGGCTGATTCCGACGCAACGCCAACTCTGCACCCAGAATCTTGTCCAGCAAAACCACAATCAAAGCACGACGCTCAGATGCCGTCTCGACATGATGCGTGGCCAACTCATCTGCTGCCTGAATTCGCCCTTGGATTACCTGGGCCTCATCGCCCCAGAGCCCCGTTCCGACTTCCCCCAGAAACACCTGACGGCTCCCAATCGCCCGCATGATCGCCACGTACTTCGTGCTAAGAGCAGGCCGATCCTTGCTAAAGGTAAAAATTCGATCCACAGCCGGCTTCAGCGGCGGAATCAAGCGCTCTTTCAAGTCCGCAATCAACACGTCTACCAACGGCGACAGCGGAGAGTTGTAATTGCCTTGGCGCTCCCGGGCCGTTCTCAACTTCGCTAGCATCTTACGAATCGGCCGGGGATCGCCTTTGCGGAGGTAGGAATCCTCTGCATCTTTGCGGACTGTTTCCAGCGTTTCGCTCAGCTGTGTCGCAAATTGCGCTCGCATCCACTCCAGTTCCAGCATCCGCCGCCGTGGGACCTTGACCTCCTTGAAAAGCTCCACTTCCACACGCATCAGCTCATCGATCAACTCTAAGTCCCGCGGAAGTAGCCCTTCCTTGATCTGTTGGTCCACCCGCCGCATGTGCTCGATCGCTTCCAGCAATTTGAGAACGAGCGGGACCCGGGCAGCACGCGCCTTGTAGTGGGCAATTGCCGTCTGCAAGCAGCCTTTACGGTCGTTTGGCGTCGGCATCGCCGAGCGCAACAAAGGTGCCGCAGCTGATTCCAGACCCTGAATCTCCCGCTGAAGTCTCCGCTGGTAATCCTCGATGCGGGTCAGCTCGTCATCATCGAACAGCTTATCCAGAAGCAACAGCATGTCGTTCGCTGTCCGGCAAATAGGCGTCCAAGTCCCCGGCACTTGCACCGACTTCTTTGGGATCCTTTTAACCGCCTTGCTCGTCGCCAGCACGAAATACAGCCGGTCCTCTTCGACCAAGATACCCCACTCCTTGCGACCATCGTCAAGTAGAAACTTCACAGGGCCCAAAGATTCCTGAGCGCAGACCGACAGCGCTCCAGCAAAAAAAGACAGGCAGATAACGGCGCGGACGTGACGCGTCAAGGCAAACTCCTAGGAAGATGAATACCTGCCAGTGCCCGCAGGTGCAATTGACACATTGGACTATAGTATGTGCTTTTTCGAATGCCAACGAGAGGTTATGTGTGCTTTGGAATCCTGAAATGATTCGGTCACTCATGTACGAAGCCGGTGCCATCGCCTTGCGTTATTATGACTCACCCGAGATTCGCATGAAGGCCGATCGGACCATCGTCACCCAGGCCGACGGAGCCGTAGAAAATTTCCTGCGCAACGCCCTGCTGGCTGCCAACCCAGACACCTATGTGTTGGGCGAAGAGTCAGAGGCAGAGATTACAGAATCAGACCTTTCCGCCGCACTCGACGGAACCCTATACATCATTGATCCGATTGACGGCACCTCCCCCTATGCCCATCACCTGCCTACTTGGGGCGTATCGCTCGGTATGGCCAGCAATGGCCGCCTAACCGAAGGCGCAATCTACCTGCCAGTCACCGATGAACTCTACCTGACCCAAGGCGACGGGGTTACCTACTGGGCCGAAAAAGACAGCGAAGGCGTGCGACTCCCTCCCCCAGACCCGGCCTGCGAACTGTCCACCATGGTCGCGGTCTCACAGAAGACCGCCCGCCACGGAGGCGCTGGGTTCCCGAACCCAATTTTGGCGATATCCTGCGCAGTCTCGCCGCTGATGTCTGTCGCTCATGGTCGGGTCATGGCCTACTGCTCACGCGTGAAACTTTGGGACCTCGCCGGATCGCTTCCTATTCTCGAACGCCTGGGCCTTACCACCCGGCGCTACGACGGAACCCCGTTCACCAACGAGATCTCTCCGGAAAACTACGATCTTTCCCCGAGCTCCGAGACACGCTGGCTCCAGACCTCTCTATGTGTCTTTAGCGTCCCACAGGCCTACGACTATCTCAAGCCGTATCTCAAACCCGCAGACTGACGCTATTCCGGCGCGATCAGCTCGAAATCGGTCCCGGCATCGTAGATCATGTAGTATCCCTCATAGAGGGACAAGTCGGCCTCAAAGGGCACCTTCTGCCAGCTACCGCCCACGAAGCGCCAGATAATCAGAGGTGCCGGGCCAGGCCACGGGCCCGCCTGAAGCGCTCCCACCACGGCCCAGTCGCCCGCGCCAAACGCCACATCCACGGCACGGACTGGCGACGTGAAGATCGCACTTTCGCAGGGGATCGCTGAAAACGCCCAATACCCCGTTCCTGGCAGCAAAAACTCCGCATCGCCTACCGCCACCAGCCCACCAGCCGTCACCCGGTATACCGCCACCGCACAGTTGCCGAACATCGTCCCCATCGGCTGATGCGGACTGCCCGGCACGCTCATCAACTGCCAACCCGCCGCGATCGGCACCGTGTGTTCACGCGTCTCCGCCACCAGCGAGACCGTTACCTCGTGCGACACCGCCTCACCATCCGTTGCCTGATACGTGAACGAGTCTTCGCCCGTAAATGAAGCGCCCGGCTCATAGCTAAAACTACCGTCGCTCAGCAACGTGAGCGTACCGTGCGCCACTGACGTGACTACGCTCGCCTCCAAGCCCGCACTGTCGACATCATCATCGTTTGCCAACACGCCGACCCCAGAGACCAGCAACTGGTTACCGTCCACGCTATAGCTGTCTTCAACCGCCACTGGCGGATCGTTGACCGCCAAGACCGTGATCGTCACCGTTGCGGAGTTGGTAAACAACCCATCCACCACCACGTAAATGAAGACGTCCTGCCCGTTGAAATCCTGGGGAGGTGCATAGGTAAACGAGCCATCTGAGGATAGGTTCAGGGTGCCGGAAGGTTCAATTTCCACCGAATAAACCAGCCCACCTTCCAGATCTGTGTCCGCGATGGAGTCATTCAGGGTTTCATCTTCATTTGCAGTAAAGGCATCATCGCTGATTGTCGGCGGGTCATTCACGGGGCTCACCGTAAGCGACACGGTTGCGGAGTTCGCAAACAACCCATCCACCACAGCGTAGACGAACTCGTCCTGCCCGTTGAAGTCCTGAATCGGCGTATATGTAAACGAACCGTCGGACAACAGCACGAGTCCTCCCGCCGGGGCAATCTGCAGCGAATAGGTCAGCCCGCCTTCCACGTCCTCATCGGCGATCGTATCACGCAGCGTCATATCCTCTTCCAGGGTAAATGCGTCAGCGCTTACCGTCGGCGCATCGTTGACCGGATCCACTGTAATCGTCACCGTTGCGGACTCCGCAAACTCACCGTCTATCACCGCATAGATGAACACATCTAGCCCGTTGAAGTTCTGGGGAGGCGTGTAGCCAAATGAACCATCGGAGGAAAGATTCAGGATCCCAATAGGTTCCGTATGCACCGAATAAACCAGCCCGCCCTCAACATCCGCATCTGCAATGGAGTCATTCAGGATTTCGTCCTCATCCGTCGTAAAGGCATCGTCTGTCACGATTGGCGCATCGTTGACCGGTTCGATCGTGATTGTCACCAAGGTCGGTCCCGAACTCAGCCGTGTGTCAGTAGCGAGGTACTGAAAGCTGACCGGGGCCGTCGCGTTGAGTGCGGGCTGATAGGTGAAGCTGCCATCTGCCAGCAACGTTAGTTCGCCGGAGTCTGGCGCCAGCTGCAGCAGCGCCTCGAGCTCATCCTCATCAATGTCGCTGTCATTGTCGAGCAGGTTGCCAAACACCGGCAAGTCTTCTATTGCCGTGAACGACTCAGCAGTCCCGACGGGCGGATCATTCACGGGTTGAATCGTAATGCTGATCAGAGCCGTGACCGAGATCTCCCCGTCCGAAATTGCATAAGAAAACGTATCCACGCCATTCTGCTCCGCCTCCGGCACGTAAGTAAATGCCCCATCTGCCGTGAGCGTAATCCTCCCAAGCGCGGGCTCGGTTGCCAGCGTTGCCTCGAATACGAGATCGTCGACATCACTATCGTTCGCCAGCAAACCATCCACAGCCGCCACCGAGAACGCTGTGTCTTCATCGGTCAGAAAGGCGTCGCCCAACGCAATTGGCGCGTCGTTCTGCGCCACAATCGTGATCAGCACGGACCCAGCCAATGAATCGAGCGCGCCGTCGCTTGCCAGGTACGTGAAGGTCACAGGATCCGTCTGATTGAGCGCTGGCACATAGGTGAAGGCCCCCGACGAATCCAGCTGCAACTGCCCGGTCGCGGGCGACAAAAGAACGCTGAGGCTCAGCACGTCTTGGTCGACATCGCTGTCATTCTCAGACAGGTCTCCCGCCAGCGTGCCATCTTCAAGCACCGTATAGCTGTCAGCTGCGACCACCGGCCTGTCATTCACCGCTTCGACCGTGATCGTGACTGTCGTCGTCACCGATGCCACAGTGCCGTCGAATACCGCGTACGAAAAGACCACATCGCCGACCGCGTCTACTTCCGGCTCAAAGGTAAAGCTGCCGTCCGCCTCCAGCGTCAGCGCGCCACTGCCAGGCCCGGTCCCCAGAATCGCGCTGATAGCGTCTTGGTCCAGGTCCGTGTCATTGCTCAGCACGGACCCTGCGATCGCAGTATCCTCGGCTGTGGTGAAGCTGTCTGCCAGTGCCACTGGCGGGTCATTCTGCGGCAGGATCGTCAACGTAATCGTCGCCGACGCCGAAGGTTCCGTCCCATCGGATGCCACAAACACGAAGGAGCGGGACCCGTGATCGTTGCCCGCGGGCACATACGTGAACGCTCCAGTTGCCGCTGCCTCCAGAACGCCGCTAGCCGGTGCCGTCAAGACCATCAGAGCCAGCGCATCACCATCGACATCATCGGCCCCAGCCAGAGCGCCCGGGGCAGGGACAACCAGAGTTGTATCCTCTAGGAGGGTGTAGGTCGCGTCGATCACCGTTGGCGAGTCGTTGACCGGCGTGATGGTAATCACGACGGTTGCGGAGTTCGCAGCACCACTGGGGTCGGTGATGCGATACACAAACTGGTCTGGCCCGTTGGCGTCCGCGTGCGGTTCGTAGCTGAATGCCCCGTCGGCAGCCAGCGACAGCGAACCTTGAGCCGGCGGCGTTACGCTCGCGACCAGCAAACCATCGCCATCCACGTCATTGTCATTGTCCGTGAGATTTCCACTCCACAGGCCATCTTCGTCCACGGTGAAGGCATCCGCACCAGCCTGAGGCGCGTCATTGACGGGCAGCACCGTGATCGTCACCGTAGTCGTGGCGCTCAGTTCGCCATCGCTCACGGTCGCCGTCAACTCAAACGGTCCGTGCGCATCGGCAGGCGGATCAAACGTAAACGTCCCAGCCACCGACTGGCTCGCTGCCCCCGCGACAATGCCAAATTCAAGCGTTGCCGAGTCAATATCCTGCGCAAACGCTGCGAGGTCCGCACTCAGCAGCTGATCCTCGTCGGTGATGAAGGCGGGAGCCTGCAAAAACACCGGCGCGTCGTTCACGGGCTCGATCACAATCGACACCTCGCCGGTATCGCTAAGCGCCCCATCCGAAACCGTGTAGCTGAAGGCCACGTCCGCATTCGCATCCGCGGCTGGCGCGTAGGTAAAAGTCCCATCGCTCGCCACCTCCAGTGTGCCAGTTGCTGGCGCGACCAGCACCTCGAAACTCAGCACGGGGGAATCAACATCCCCGTCATTGGCCCCCAGCGCGACACCGGCAGAGGGCGTCAGCAGCCCATCCTCGCTCATCGTGTAGCTATCTGGCTCGGCCACCGGAGCGTCGGCCACCGCGCTGATCGAGAGCCGCACGGTCGCAAGAGAAGAATTCAGCTGCCCATCAGTAGCCTGGTAACTGAAGCTGTCCTCGCCATAAGCGTTCGCAGTCGGCTCAAACGTAAAGGTACCATCCGCTGCGAGCGTGAGTTCGCCAAGGCTCGGTGGCACCAGCAACGTTGCCGCTAGCTCATCGCCATCGGGATCGTCGTCGTTCAACAGAATCGAGGGCGCCTCCAGAACCACGTCTTCGGTCAGGGTAAAGGCGTCGTCTTCCGCGGTTGGAAGGTCATTATTGCCGCCCACCACAATCGTGACGCTGGCAGTCCGGTCGAACTCCCCGTCACTCACCGTGTACACGAATGACACCTGGCCATCGAAGTTCGCAGCCGGTTCGTAGGTGAAGGCACCAGATGCGGCCAGAGTGAGCGTGCCCTCCACCGGCTCAGTCTGTACCGTGGTCGCCAAGGCGTCATCCTCGACATCATCGTCATTCGACAGAACCCCCGCTTCCGCGATCACAAAAAGCGTCGTATCCTCCTGCGTCAGGTAGGCATCGGCAAACGGCGTCGGGGCATCGTTAATCGGCTCGACGACCAAACCGATGATCACAGCTGCGGACTGCGCAAGCCCGTCATCCACCGTGGCCGTAAACGCGTCCGCACCGGCAAAATCAGCGTCTGGCACGTAAGTAAAGGCCCCGTCCGCGGCGATCGTGAGCGTCCCGTGCGTCGGCTGCGTCGCCTGCGGCAGCAGTGAGTCGCCATCCACATCCGTGGCCAGCGCCAGCAGCCCGGCTCCCGCGCCCACCTCCAGCGTCGCATCCTCGTTCACCGAAAACGCCAACGCCACAGCCACCGGCGCATCGTTCTCTGCCGTAATCGTCAGCGTGACCGTAGCCGTACGCGAGAGCTGCCAGTCGCTGCAGCTGTAGCTGAAGAAAACCTCGCCGTTCACGTTCTCAGCGGGGACATAGGTAAAGGCACCGTCCGCCACGAGCGTAAGGGTGCCAGTCGCTGGCTCGCTCAGGACCGTCGCCGTCAGCCCATCCCCGTCCACATCATCATCGTTTGCCAACACACCGCTGACCGCCGGGACCGACACCGTTTCGTCCTCCACCAGCGAGTACGCATCCGGCTGCGGAGCTGGCGGGTCGTTGACGGGAATCCCCACCAACGTCACAACCCCCGTCGTGGCGCTGGTCCCATCGTGGGCTGCATATACAAAGCTGTCCGCGGCATTTTCCTGCGCGTCCGGCGTGTAGGTAAAGGCACCATCGGCCAGCAAGGTCAGCTGCCCCGCTGCCGGAGATTGCACCACCTGCGCCGTCAGCCCGACGCTGTCGATATCGCTGTCATTGGCCAACGGCCCCGCAACGGCAACCACAAGCGCCGTATCTTCCGTAAACGTGTAGCTGTCTGCCATCGTCACCGGAGCGTCATCGGCGGCATTGATCGTGATCGTAAGGATCGCGTGATTTCCCACCGTCAGTCCGTCGCTTGCCTGGTACGTGAACAGCGCTGTACCGCTCGCGTTGTCTGTCGGAATGAACAAAAATGAGCCGTCGGCGCTCAGCGACAGCTGTCCGAGGCTATGATTAGCGTTACTGGTGAGCACCGCAAACAGACCAGGCCCATCCACATCTACATCATTGTCCAAAACCCCACCGGCGAGCGCCGCGATGCTGAGCGTCTCATCCTCGCCCGTCTCATAGGCGTCATTCTCCGAAATCGGCGGGTCATTCAACGCGGTCACCGTCACCGTCACGACCACCGACTCCGAGGCAGCTGCGCCGTCGTGCGTCTGGTAGCTGAAGCTAAACACTCCGGCTTGTTCCGCAGCTGGGACAAAGGTGAAGCTACCATCCGCCAGCAACGTCAGCTCGCCCGTGGCCGGTGCCGTCAGCAGTTGTGCCTGAAGCTCCGGCGAATCGATATCGCTATCGTTCTCCAGGACGCCTGGGGCCGTAACCGTGAGAGTCGCATCCTCATCCAGCTCCCATTCGTCGGCCACGGCCACCGGCGCATCGTTCTCTGCCGTCACCGTGAGCGTCACCAACTGCGTCACCGATACCGTGCCATCGCTCAGCGAGTAGCTGAACTGATCCGAGCCTGCGAAGTCCGCAACCGGCGTGTAGGTAAACGCCCCACTGGCCAGCAACGTCACCGCCCCATGCGCCGGATCCCCCAGCACCGCCGTCTCCAGCGGGTCCAAATCCACGTCACTGTCGTTCGCCTGCAGGTCATCGCTCACGCTGCCGTCTTCCACCAGCACGTAGTTATCAAGTAGCGCGACCGGCGCGTCATTGACCGGCAGAATCACAAACGCCACCGTGCGCACCGGCGAATTCAACGCCCCATCCGTCGCGCGATAGCTGAAGCTGTCGTTCCCAGTCGCATCGGCTACTGGGACGTAGCTGAGCGCGCCAGACGCCGTGAACGTCAGCTGCCCCGCCGGCATCGTCAGCGCCACAAAGCTCAGTTCGTCCCCGTCCGGGTCCTCATCGTTGGCCAGCGGACCTGGCGGCGCGAGCACCAGCTCAGTATCTTCATCCAAGGTATAGCTGTCGGCCGTTGCTTCCGGCGAATCCGCCCGCGGGTTCACCGTAATCGTCACCAGCGCCGTCACCGTCGTCCCCCCGTCCGTCACGCTGTAGGCGAACACATCCTCGCCAAAGAAATTCGCCACCGGCGTATACGTGTAGGCGCCGGATGCCTCCACCACAATCTCAGCCGTTGCGGACTCCGCAAAAAGCGCAGCCACCAAGGCATCCCCATCCGGATCAGAATCATTCGCCAGCAGCCCGTTTGCCTCGCCGCGGATGAGCGTCGCATCCTCATCCAGCGTTGCGGAGTCCGCAACTGCCACAGGCGGATCTGGCTGCGCGATGATCGCAATCGTCGCCGTCGTCGTCACGCTGAACTCCCCATCGCTGACTTGATAGGTAAACACCACGCCATCGGTTCGGTGCTCACTAGGAGTCAAGGTGAAGGCTCCCGAGCCATCCAACACCAGATTCCCATGCGCCGGCTGATTCAGCGCCGTGTACACCAGCCCGGCGCTGTCGATATCCTGATCCGGCGCCACGCTGTCCACCAGCTGCATGTCTTCGACCACCGTAAACGCATCGGCAATGGCCACCGGCGGGTCATTGACCGGCTCGATCGTAATCGTCACCGTTGCGGAGTCCGCAATCCCGCCGTCCACGACGGAATAGATGAACACATCCTCACCGTTGAAATCCGCCACCGGCGCGTAGGTGAAAGTACCATCAGAGGAAAGGATAAGGGTTCCAAAAGGTTCCGTATGCACTGAATAAACCAGCCCACCTTCGAGATCTTCATCCGCAATGGAGTCGTTCAGGGTTTCATCTTCATCGATCGTAAAGGCGACGTCGGTAACCGTGGGCGGGTCATTCACCGGCTCGATCGTAATCGTCACCGTTGCGGAGTCCGCAAACTCCCCGTCGAAGACCCGATAGAGAAAGCTGTAGCTGCCGGATTGGTCGCTGGGGGCGAGAAAGGTGTAGGCCCCGGTCTCAGCGAAAGTGAGAGCGCCAGCAACCGGATCCGAGAGCTTGATAAAGGTAAGGCCACCTTCAGGGTCGAAATCGTTGCTGGCTACGGAGTTGACGAGCAGGATGTCTTCCTCGCCGGTGTGGGAGTCGGCGACAGCCTGCGGCGGGTCGTTCTCTGGCGTGAACGTGAAGGTGACCGTTGCGGAGTCCACAAACTCTTCGTCTGCAATCCGATACAGAAAGGAGTCTGAGCCATCGAAGTGCAGGTTGGGCTGGTAGGCAAAGTTGCCATCGGCAAAAATGAGCGTGCCATTGGTGGGTTCGCTGAGCTTGGTGACCACCAGCGCGCTGTCCGGATCGACGTCGTTATCGACCACGCTGCCCGCGATCGGCTGGTCTTCCAGAGCCGTGTAGCTGTCATCCACGGCGTCCGGCGGGTCGTTTTGTGGGGTAAGCGTGATCGTCACCAGCCCGGTCAGGCTATGCGCGCCGTCAGTCACGCGGTAGCTGAAGGAGATGTCACCGGTGACATTCTCCGCCGGATTATAGGTGAAGCTACCGTCTGCGATCAGCTCGACCGCGCCTGACGGCGGATCTAGCTCGACAGCATAGCTAAGGCCGCCTTCGACGTCTGCATCGGCGACGGATCCGCTTGCTGGCGTATCCTCGAGCACAGTGAAGGTATCGTTCGTGATCACGGGCGCGTCGTTCACCGGGTCAATCTGGATCGTGAGAGTCGAGGTGATGGTGAAGCTGCCATCGGAAATGCTGTAGTGAACCGTCTCGTTGCCGAACAGATTCTCGCTGGGCGTGTAGCTAAAGCCGCCCGTGGTGTCCACCACCAGCGTTCCCAACGTGGTGGCCGACGCGCTGTAGACGAGCGCCCCGTGCTGGTCGTCGGTATCGTTCGTGGCCAGCGAGCCGGAGACAGGCTGATCTTCGTCGGTGGTCACGCTGTCCGCCACGGCCACGGCAGGATCATTGACCGGGCTGATGCTGAGACTGACAGTGTTGCTGACAGTGTACTCGACGTCTGAGACGGCATAGCGGAAGCTGTCCGCGCCGTTGAAATCCCCGTCTGGCTCGTAGGTAAAGGAGCCGTCTGCCAGCAAAGTGAGCGTGCCGGAACCAGGGCCTTCCACCACGCTGTGAGTGAGTACGGCCGTGTCGAGATCAGAAGAGGGCAGGGTGCCAGACACTGGCTCATCCTCAGACGTTGTCACGCTCAAAGCCTCTGCCAGCGGCGGATCGTTCACCGGGTCCACCTGCATGGTAAGTGCTGCGCTGACGGTATGCTCAGTGTCGGTCACGGTGTAGAGCAGCTGCTCGAGCCCAGTCGCATTCTCGTTCGGGGTGTAGGTGAAGCTGCCATCCGGCAACAAGACCACCGAACCAAATGCCGCCGGCGTGACGCTGATGTAGAGAAGCCCACCTTCCACATCGAAGTCGTTGGCCGAGAGGTCGCCAGGGAGCGGGGTGTCTTCCGCGGTGGTATAGCTGTCGGCGGTCAGCTCGGGAACATCGTTTACGGGCGACATGGTGATGGTGGCGGTTGCGGAGACCGAAACCATCTCATCGCTGACCGAGTAGGTGAGGAAGACGGTGTCAGTCGCGTTCTCGACAGGCACGTAAGTGAGCGAACCATCTGCCTCAAACGTGAATGCGCCGATCGCGGGGCCAAGCACAAGGCTGGCCGAGAGCGAGTCGAGGTCGACATCGGAGTCGTTCGCCAGCAAGTCGGCAAACAAGACGGAATCCTCGGGAAAGGTGATGGACTCGCCGACTACCGTCGGGGGATCATTCACCGGCGTGATCGTGATGGTAACGGTTGCGGAGTCCGCAAGATCGGTGTCGCTGACCGAGTAGCTGAAGCTGACCTCGCCATTGTCGTTTTCCGCGGGTGTGTAGGTGAACGCACCGGACGGGAGCAGCGTCAGGTCTCCCCGTGGTGGCGGGGTAACGACAGAGACGGTCAGCACGTCGCCTTCGTCTGGATCTGCGTCATTCGCCAGAACGTCATCAGAAACCGCAGTGTCCTCGTCGGTGGTATAACCGTCCGCTGTAGCCTGGGGCGGGTCGTTCACCGGGGTGATGGTGATGGTCACAGTGCTGGTGGCGGAGAGATTGCCATCATCTGCTGCGTAGATAAAGCTGATCTCGCCGGCAGCATTCAGCGGCGGGCTAAAGGTGAAGGAGCCGTCGGCGGCAACCGTGGCAGTGCCGGTAGCGGGGGCAGTGGCCAGCGACGCGGTCATCGGGTCGGTATCGACGTCGTTATCCAGCAGCCCGGGGGCCGCGACGAAGAGCTCGGTGTCTTCGGCGATGGTGTAGCTGTCCGGGTTTGCGGTTGGTGGGCCATTCACATTCCAGGTCAACGACGCGGCGGTGATGCCGTGAGTCGCCCGATCTAGAGTCGGCAGGAAGTCGTCCGCGTTCGGCGCGCCACTGCCCACAGTTGCGACGGCGTAGGGCGTCACCTGGCTCAGCACCAGGGTAATAGGCGTGACGCCGCTCAGCTCGCCTAGCTGAATCACCCCAACAAAGTAGCCGCTCGCCGCTTCATCCAGGCCGGATAGGTCTGCGGTAGTAATGATCTGGTCGGCACCGTTGCGCACTTCCGCGGTGTAATTTGCGAGGTTCGCAGCGG
>Ga0115566_10001149_pt1 | contig 22839 bp, 14 predicted proteins | sample COGITO_mtgs_1204_3_FD_87173 | JGI IMG/M metagenome (GOLD analysis project Ga0115566, IMG submission 87173) | Pelagic marine microbial communities from North Sea - COGITO_mtgs_120405 | ecosystem: Environmental > Aquatic > Marine > Epipelagic | place: Germany:Helgoland, sampling site Kabeltonne...
GGAGATTGGCTTAATGTACAAATTGGGTTTGAACCATTTTGGGAGAAACCGCCTTTGTTTATTTGGTTGCAAGCAATTTGTATGACCATGTTTGGGGTAAATGAGTTTGCTGCGCGTTTCCCTAATGTGGTAATTGGACTTATCACTTTGGTTGTTTTATATTCTACATTACTTAAAAGATACGGTAAACAAGCTGCTATTTTTAGTGTTATTTTTTATTTAGGTTCATTTACATCCCACTTTTATTTTAAAAGCGGCATCATAGATCCACTTTTCAATCTCCTGATATTCGGCAGTATTATACACTTGGTAAAAAGTGTGGAAACCCAAAAGCTAAACTATTTTTTCTATGCAGGATTATGGTTGGGTCTTGCGGTACTCACCAAGGGGCCTACGGCGCTTTTGCTAGTAGGACTCACCGGACTTTTTTATCAACTTATTTATCGGGTAAATTTTTATTCATTCAAAGATATACTGGTACTTGTACTTGGATTTTTTCTCGTGACAGGATTGTATTTTGGTGTGCAAATTGCCCATAGGGGAACTTGGTTTCTACGTGAGTTTATAGTATATCAAGTGGACTTAGTTCGCTATCCTATTGCATCGCATGGACAGCCATTTTACTATCATTTGGTTGTCTTATTTATAGGTTGCTTCCCTATGTTTATTCTCGCTTTACCTGGTTTACTGCGCAAGCAAAATATACCTGGCGATAGTACCTATTATCGTTGGTTGAAAGTGCTATTTTGGGTTGTCCTTATTGTTTTTTCAATGGTAACTACAAAGATTGTTCATTACAGTAGTTTATGCTATTTACCAATAGCGGCAGTAAGTGGTATTTGGCTCTCATGTTACCAAGTAATTTCACGTGTAGTGAAGTTTTTGCTAGCATTGGTTGGCTTTATTTGGGTGTTGCTACTGAGTATTTTAGGCTTGCTAGCCCTTATTCCCGAACAGTTAATAGGTTGGATAAGTCCTTATATCAAAGATGATTTTGCGCTAGCACAAATTAGAAGCATAACCGATTGGAATTGGATACCATTGATTTTAGGAATCTTAATGGCGCTTACTATACTTAGAGTTGTTCTAAAACCGAGCAAGCTATCAATTTCACGATTACTCGTTATCCAGATGCTGTTAATCACACTTTTACTATCATCTGTAGTGCCAGCCATTGAGTATAATATTCAAGGAAAATGGAAAGGTAAGCTAGCAACGTATCAAGGTATCGAAATGGCGCATTTTACCTATGGTTTTAAAAGCTACGCTCACTTTTATTATACCTCACATCAGAATTTGAATGAGCTAAGAGATGTCAAGCAACAGCTTTTATCAGAAAAAAAACTAACTAGTATTACGCAATTAGATCAGTTCAAAAAGAACAAGTTTGACAATGAGGTACGAGATTACGTGATTCATGATACCCATATACCCGTTTCAGTTTCGGCCAAAGTGCAAAAGTTTGAAGAAATGAGCACCTATTATCCGGAATTAACAATGGTTTTTGAGGGCAATGGTTACGGTGTTTGGGAGAGAAAGGCCCCATAATTAATTCTAGTTTAGTTAGAAATCCAGTGTTCCGTTAATCCAGCCTCCATCTAAGTTTGCGTTGTAGGATTTATAAAATTCAATGGCAGGCTCATTACAATCCAACACTTGCCAAACCATTCCATTACACTCACTTTCTTTACCAAATTGTATGCAATGCTGAAATAATAGTTGTCCGGCACCTAATCCTCTACTTTTTTCTGTCACTATCAGATCCTCCAAATAGAGACGTTTTCCTTTCCAGGTGCTATATCTAAAATAGGTGATTGCCATTCCTATCACGTGGTCATCAATCTCTGCAACAAAGGCATCAAATATGTTATTTTCTCCAAATCCATCTTTTTCCATTAATTCGGGAGTATTTATAACTTCATTCGGTGCTTTTTCAAAAATGGCTAATTCTTTGATAAGATGAAGTAAATCAGGGATATCTGCTTTGGTGGCTACTCTTATATTTATTTTTTTATTCACTACTTATTCAATTTTAATGTTGGGGTAATATGCTTTTACTTTACTTGCACTACAAATTAAGGTAAGCAAACTTAGCAACGAATGGAGTTTTCAGAAATATTTAAATTAATAGGGGCATTAGGACTGTTTATATATGGTATGATGGTCATGAGCGACGGCATTCAAAAAATGGCTGGTGCTCGTATGCAAAGTATACTTAGCTCGATTACTTCTAGTAGATTCAAAGGAATATTTACGGGGTTTTTTACCACATCATTAATCCAAAGTAGCAGTGCTACGACGGTGATGATCGTAAGTTTTGTAAATGCAGGCTTACTAAATTTAAGACAAGCTATTGGTGTAATAATGGGTGCAAATATTGGCACTACTATGACCGCTTGGTTACTTGTCATTTTTGGATTTTCAAAGTTTAGTTTAGGGGATTATGTATTTCCTATTTTAGCAATTGGGGTTCCTTTGCTTTTTGTGAATAGAGGAAGTCTTAAAAATTTAGGAGAATTTTTAGTGGGGTTTTCTTTATTATTTTTGGGTTTAAGCGGTATGAAGGATGCCGTTGAAGGTTTAAATCTAGCCGATAATGAAGGATTTCGAAGCATGATCGCTTTTTTAGCTGCTCAAGGATTTTTTGGTATTATAGTTCTAGTTATGGTAGGTACCCTGGTAACTGTTGTGGTTCAAAGCAGCAGTGCCGCTATGGCATTAACCTTATCCCTGTGTGGAACCATGGGCTTGCCATTTGAAATGGCTGCAGCCATTGTTTTAGGTGAAAACATAGGGACAACAATCACTGCAAACCTTGCGGCACTTGTAGGAAATGTACACGCAAAACGAGCTGCCCGGGCTCACTTTATATTTAATATTTTTGGAGTAGTTTGGATGTTATTGGTATTTCATTGGTTTACCAAAGGAATCGGTATGCTTATGGAAAATACACGATGGGGAAGCCCATTTGCAGGAGCTAATGACGAATCTATACGGTATTCGTTATCTGCTTTTCATACCGTGTTTAATATTGTTAATACCCTAATCCTTGTTTGGTTTGTAGAGCTAATAGAGAAAACGGTGATCAAGATTACCCCATCTAAAGGAGAGGAAGATGAGGTATTTAAATTAGAGTATATTGGTTCTGGGTTGGTCGGTACACCAGAGCTATCTGTATTAGAGGCTAAAAAAGAGCTGGTAAAATTTGGTCAAATTATATTGCGAATGCATCAGGGTACGCAAAAGCTGGTTAATACCACCGAAAGAAAAGAGCAAAAGAAACTATTGGATAAGATTAAACATTACGAAGAAATAACAGATAGAATTAATAATGAAATCAATAGTTTTCTGGCAAAGGTAAGTGCCAGGGAGGTCAGTGAGAAGACATCAGAACAAATTAGAGGCCTTATAGGCGCATGTAACGAGTTAGAAAGTATAGGAGATATTTACTATAATATGGCAACTCAGCTCGATAGAAAATCAGATGACAAAGTTTGGTTTGATCAAAAACAACGAGACAACCTAATGAGTTATTTTGATCAACTTAAGGATGGCCACCAAGAGATGATATTAAATCTTGAGAAAGGCCAGGTAAAGATAAACTTGACTAAGGCAATTAGCATAGAGCAAGGGATAGATGATACAAGAGATAAATTGCGTAAAAAACACCTTAAAAGCATTGAGAAACAAGAGTATAATTATAAGAGTGGATTGATTTATAATAACTTGTTTTCCAGTATAGAAAAAATTGGTGATTACGTGTTAAGCGTTTCAGAATATGTAAGTGGTGAAAACCTAAATTAAATTTCTCATTTCATTTTTTTTATAGAGGTAATTGAATCTCTACAAAATATGTTCTACTTTTGAATAGTTAGAAAAGACTAGAAATGAGAACTCTATTATCGCTTTTTTGGCTTACAATGGCATTTTTTTGCCTATTGAATGCCGTCCTATCCATACATGATAACCGTAGGGGTAGCCTTAAACAAACGTTTATTTTTACTTTAAATAAGCTGACACCATTTTTGGTGCGTAAAAAGTTAGTGCTAGTTGGATGGTTAGTACTGTCTTGCCAGTTAATCTTTGCGCAAGGTTTGATTGGGTTAGTCGACCGACAAAATACGGCGGGTACTACATCAGCCGAAGGCTTTGGAATAAGTGCAGTTGGACTCTCAAGAGGGGCGGGAATAGTACAAGAAACGACAAGTAGCGATTATAATTCTAGGGGTTTTATCGATACCTCATTGGCGAATGCTAAAACCAATAATGATTATGTACAATTTTCATTGGAAGTGAATACCGGAAGTGTTTTGGATTTAAACGAAATGAAAATCCGCTTAGATCGAAGTAACACGGGACCTCCAAATTGTCAGTTAGAGTATTCTCTAAATGCCTTTAGTTCTTCTTCAGATAGTATTTTTAGTACTTCTAGTTTAAGTGCCTGGGGCACTACATTTACGATAGATTTAACAAGTATTTCTGCGTTGACTGCAGGTGATGTGATTACGTTTAGGATTTATGCGTGGGGTGCCACTGCTTCTGCTGGCACTTTAGACATTGAAGGATTTAGTCCTCCCTATACAGCACAAGGATGGACTCCTACAGTTACGGACCCTGGCATTGCGTTTAAAGGGTGCACTTTACCAGTTGATCCTACCTCCGTCAGTAACAGCTCACTTACTGGTAATTCCACTGTCATTACTTGGAATAATCCGAGTTGTTTATCGAATATGGTTGTAGTAGGAGCCGCCAGTGCGGTTACTACAGCACCGTCTGCAAGTGTCGATCCTTCTGCATGGTCTGCATCTGGTGATTGGAGTAGTCCGGTAAGTGTATACTCTCAAATGGGTAGTGGCTCTACTACCGAGTACGTTTTATACCGAGGCAGTGGAAGTAGCATAACTATTACAAATTTGCCTACATCAGGCACTTTTTTTTATAAGGTGTATACAGAGTTCAGTTCATGGAGCTCAGGCGCCACTGGATCCACGTCTTTACCTGTAGAGTTAATTACGTTTACAGCTACTCAACATAAAACAAGTATCGAGTTGCATTGGCGCACAGCATCCGAATTAAACAACAACTACTTTGAAGTCCAAAAATCTACGGAAGGTATTTTATTTAAGAGCATAGGTCAACTTCCAGGTAAAGGAACAACTACTGAAATATCTACCTATACATTTACAGATGATGTAATACGTCCTGTGGCGTATTACCGATTAAAACAAGTAGATTATGATGGTGCATTCACTTATTCTAACATCATAAAAATGTTGCAATTACCCGCATTTTTTAACATCCAACACACTTCGTTACAATGTAACGTGAGTAGCCTCTCAGAGTATCCTACTGCCTATATTTTAACTACTATAAATGGCTCTGTATTGACACGAGGCTCTTTTCAAAATGACTTGGTTATATTCAAATATCTTTATCCTAATGGGCTTTATTTTTTGTTGCTAAGTAGCAATGGGCGCCAACAAACTATTAAGTGGTCGCAAGCTGAGTGACCTTAATAGTGCGTAAGTTAGCATGGTTTTGTCTTGATGCAGAAGGATCCTCTCAACATATATTATTAAGAGGGGTTAGCTTGTTTTACATAAAACCCGAGTTAAATGGAAAAAAATATGTTGTTTTGTTCTAATGATCATTAGAAGCAAAGCACCATTAAGGCTTGGATTAGCAGGTGGAGGTACGGATGTTAGTCCTTATGCAGACTTGCACGGTGGCTCCATCTTGAATGCAACCATCAATATGTTTGCCCATACGACTATCGTGCCCACTACGAATGGTAAAATATACTTAGAATCTCAAGATTTAGGAATAAGTGAAACGCTAGATTCTGCTCCATATTTAGAACCCAATGGTCCTTTAGCACTGGTTAAAGGAGTGTATAATAGGGTTTTAAAAACCTATGTAAAAGAGCCGCTTTCTTTTGAAATTTATACACGTGTTGATGCACCTCCAGGTTCAGGATTAGGTACAAGTAGCACATTGGTGGTTAGCATTTTAGGAGCTTTTGCTGAGTGGCTTAACATACCTTTAGGAGAGTATGATATAGCACACTTGGCCTATGAAATAGAACGAATAGATCTCGGCTTAGCAGGTGGTCGTCAAGATCAGTACGCGGCTACGTTTGGAGGATTTAATTTTATGGAATTTTCTAAGGACGATAAGGTGATTGTAAATCCACTTCGTGTTAAGCAAAAGTATGCCGCCGAAATAGAGCATAACTTGGTCTTGTTTTATATGGGAACCAGTAGAGAATCGGCAGGTATTATTGAGAAACAAACAGCCAATATTACGAATAGCAATCTAGATGCACTTGAGGCTACCCATCAGCTCAAAGCGCAAAGTGTGAAGATGAAAGAGGCTATTCTTATGGGAGAAATAGATCAACTTGGAAAAATAATGCACGATGGATGGCAGTTTAAGAAAATGATGGCTATTGGGATTAGTAATTCGGAAATAGATGCCATTTATGAAACCGCCATGCAAAACGGTGCCACAGGAGGAAAAATAAGCGGAGCAGGTGGTGGAGGATATTTCTTTTTCTATTGCCCTCTGGTTTCAAGAACCCGCTTAATTGAGAGTCTAGTTCCGTTTGGGATAACCGTTCAACAATATCATTTCACCAAAGAAGGATTATATACCTATACAGTAAACAGATGAGTATAGATATAATCATACTAGCAGGCGGATTAGGAACAAGACTAGCATCTGTAGTAAGTGATGTTCCCAAACCAATGGCGCCTGTTGCAGGTAAACCCTTTTTAGATCATCTATTATGCAAATTACCATTGCAGAATGTGAATCAAATAATACTTGCTGTAGGATACAAATACGAGAAAATAAAAGAATATTATGGCCATCAATATCAGAATGTTCCTATTATTTATTCTATAGAAAAAGAACCTTTGGGTACAGGAGGAGGTATAGCCCTAGCGCTTGATAAAATGACGGCTGAGCATGGTGTAATTTTAAATGGGGATACTTATTTCGATGTAAATTATGAAGAACTTTTGGAGGTGCATCGTAATTCAAATTGTCCTATTACCTTGGCTCTTAAACAGATAGAGTTCCCAGATAGATACGGAACGGTATTGCTGGACAACTATAAAATAGTTCGTTTTCAAGAAAAAGTTTTGGGTATAAAAACGGGACTTATAAATGGGGGTGTATATGCTATTAGTGCAACTATTAAGGAGCTTTTACCCGCAGCAACAAAGTTCTCCTTTGAAAAAGAAGTTTTAGAAATAAATGTAGAAAAAGGATTTCTAGCTGGATACATCTCTAAAGGATTATTTATAGACATTGGCATACCCACAGATTATGAGCGAGCACAAACCCTTTTTGTCTGAAAATTTAGCAGATTTTACCATTTTTTTGGATAGAGATGGTGTGATAAATCTTCCCATAGTGGATGATTATGCCAAACAGCCAAATGATTTTATTCTTGGGGATGGCGTTCTAGTGGCATTGGAAAAATTACAACAGATGGTCAAACGCCTCGTGATGGTTACCAATCAGCAAGGCGTACATCGTAAGGTTATGAACGAAAAAGACTTGGAAAATGTACATCTTAAATTATACAATAGTCTCAAAAACAAAGGGTTATCATATTTTGATGCTTCATTTTATGCCCCGTATTTAAAAGAAGAAAGTCATGAATGGCGTAAGCCCAAAAATGGGATGCTCTTAAAAGCAAAGTCTTATTTCCCGGATATTGATTGGAGTAAAGCCATTATGGTAGGAGACTCGCCTGGAGATATGCAATTGGCGGACACGCTAGGAATTACCAAGGTTAAAATAGCTAATCCGCAGTTTTCATTTGACAATCAGGATTATACGTATGCTGATTTAGGTGCGTTTGTAGCAGCCATGTCAAAATAAGGTTCCTAGGAAATTATTCACAAGTATTGTTCGTTTTCGAATGGTAAGTACTATATTTTTGTAAGACCTTACAACCATTGAGAGTAGTTCAAAAAATAATACTGTTAGCCACACTGCTTATTTTCACAAATAGTGCTTATTCGACGCATCTCGTGGGTGGTTATATGAACTATGAATTTTCCTATGTTAATGCTGCAGGTAATTTTGTGTACAAAGTTACTTTTAATGTGTACAGGGATTGTTTTGGTGGGGTTAATGTTCCATTAGACACTGAAATAACGCTTGGGGTATATACGTCTGATGGTAACATCTATAATCGGGTAAAAATTCCTTTAATTATAAAGAATAATGTGGATCCACCGGGTTCTATTGATTGCGATATCTTCAAGAAAAATGTGTGTATAGAATATGGTTTTTATGAAGGTTTTATTGAGGTAGCGCCCAATACAAACGGCTATCAAATCACGTATTCACGGTGTTGTCGTAATTTTCAAGATAACCTAACCGATGGCGGTGGTTCTCCAGATCAAGGGCAAACCTATTATTGTAAAATTCCAGATACCAGTCTTAAAAATAATTCACCTACTTTTTATGGAGTTCCAAGTCCATACATGTGCAATAATGACACTACTTCATTTCTTTTTGATGCCATCGATAAAGATGGTGATAGTCTAGTGTATCGTTTTATGCGTCCCTATCAAGGAGGTTCGCTGGGTGCTGTAAGCCCAGATCCTCCCAATACAATACGATTAGATCAGGTAGTCTATAAACCAGGCTACAATTATCTTAATCCATTTGGGACTGCTGGATACATAGACATAGACGCCCGCACGGCACACACACACTTTTATAGTCCTCCATCTGGTCGCTTTGTTGTTGGAGTAGAAGTACTTGAATATCGAAACGGTGTGCTGCTAGGTAATATTAGGATGGATCTTCAAATATTAGTCTTGGATTGTACCCCTAATAATGCACCTGATATTGGTTCTGATAAAGGGAGTAGATTTACAATAGAAGCAGGGGACGAGCTATGCTTTGATGTTACCGCAACAGACCCTGACGGTGATCGTGTTAAGCTAAATGGTCGTGGAGGTATACTTGGAAGTCCTGGCTCTGGGCCATCTATATCAGGGACCAAAGCCACATTTAGGGATACATCGGGCATCCCAACAGCTACGAGTGAGTTTTGTTGGACACCTGACTGTGATATGGCGCGAAGCATACCTTATTATGTTTATTTTACTGCTGAGGATGACGGTTGTCCGCCCAAATTTAATAACTTGGATGTAGAAATATATGTGACTCCCTTTGTCGGGGCAAAAAAATTGATCGGCCCAACAGATGCTTGTAGATATAATCAATTTGACTACACGGTTACGGATGGTAAATCAAAGTCTTCTTTCGAATGGGAGGTTAATGGCGGAGACATTATTGGTGCATCAGATAAAGCAACGGTTTCTATTGATTGGAGTAATCCAACTGCTGGTAGTATCCGTGTGCGAGAAGTTAGCGAAAATGGATGTTTAGGCGAGTGGATTAGTCTAAATATTACCATAAGACCTAGTCCACCGTTGCCCATTATCATAGGGAAAGATACCGTTTGTGCTGACGAGCCTAATTTGATTTACACCGTTACGTATACTGCTACAAATACCTATTTGTGGCAGGTTACTAACACACCGTTATACTTTACCAATAGAAATACTATTCAATTAGGACAATATGGTAAGCCTAGTTTTACCTTGAAAATTTCGGAGACAAATGAATTTGGATGTACGAGCGATACGGCCAAACTGACTGTTTTTGTGAGTGAACCGAACCCTACTATTGTTGGCCCGACAAGTATTTGTCCGAATGCTATTGATGTAGAATATAAGATAGAAAATCCTCAAAATGGTTCAAGGTATACATGGTCTATAATTGGAGGTTTACAAATTTCGGGGGGTAGTACCGATGGGATCAAGGTTAATTGGGGGAACGAAGGAGCGGGTGAAGTGCGCGTTATGGAAACCAATAAATTTGGGTGTATTAGCGCATCACAAATACACTTAGTTTACAAAACATATACCCTTATATCAGAAGCAATTACAGGGCCTACCAGGGTATGTGAGTTTGAATCCAACATCCCATACACTACCTTAAAAGTGAATGGGGTTGTGTATGACTGGAGTGTAACCGGAGGATCGCAAGTCTCAGGAGACAGTAGTTTTCAGATTGGTGTAAACTGGGGAAGTTCTGGAGCAGGTAATGTACGAATGGTTCAAAAAGCGTACGATAATGTGAATAACAAAGTATGCTTGAGTACTCCGGTATGGCTAAACGTAACGATAAATCCAATTCCAAAGAAGGTGCCTATAGTGGGACAAATGGAAGTATGTCAGCAATCCGATACTATTAGGTATAATTTAGCTGGTTTTGCCGGAAGCACTTATGAATGGAGCATAAACGGTAATTCCTTAAATATTGTAGGGCAAGGAACCAATCAGATTACTGTTTTTTGGAATAATGCCGGTACTTATCTACTTGCGGTAAAAGAAACCACAACAGCGGGTTGCATTGGCGTATTAATCGATACAACGGTTTTAGTTAATCCTAAGCCTTTTACGACAGCTATTTCAGGGCCATCAGTTATCTGTGTAGAAGATCTTTTAGGTAAGAATTATGCCGTAACCGGATTGCCTACATCTACTTATAGATGGACTGTAAAAGGTGTAGCTGGATTTACAGGAGATGGTACACCGTCCATTGTAGTAGATTGGAAAGAAAGCTTATTAGCTACCTACCTTTCTGTGATTGAAACATCAGACAAAGGTTGTGAGGGCGAAGTGCAAACCTTAATTATAAAAGTAGATGCGTTAGGTATTGATTTACGCTACGTAAGCGTCGGTACGCCGGATGATCGGATGATTATTGATTGGAAGTTGATTAATAAATCTCAAACGTCTTCATTTAATATCCAAAAAAAGGTAGCTTCATCTGCTAATGCATGGCAAACGTTGGCCACAGTATCTGGTAATGTATTTAATTACCTAGAGACCGACATTAACACGGATAATCAGGCTTATGATTATAGAATTTCAGCAACAAATTTATGTGGCACATTAATTACTTCAGAAACGCATACAAGTATTCTACTTCAAGGGATTCAAAATGTAGATTTTTCAACGTCATTAGATTTTAGTGCGTACGTTGGATGGGTGATGGGAGTTTCTGAGTATAATGCATATACCTCGTCTAATTCTAAAGCATACTCACTTTTAGAGTCGAATGTAAATCCAGGACAAGCGATACTATCTGTGCAGCAGCCAAGTGAGTATAGGAAGTGTTATAGAATAAGAGCTTATGAGAAAGAAGGCGAAAATACGGAGTCTTGGAGTAATGAGATTTGTTTCTATTTCTCTCCGGAAATATATGTGCCTAATGCTTTCACTGTCAATAATGATGGGCTTAATGATGGTTTTGGGGTAGTGGGCATCGCTATTAATGAGTTTACGATTAAGATTTATAATCGTTGGGGAGAACAGTTGTACGAATCGACGAATATTGATGAAAAATGGATGCCAATATACAGAGATGAGGATGTTCCAATGGGTACGTATATCTATGTAATACAGTACACCAACTTCGAAAATAAAGTGTTCCAAAAGACAGGAACCATAAACTTACTGCGTTAATTATTTTTTCACGACTCCTGTGAGATTGATAATTTTCTTGGTCTCAAAAAACGTTTCTTCGAATAAGGTGCTTAGATTCGTTTCGTACCAACGTAGCGAGCGGTAAGTAGCAAGTAATTCTGCTTTTTCTAAGGCTAGATCGCCCCCTTTTAGGAAAATATGACTTCCTCCTTTTTGCATCGCTTTTTTAGTAAGACTAACTAGCTTGGCTGCTGGTGCAACAGCTCTAGACACAATCGTATTGAAATGGTCATTTATGTTTTCAAAACGATCATTTAAAACCTTCACATTTTTTAACTCTAATGCATCTACAACGGCTTGCACTACCGTTATTTTTTTCTTAATACTATCCACTAGGGTGAATGATACGTTTGGATAATAGATAGCCAATGGTATACCTGGGAATCCTCCTCCAGTACCAATGTCGAGGACCTTTTCGCCATCTTCAAATTCATATAGCTTTACAATAGACAATGAATGTAGTACATGGTTACTATAAAACTGGTCCATGTCCTTACGACTTATAACATTTATCTTACTGTTCCACTCTTCGTACAATGGTTTTAACTGTTCGAATTTTTCAAGTTGATCAGCAGTAAGTTCTGGAAAGTACTTATGTATTAACTCCATTTAGGTTGTCTGGTAAAAGGTTTTATGATCGCGAAGAAGAAGAGAAAGAACGTGTAAAGTATGTCGTAATAGGGGAGGATCCAACGAATACTGTCCGCCTTCAACGCTTTAGATGGGTTTAGCATTACAGCCCATTGAACAATCCACTTCAATAGGAGAATTCCTAAAGGTATAAACCAAATGCTTGGTGCAATAATGAAGCATGTTATAAGACTGGCATAAAGCCCGATTTGAGCAAAACTATATAATCCAAGCAACCGAATAAACGTTCCTTTATAGGCCTTATTGGTGCTAAAATGACGTTTCTTTTGGGTGAGCCAAGAACTAAAATTTATGGGTGCTTTAGAGTACATAAATGACTCTTGATCAAGGCAAATAGCTAAATTGTGAGGGGTCACATTTTCTTGTACAAATAAATCGTCATCACCAGACAATAGGTGTTGATGACTTGCAAATCCTTTGTTTTCAAAAAACAAGGTTTTGGTATATGCCAAATTTCGTCCGACACCCATATAGGCAAATCCTCTATTAGCGTAGGTTATGTATTGAAGTGCCGTGTGAAATGTTTCATATTTGATCACAGAGCCAAGAATGCTTTTTTGTACCTTTAAAGGCGCAACACCAAGAACAATATCTTTATCTTGAAATGACAGACTCATTTTAGAGATCCAATTCTTGGAATTAGGCCAGCAGTCTGCATCTGTAAATAGTAAATGTTCGTACTGAGATGCTTTTATGCCCATGGTTAATGCAAATTTTTTACCTTTTTTAAACCGTTCATCTAGTTCTAGCGTAACAATTTTTAGTTTAGGGTATTTTTCATCAAGCTCTTTCAAGTAGGCCTTAGTCCCGTCGTGACTTCCGTCGTTTATAAGGACTATCTCATACTCGGGGTAATCTTGGTTGAGCAATAACTCCAAATATTGTTCTAGATTCTTTTTTTCGTTTCGAGCTGCAATGATTACGGATATTGGTCTATGTTCGGATTTTGGCTCTACAGTTATTTTTAGTTGGGTAAAAAAATAGAAGTAGTAAAATAAAAGGACTAAGAGACATGAAATGCTAAAGCAAAGTGTGATTAAGGGAATACTTTCTATGTTAAACATTCAAAAAAATAGTTTTTGGTTAGTTACTTAATCTAAAACCTAATGTAGGGATAACATCCGGTTTTGATTTGTCTTCAAAGGTAATATTAGTTATGTCGTCTATCGTTAAACTTTTTATAGATTTAGCTGTACGCTTAACGGGAGCTAGTTCACTCATCCTCAGATGTTGAGTACGAATAGCCGCTTCTACAATTTTTCGGATACTACGCCCATTTCCAAAGTATTGATCTTTAGATTCATACATTCGGTTAATTAGGGATGCTAGGCTTTTCTTAACGGTGTCAGATATCGTAAATCCGGCGTCACTCAATTGATTAAGTGCGATATCCAAGAGTAGCTCACCGTCAAAGTCTTCAAACTCAAATACCTTGTCAAATCGAGATTTTAATCCAGGATTAGATTCTATGAAACGCGTCATATTATCTGTGTATCCAGCGGCTATTACGATAAACTTTCCTCTAAAATCTTCCATACGCTTGAGAATTATCTCAATTGCTTCTTTGCCGTAATCTGAATTACCGCCTTCTGTTAGCGAATACGCTTCATCGATAAAAAGAACGCCCCCCATGGCTTTATCTATAATATCACCTGTTTTAATTGCCGTTTGACCTATATAGCCACCTATTAAGGATTGTCTATCACATTCTACTAGATTACCTTTTTCTAGTATACCAAGCGCCTTATATATTTGAGCTAAGATGCGCGCTACGGTTGTTTTACCGGTACCGGGATTGCCTGTGAACACAGAATGCAAACTGAAATTATTCTGTACATCTTGGCCTGTTTCCTTGTAGTATCTTACTAATTTAACAAGGCTATTTATTTCTTTTTTTACCGAAGATATGCCAATAAGACCGTCTAGTTTTTTCAAAGAAATAGCAAGTAACTCTTCATCAATTGGAATGTCTGGAATTACGGATTTAGGACTTAAGCTTAGTTTTTCAATATCTTCAAGCTGAACTGTAGATAAATCTTCAATAGATAAATCAGCTGGATGGTCTGTACCCATAACTCGAATACCTAAATTTAATTTAGATTCTTCAATAAGAGAAACCATGAGACGCGCATTTCCAAAAAACTGATCTCGGTTTCGATACGCTTCTACGGTTTTTTTATAAAAGAGGTCCTTGGCTTCTTTGGAGAATACGATTCCTTTTTTAACGGAATGTATTTCTGCAATTTTCATTAGTTCTTGTGGTGCATAGTCTGGGAAATCATAAATCATCCTGAACCGAGATTTTAAACCGGGATTCGATTCTAAGAATATGTCCATTTCATCCGGATAGCCTGCTACAATTATGGCTATATCTTTTCCATCAGATAATTCTTTAAGCAATATTTCTACAGCCTCTTTGCCAAAATCTTTGCTGTCGTCATCTTTTCGAGCTAAGGAGTATGCTTCGTCTATAAACAATATTCCGCCTTCTGCTTTTTTAATCGCAGCTTTTGTTTTGGGTGCCGTTTGCCCTATAAATTCTGCCACAAGGTCTGCTCGATCTACTTCATGTACGTGACCTTTGCTTAGTAAGCCAAGCTGTTTATAAATCTTACCTAATTTGCGTGCTATGGTTGTTTTTCCTGTACCAGGATTGCCTTTAAAAACACAATGTAAATTAATTTTATCTTCCTCGGCTAGCCCTTTATCCTGTCGAAGAGATATGAAGTCTAAGTAGTTTGCATATTCTTTTATTCTATCTTTTACACTATCTAGTCCTATAAGATCGTCTAATTCACTTAGGGTGTTTTCAATCGTTGTTTTTGAGTTCCCTATGGATTTAACTTTAATTAGTTTTTCCGAAACGTTGTCATGTTCTACCACATATTCCACGAAATCTTGTCCTATCTGGAAAGGTTTTCGCTGAACCAATGTGTCCATAAACATGATATCTAGGTAGTATTTTCCAGTAAGCCAACATCCTGGCTTATCTGCTCCCCAACCTACAGTAAGTGTAAACTCCTCGTCTTGCTCATAAACAAACATTAGTTTGGTCATGGTTCCTTTAAGTAAGTTGGTTTCGGTAAAAAAATTAAAGATCATTTCACAACTCCAAAAATTAACTTTCTTGGTTTTGTTTACCATCGTTATTTCAGCATAGATGTAGCGAGATTCTTGTTCACTGAATTGCTCAAAGTAGCTTCTATTTAGCTCTTTAACGTTGTCAAAGGGACCCTCATAGAAATAAATTGATTTAATATCGAAATAAGGATTGTTTTTAGGTGTCACAATGCCTATATCTTGAATATAAAAGTTTTTTTCGGCAATAATATCTCCATCAATTTCTGCAGACCAAGTATAGGTTCCAGCATCCCAATATGCTCCTGTATTAAAAGTTCCCCAGCCTTCTCTGATAAAAACTAGGTTGCTATTTTGGGAGATCGCTCTATCACATACCAGTCTGCATATTTCGACTTTACTAGCATTTCGGCAAATTAGATTCATTTTGATATCCCAATCTTTCTTTTTGAAGTTTAAGTTAAAAAAGGAAAATTCGGTGTATACATAAGTGCTTTCATTTTTATCAAAAACAGAGCGATACTTTTTTTTATTGTCCGCTAGCCATTCTGTAGAGCTATACACCTTCATATTCCGAAAGATGTAACCGTTATTTTGTTTAGCTGCCATTAGGCCTCAAGGTTAAATATAATTTTTTAAAAAGTACTTAAACCCGTAAAAAAATGACATGTTTTTAATGGATTTAATAATTCAGAAAATTTACAAAAAAAAGATTTCTCAATATAAAAATACGGTTATTTTTGCACTCCTTTAAAAGGGTGGGTTGGGTGAGTGGCTTAAACCAGTAGTTTGCTAAACTGCCGTACCTCTCAAGGGTACCCCGGGTTCGAATCCCGGACCCACCGCATAGGAAAAAAGGTATAAGATATGTTCTTTGAATACCAATTGTTAATGGTTCCATAGCTCAACCGGATAGAGCAACGGTTTTCTAAACCGTAGGTTCCAGGTTCGAGTCCTGGTGGGACCACATCACTTTGTTTGTGTGTAAATCGAAACAAGTGCTTGGGTTGTCTAATCCCAATTCATAGACAGCTCATCATACGCCTCGGGGTGTAGCGTAGCCCGGTATCGCGCCTGCTTTGGGAGCAGGAGGTCGTAGGTTCGAATCCTGCCACCCCGACTGTTAAAATCAAAGGTCTAGCATTAGCTAGACCTTTTTTTTGTCCTTTTTTACATGTCGTAATGCAAATTGACTAGAAGTTTAAAAATGACAGGGTCCAATTAGAGGGTAAGCAATGCGTTGTACTATCCATTGCGAAAAGAGAGGGATTTAAACTATCGTATGATTCTAGCGGCGTGAAGAAGCAGGAGAATTTGCCACTTACTATCTAGATGAAATTAAAGCTACCCCAGTGAAACCAAAATTATTCTCCGACCAATCGCTCACAACAAATGGCCGTAGCCATGGCAGCATTTAGACTTTCTGTGTGGCCAATACCAGGTATCGTTATGCCCGTGTGTCTAACGGCTTCTAAGGTGGCGGCGTCTATTCCGTTGGCTTCGTTACCGATGAGTAAAACGCCTTCAGTTGGCTTATCCATGGTTCGTATATTTTTCCCGTCAAGCAAGGTGGCATACACATCTTTTCCTGCTAAAAGTTCACCGAGATTCCCTTCTATTACTTTGACCCTTAAAAATGAACCCATAGTACTTTGAATAACCTTACTGTTATAAAATTCAACGGTATTCTCACTGCAGTAAATCGTATTTATGCCGTACCAATCTGCAATTCGGATAATAGTGCCTAAATTACCTGGGTCATTTATCCCGTCTAAGGCTATTTGCCAGGGAGAAGTAGGTAGATTGGTGTCATGAAACTTGGCAATTGCAAGTATTTCTTGGGGATTGATGAGGTGTGATGTGGCAGCAAATTCTTCACTACTTATTAGGTCAAATGTGAAGTCAATCTGTTCACCATAACGCTCCAAAAAAGCAGGAGTGCATAGTATAGTCTCCACAGGCCAATTGCTTTGGGTTAATTCATTAACAGATTTTAACCCTTCTACGACAAATAGACCATATTTTTGTCGAAATTTTTTGCTGTTTAGTTGTTGGTACAGTTTTAATTTAGCTTTGCTTGGCAATTTGACTTCTTAATTTGAATACAAAACTAAAATATTGTCTCATACTTTTAACGTTACTCAGCATTTCAGCGTGTAATATTACACGTGTAGTGCCTGAAGGGGAGTATCTATTGGTTAAAAACAAGATAGAGCGGATAGATGATCAAGGAGTTAACTTAATGGATGAACGATCAAGTCTAAAGCAAAAACCCAATCGAAAATTGCTTGGATTTGTGAAGTTTCATCTTTGGGCTTATCAATACGGTAATAAAGGTTTAGGTATTCGTAAGAAACAACCTTGGCTACGTAAACTTGCTGAAAATGTAGGAGAAGCACCTGTACTCATTGATACCAATAAAATGAATCTTTCGTCCACTAAGCTTTCTGACTATTATTTTAGCAAAGGATTTTTGAATAATACCGTCAACTATCGTATAACACCACGTAAGATTTTTAAGAAACGAGCAATTGTAACATATGACGTAGAACTAAAGAAGTACACCGTAATTAGTAGTTTAGTTTATAATTCGGCGTCTAAAGAGATTTCAGATTTACTAAAACAAGTAACAAATGATCCAAAATTAAAAAAAGAGCAACGCATAGACTTTGATAAAATAGAAGACGAAAGAAGCCGTATTACAGAACTACTTAGGAATAACGGCTATTTTTACTTCAATAATTCATTTGTTGATTTTCAAATTGATACCAATCAAACAAAGCAGAGCGCTGATGTAGTGGTTAATATTAGAAATAATAAGAATTTTAATCCACATTATCAGCAAACTATAAACAGCGTAACGGTTTTAATAGGGGACTCGATATTTACGGACACACTTATTTACGATCGATTAGAATTTTTAGAAGGAGATTATAAAATAAAGCCTAGTGTTTTAGCAAAGAATATCATTTTTAGACCTTCAGACTTTTATAATGCGGATTTAGTTCAAAAAACATATTCCAACTTATTGTCTATGGGGCTTTTTAGCTTTGTTACCATTCGGTTTAATCCCTCTTTAGAAGATAGTTTAACTAGGCTTGACGTTGTAATTCTTCTGAAAACTACAAAAAAACATGATTTTGTAATAGAGCCACAAGCTATATATACGCAACAGAATTTAGGACTAGAAACAAATAATAATAGTATAGGTATTGCTAATAACTTGTCACTTATAAATCGAAATGTTTTTGGCGGAGCAGAATCCTTTAATCTTACCTCATATACAGCACTAGAATCACAAATAAAAATAGATAATCAGGGCTCTTTTACCAGTTTTAGACAAAGTCTAAATGCTGAATTAGTTATTCCTTCTTTAATATACTTTGAGCGTAAACAATTTAGCGAAGTATTAATTAAAAAAAGCACCAAGATTAACACCTCAATAATCTTTGATCAGAACAAGAATTTTACTAGAAAAGTAATACCATTAACGTTTACATATGCATTTACCAAAGGACGTACATCCTTTGGTATAACACCGTTTAGGCTAAGTATAAATCAGTCCAGTGTAGATGCAGATTTCTTACTATCCTTAGATCCTAGTACACGTTATTATACAGAACAGCTTTTAACTAATAATATAGTTGCAGGTCCTCTTACCTCATTGTATTGGAGTAATAGGGACAAGAATCCTAATTATTTTTTGCAAATCAGGTCAAATCCAGTAGAGTTAGCTGGAAATCTAGCTTCGCTATATTTTAATCAGATAAAAGGTGACTATAGTGCTAATAAAGAAATATTTAATGTTAAATATGCTCAGTATGCTCGATCTGATTTTAATATTATTTTAACCAATATTATAAATGAGAATAATTCTCTAGCCTACCGAGGTTATATAGGAGCGGGACTGCCTTACGGTAACACTTTGTTTTTACCATTTGAACGTCGTTTTTTTGTGGGGGGAGGCAATAGTTTACGAGCTTGGAGAGCTAGAACCATTGGTCCTGGGAGTTACAGTGATTCTAGCAGTGATATCACAATCGAAAAAACGGGAGAATTTGCCTTACAAGGCAGTATTGAGTATCGATTTGACATCGTAGATAAATTCTTGGATGGTGCATTATTTGTAGATGCCGGAAACATATGGAACTTTAGGAAAGATGCAAGCTTCCCCAATGCTGAATTAAAGTGGAATAGATTTTATAAGGAGATTGCTATGAATACGGGTTTTGGCTTGCGGTTCGATTTTAATTATATTGTCTTCAGAACAGACTGGGGAATTGCCTTACACGATCCTTCAAAACTAGAGGGTAATAGATGGGTCATTCAAGATTTTGCATCAGCCAAATGGATAAGTAACAATACAGCAATTAATTTTGGTATTGGTTTTCCGTTCTAGTTTATATCCATTTAGTATTATATTCTTGCACCCCTTTTAGTAGATAAAGTATTTTGGAAATTAAGATGAACGGTCTAACCGTGTGTAATGATCAGATTTATGTACATTTTCGAATTATTATTAAAGGATAGTGCACGTAAATAAGGTAAACAATAATGAAAAATATATGTTGTATATAGCTTAGGCGGAATCGTACTAAGAATACAAGTGAGCTAAAATAGGAATCAGAATATAAGAATGGAATTAACATCAAAAGGCTACACTCTCGGAGGCGTAGATTTATTAAGCGTGGCAAAAGAATTTGGGAGTCCACTGTATGTGTATGACGCAGACCAAATAGTAGCTAATTATCACCAACTTAAAAATGCCTTTACAGGGGTAGATGTACATTTAAAGTACGCATGTAAGGCGCTCACCAATATTAGTATCCTTAAACTACTTAAAAAAGAAGGAGCCGGTCTTGATACCGTTTCTCTAGAAGAAGCAAGAACAGGGATACAGGCAGGTTATGAACCGAATGAGATCTTGTTTACGCCAAACTGTATTGGTTTTGATGAAATAAGACAAGCCGTTGAATTAGGACTTATTATTAATATAGATGAGTTAAGTACTTTAGAACGCTTTGGATGCGAGTACGGTGGTAAAGTGCCTTGCTGTATTCGGCTTAATCCGCATATTATGGCGGGGGGTAATAGTCATATCTCAGTGGGTCATATTGATTCTAAGTTTGGTATAAGCATATATCAGGTTCCTCATATTAAGCGTATTGTAGAAAATTACGGAATTAAAGTAAATGGCTTGCATATGCACACAGGTAGCGATATTCTGGATGCAGATGTGTTTTTACGTGGGGCTAAATTACTTTATGAAGCTGCTAATTCATTTCCTGAGTTAGAATTCATGGATTTCGGAAGTGGTTTTAAAGTGAAGTATCGCGAAGGTGACGTAACGGCCGATGTAGAAAAAATAGGAGCAGAGATTGTAGCTAGTTTTAAGGAGTTTTGCAAAAGTTACGGTAGAGATTTACAACTTTGGTTTGAGCCTGGGAAGTTCTTAGTAAGTAATGCAGGATTTTTACTGGTAGATGTGAATGTGGTTAAGCAAACTACTTCTACGGTCTTTGCTGGAGTAAATTCAGGTCAAAATCACTTGCTGCGTCCAATGATGTACGGAGCATATCACCATATTGTGAATATATCAAATCCTACAGGTACAGATCGCATATATTCCATAGTTGGTTATATCTGTGAGTCTGATACATTTGGCTTTGATAGACGCTTAAATGAAGTACGTGTTGGCGATATATTAGCTATTCATAATGCGGGAGCCTATGGATTTAGTATGAGTAGTAATTACAACTCAAGACCACGTCCTGCAGAGGTTATGATCTATAAGAAAAAAGCGCATTTGATACGTAAGCGTGAAGATCTAGCCTATATTCTCCAAAATCAGCTAGAGGTAGAGTTGTAATTATTTGTTAGTACTTCTTTTAGGAAGTGCAATTCTTCAAATCTATTTTATTGATTTAGGTTTGGCGTCAAAACGGCTAAAATCTATTTTGCTCATAAACTTTTTTTCAAGTGGTGTCCATGTAGTGGAATCTCTCCAACTACCACGTCCATAAGCAAATCTGGCTTTTTCCCAGTTGTTATATTTGTTGTGTAAGTCTTTAAGATAGTAAATAGCTACTTTAAGATAGTTTCGACGTGTTTTACCACCTGATAATTCTAGTTTTTTATAATAATGCCAATATGTAACATCTATAACTTGCAAGTCTCCATGATCTGTTCCGCCATTGCTGTTTTTGATGTATCTCCAACCGCTTTCATTTTGACCTATTTGTTTTACTAGTTCAAAAGGTACTCCTGCTTCTTTACATATAGAATCAGCTACTTCTAAAACTGATTTTGATTGAACCTTGATTTCAGGTTTTTTTAATTCAGCTACGGCTAATTCTCGTCCTAATCTCTTTTTCTCGTTTTGTCTGTTCACAAAACTGGTTGCTATTAGTATAATTACTAATGAAATAACCATTATAATGTGTTTACTCAAATTTTTCATGAAGATATGTTTGTTTCTTTTTAAATCGGTGTTGTTAAGTGAATCTCAACGTATTTTAGAAATACCGACTGTTGTTTTTTTATTTTACAAAACTAATGTCTAAATACAAAATGGTATGTTGAGTTCTCAACAGGTCATTTGGTCGCGCTTGGGCAGTATATCTCTTGATACCTTATAATGAGTCGATTAGGCTGTAATTTATGTGTAGTTTTTAGTGTTCACTATCCTTGCAAGCTGCTGTATGATACATGGTACTCTCTAATTAAAAAAAGGAAGGAGCAATACTAGTTGCTTCTTCCTTTTTTTTGGTTTAGTTTAAATAGTATTATACTTCTTCGCTCATGCCTCGGGCACTTAAATATCGCTCTGCATCTAACGCTGCCATACATCCACTTCCCGCGGCTGTAACTGCTTGACGATAAATTTTATCTTGTGCATCACCACAAACAAACACACCTGGGATGTCTGTTTTTGCGCTATCAGGATATGTTATAATATAACCAGAATCATCCATTTTTAAATATTCTTTAAAAATATCGGTATTCGGTTTATGTCCAATAGCAACAAAAAATCCTTTTACAGGAATTTCTCTTTTTTCGCCGGTTATGTTATTTAATACGCGAACAGCTTCAACTGTCATGTCGCCAAGAATTTCGTCTGTTTCTGTGTTGTAAAGAATTTCAATATTGGCCAAACTATTCACACGATGTTGCATAGCTTTTGATGCACGCATCTCTTCTTTACGAACGATCATATATACCTTTTTACAGATTTTAGAAAGGTAGCTTGCTTCTTCGGCAGCAGTATCACCTGCGCCTATAATGGCTACATCTTCTCCTCTGTAAAAGAAACCATCACATACCGCGCATGCACTTACACCACTTCCGTTTAATCTTTGTTCACTAGGTATTCCAAGCCATTTAGCACTAGCGCCAGTAGATATTATTACTGTTTCACACTCTATTTCTGTCTTACCATCCACAGTAACGATATGATTGCCTCCATTTCTGTCAAAAACAACGCTGGTTATCATGCCGAAACGCACATCTGTTCCTAAACGTA
>Ga0115566_10001154_pt1 | contig 22812 bp, 18 predicted proteins | sample COGITO_mtgs_1204_3_FD_87173 | JGI IMG/M metagenome (GOLD analysis project Ga0115566, IMG submission 87173) | Pelagic marine microbial communities from North Sea - COGITO_mtgs_120405 | ecosystem: Environmental > Aquatic > Marine > Epipelagic | place: Germany:Helgoland, sampling site Kabeltonne...
GCCATCCTTGACCAACCCCATCGCAATACCGGCAACCGGCGCCGATAACGGCACGCCAGCGGCCATCATTGACAGAGATCCGACACAGACCGACGCCATAGAACTCGAACCATTCGATTCAGTGATCTCCGAAACCACGCGAATGGTGTAAGGAAATTCATCAGCACTCGGTAACACTGCCGCTAGGCCGCGGCGCGCCAATCGACCGTGACCAATTTCTCGGCGGCTGGTAAAACCAATTCGTCCCGCCTCACCCACTGAGTAGGGCGGGAAGTTGTAGTGCAGCATGAACGGGTCACGACGCTCACCTTCCAAGGCATCAATGATTTGAGCATCGCGGGTAGAACCCAGCGTGACAGCGCCAATCGCCTGTGTCTCGCCGCGAGTGAACAGTGCCGAACCATGCGCTTTAGCGAGCACATCGACTTCGCAGGCGATCGCTCTCACGGTTCGGTTATCACGGCCGTCGATGCGTGGCTCACCGGCCAAGATGCGGCTTCGCACGATGCGCTTTTCAAGACTCTTGAACACATCTTTCACGTCGTCTGCAGACGGACCGCCCTCTGTTGCCAGCTCGGCCAGCACCTGATCTCGTGCCTGAGACACCTGTTCGTAGCGAGCGGTTTTCTCAGTGGTACGATATGCCTCACCGAGTGGTCCCTGCGCAGCAGCCTCTACGGCGCTCACTAAGCCGGCATCCGCCTGGGGTGCTTTCCAATCCCATCGTGGCTTGCCTGCTTCACTAACCAGTTCGTTGATCGCGTTGATGACCGCCTGCATTTCTTGATGCGCAAACAAGACCGCACCCAACATTTGGTCCTCAGTTAACTCTTGTGCCTGAGACTCCACCATCAAAACAGCGTCGCGCGTTCCGGCAACGACCATATCCAGCTGGCTTTCAGCGAGGGCCGCGTAGCCGGGGTTCAACATATAGCCGCTTGCATCGGTAAAGCCCACTCGCGCGCCACCAATGGGGCCATTAAATGGGCACCCTGATAACGCCAAGGCAGCCGATGTGCCAATCATGGCGGGAATATCGGGATCAGTATCGTGATCCGCAGACATCACGGTGCAAACCACCTGCACCTCATTCATAAAGCCATCTTCGAAAAGGGGTCGGATGGGGCGATCGATCAATCTCGAGGTCAGCGTCTCTTTTTCACTAGGCCGTGCTTCACGCTTGAAGAAACCGCCTGGTATTTTACCGACCGAGTACCGTTTCTCGATGTAATGCACGCCCAAGGGGAAAAATGCCTGCCCGGGCTTTGCCTTTGGGTCTGCTACCACCGTACACAAAACACTCGTGCTGCCCATGGATACCAAAACCGAACCGCTTGCTTGTCGCGCAATACGACCGGTTTCCAGCGTGACCTCATGATCACCGTACTGGAAAGTTTTTTTCACTACATTCACTTGTTTTCTCCAAATATGACTGGGCTGGCAACACGCCAGCCCCGATTCATCCTCAGCGTCGTAGACCCAACCGCTTAATCAAATCCGTATAGCGGGCGGCGTCTTTTTGCTTGAGGTAATCGAGTAATTTTCGACGTTGGTTTACCATGCGGATCAATCCTCTACGTGAGTGATGGTCCTTCGCATGGTCCTTGAAATGAGACTGCAGTTGCTCGATATTGGCTGTGAGCAAGGCCACCTGTACTTCCGGAGATCCGGTGTCGGCCTCTGACTGCTGATAATCTTTAACAATCGTTGCTTTAGTCGTTGCATCCAACGCCATGATACTTTCTCCAACCTGCTTTGTAGAAGCGAGCCCATCCGTGCAGGTTTACAGAAAGGTTCGTGAAACGGCACCTGCCGCTAATCACTGTGCCAGAAGCCTGACGGGCGCTATGGCCCCCTCTTCCTGCACTTTTCCGACACCGAGGAAAGCTCCCCCCGCGTCAACGATGCGCACCATACCACTCCGAGGACCATTTGGCACTAATACTGTCTGGCCCTTTCTCATATAAAAAGTGGCGGCTTCTGACAGCACAACACGCGGTAAATGATCCAGACTAGCATCGACAGGCAACAGCAGTGCATCGAGCCTCTCCTCCGCACCCGATTCCGTAGCAGCCTCTAACTGCGTCAATGTCACCGCATTAGCCAGTCCAAAGGGTCCCGCCTGAGTTCGACGCAGCGTCTTAACGTGGGCGGGTAAATTCAGTGCCGCACCCAGATCCTCTGCCAAGGCGCGAATGTAAGTGCCTTTACTACAGTGCACTGCTGTGCTGATTTCGGCCACTTCCCCGGCGGTAAAGTCCAATAAATCAAAGCGATGAATCTGTACGGGGCGAGCGGCCCGTTCGATCTGCTCCCCCGCTCGAGCCCTTTTGTAGAGCGGCTGGCCATCCACTTTCAAGGCGGAGTACATCGGGGGCACTTGCTCAATCGCACCCATCAGCGTTGTCATGGCATGACGCACCGCCTCTGCATCAATCGCTGTCGCTTCTTTTTGCGCGATAATTTGCCCATCGGCATCGGCGGTATCGGTCGCAATACCGAGCACGATGGTACTGAGATACCCTTTGTCGGCATCGAGTAAAAATTGAGAGAATTTTGTCGCCTCGCCGAAGCACAGTGGCAAGACACCTGTCGCCAGAGGGTCAAGACTGCCCGTATGGCCCGCTTTCGCGGCAGTAAATAGTCGCTTGGCCCGCTGCAGCGCGCCATTAGAGGTCATGCCTGCAGACTTATCCAATATCAATAAGCCGTTAACCGATCGTCCTTTTCGCCGTCGAGCCATCTTGGCTAGGCTATTGTCGGATCTGAATCTGAACCTAGGCCAGCATGGGGATCTAAATCAGCACTCTCATCGGTACTCTCATCGGTACTCTCATCGGTACTCTCATCGGTACTCTCGTCGGTACTCTCGTCGGTACTCTCGTCGGTACTCTCATCGGTACTCTCATGAGCACCCTCATCAGCACCCTGATGGTCGAATAGAACGGCGTCGGCTTTGCGAACCTCTCGGAGTAAACTCTCCATATCGCGCCCGCGTCCAACGCTCTCATCAAAGCGAAAGCTGAGTCTTGGCACCGTTCGCATGGAGGACTGCTTAGCCAGCTCGGATCGCAAAAATCCTGAGACCTTTCTCAGCACCGCCGCAATCTCGGCTCGATCCGCATCCGTGTGGTCATCGAGTAAAGTAAAAAAAACCTTGGCATGGGACAGATCTCGACTGACCTCCACATCGGTCAAATTGATCCGATGAACACGAGGATCTCTGACCTTAGAATGCAACAGTCGCGCCAGCTCTTGATGCAAGAACTGACTGACGCGCTGCGTCCGCTCGAACTCCTTGCCCATGGTGAGTCCCTTCAGAGGCTCCGCGCGATTTCATTGACATCAAAGACTTCAATGAGATCGCCCGCTTTGACATCGGTATAGTTCTTCACACCAATGCCACACTCGGTGCCGTTACGCACTTCGCTAGCGTCGTCTTTAAAGCGGCGCAGCGACTCTAACTCACCCTCGTAAATCACGATGTTATCGCGCAACACACGAATAGGCTTGGAGCGATGCACGGTACCTTCGATCACCATGCAGCCAGCAATCAAACCAAACTTGGGAGATCGGAACACATCGCGCACCTCTGCGATGCCAACAATTTCCTCTCGCATCTCGGGCGACAACATGCCCGACAAAGCAGCCCGCACATCATCAATCAAATCATAAATAACATTGTAGTAACGGATTTCGACCCCTTCGTTCTCCGCTGCGGCGCGCGCTTTCACATCCGCCCGCGTGTTAAAGCCAATAATGATGGCAGAACTCGTCATGGCCAGACTGATATCCGTCTCAGAGATACCACCCACACCCCCTGAGACAATGTTGACCTTCACCTCATCATTGCCCAAATCGATCAACGCGCCCTGAAGCGCCTCAAATGAACCCCTGACATCCGCCTTGATAATTAAGTTCAAGGTTTCGACTGATCCCGCGGTCATAGTCTCAAACATATTGTCCAGCTTGGCGGCTTGCTGCCGTGCCAACTTGGACGTTCGCATCTTCTCTTGGCGGAAATCAGCAACTTCACGGGCCTTCTTTTCGCTTTCCAAAACAACGACAGGGTCACCGGCATCTGGCGTCCCATCAAGACCTAATACCTCTACGGGGATACTCGGACCCGCTTCTTTTATCGGCTGGCCATTTTCATCCAGCATCGCCCTCACCCGACCAGACTGCACGCCAGCGAGCACAATATCGCCTTGGCGCAAGGTACCTTGCTGAATTAACAGTGAGGCAACCGCACCACGTCCTTTATCGAGCCGTGATTCAATCACGATACCCGATGCCGGCACATCCGCAGGCGCAGTCAACTCGAGCAATTCCGATTGCAGTAATAGCGCGTCGAGCAATTCCTTAACACCCTCACCCGTATGCGCAGAAACGGGAATGAATTGAGTATCACCCCCCCACTCCTCTGGTATGACCTCTTTTGCTGACAGCTCGTTTTTCACTCGCTCAGGGTCAGCACCCTCTTTGTCCATCTTGTTGACTGCCACCACAATCGGAACACCGGCTGCCTTCGCGTGCTGAACGGCCTCTTCGGTTTGCGGCATCACACCATCATCAGCCGCCACCACTAAAATAACGATGTCAGTGGATTTAGCGCCCCGTGCTCGCATTGCCGTAAAGGCAGCGTGACCTGGAGTGTCGAGGAAAGTAATCATTCCTCGGGCAGTTTTCACGTGGTAAGCCCCAATGTGCTGGGTGATCCCGCCCGCTTCGCCACTCGCGACCCGCGACTCGCGAATATAATCCAGCAACGACGTTTTACCATGATCGACGTGGCCCATCACGGTGACCACAGGGGCTCTTGGCTCTGGATTGCCCTCCTGATTCGTGAGCGTTTCCTCTAGTCGTTCCTCGACTTCCTCTGCGCTCCTGAGCACGACACGATGACCCAACTCCTCGACCACGAGGGTCGCAGTATCTTGATCTAACATCTGATTAATGGTGGCCATGACGCCAAGCTTCATCAGCTCTTTGATCACCTCGCCCGCCTTGACCGCCATTTGCTGCGCCAAGTCGCCAACCATAATGCTCTCAGGCACATTCACGTCGTAAACAATTCTTTCAGTAGGCTGCTCGAAGCCATGCTGATTTGGCTCGCCTTGCACCTTTTTCCTGCGGCCGCCCCGACGTCGTGCCACACCACCTTCGGCAGCTGCCAAATCGGTAATAGACAGATTGTGGCCTCGTTGCTTGCCCCGAGCGCCCGCCACACCGCCACGTTCTATGCGGCCCTTGCCTGACTTTCGCCGCAATTCATCTCGCTTGGGCGCGGCGTCGGTCTTTGCTGGCGCTGCATGAAGACGCTTCGGTTTTCTATCAACGTCTTTACCGGCAGGCTGAGCGGCCGCCTCTTGCACTTGCCGTTCCGCTTCTTCAGCCCGCGCTTTGACCGTTGCGTCCAACTGCAACTGCCTGGCCTGCTCTTCTGCCTTACGACGCGCAGCCGCTCGCTGGCGCAATACCTCTGGGTCTTTCTCATCTACCGCTGAATCCGCGTCGTCCAACGCAAGTTCAACCTCTGGCTCTGCAATCGGCGTTTCAGGTAACTCTTCGCCCGGCGCGGCTACCACTTCTTCCACTAATTCAGTGACACCGGCCTCATCCGTTGTCTCCGCCTCTTCATCGCGCTTGACGTAGGTTCGCTTTTTACGCACCTCAACGTTAACCGTTCGCTTGCCGGCACCGCCAGCTCGCAAGGTACTCACAGACTTACGCTTGAGGGTGATTTTCTTGGGCGCCCCCGTTCCCTCTCCGTGGCTTTTCTTCAGAAAGGCAAGCAGCGTTTGCTTATCCTCCTCAGAGACAGCCTCTTCAGCGGAGGCGTGGGGCAAACCCGCATCCTTCATCTGGGCAAGCAATCGTTCTGCCGATGCGCCCACTGTTTCCGCCAACTGCGATACTGTCACTTGTGCCATATTTTTCTCCCTAACCGCTCAGTTCTTCGAGTGCATGCTCAGCCCAACATTCTTCTGTTAGGCGCTTGCCTCTTCCTCGTCAGCGAACCAAGGGGCGCGAGCTGTCATAATCAATTCAGCCGCACGCTCTGCCGTCATATCTTCAATATCTACTATGTCGTCGACGCCTTGCTCAGCGAGATCTTCCATCGTGATGATCCCCCTGCTTGCCAATAAGAATGCCAAGTGTCGATCCATACCCTCCATCGTGAGCAAATCCTCGGCAGGCTCATTCGCATCCAGTTGTTCCTCTGATGCGATGGCTTGCGTGAGTAATGCATCTTTTGCTCTCGCCCGGAGCTCCTCCGAGATTTCCTCGTCGAATCCTTCAATGTTGTTCATTTCTTCCAGCGGTACATAGGCGATTTCTTCCAGCGTCGTGAAACCCTCCTCCACCAGCACCGCAGCAATATCCTCATCGATGTCGAGCGCGACCATAAAGCGCTCGATCACTTCGCCCGCCTCTGTCTCTTGCTTCTCAATCGCGTCATCAACACTCATGACGTTGATGACCCAACCCGTAAGGTCCGATGCCAACCTCACGTTTTGTCCGCCACGACCAATCGCTTGTGCCAGATTGTCCTCAGCAACGGCGACTTCCATCGTCGAATTATCCTCATCGACCACGATCGACTCTACTTCGGCCGGAGACATCGCATTGATGACCAACTGAGCGGGATTATCGTCCCAGAGAATAATATCGACACGCTCGTTGTCCAACTCGTTAGAGACCGCTTGAACGCGGGATCCGCGCATACCCACACAAGCACCGACAGGATCAATTCGCTGGTCACCGGTCTTCACGGCGATCTTGGCTCTCGAACCGGGATCTCTGGCGGCCGCCCTAATCTGAATAACACCCTCGGAAATCTCGGGCACTTCAATTTTAAAGAGCTCAACCAGCATTTCCTGGCAGGATCGCGACAGGATGAGCTGCGGACCTCGTGACTCGGTATTGATTTCAGTCAAAATGGCGCGCACCCGATCATTGATCCGAAAGGTCTCCCTGCCAACTAACTCACCGCGAGGCAACAGCCCCTCGGCGTTATTACCCAGATCAACAATAATATTATCTCGGGTCACTTTCTTCACTGTGCCCCCTAGCAGCTCACCTTCTCGACTGCGATACTCATCCGCAATCTGAGCGCGCTCTGCGTCCCTCACCCGCTGAACGATCACTTGTTTCGCCGTTTGCGCGGCAATACGTCCAAACCCGACGTTTTCGACCGTTTCCTCGTGGTAATCGCCAATTTGCAGTGACGCACTCACTTCCGCTGCTTCCTCGGTGGTGAATTGCGTTCCTAGCAGGGCTAATTCGGTATCCGGCATAACCAACCACCGACGTTTCGTCACGTAGTCGCCCGACTCGCGATCAATAACGACCTGAATATCGGCTTCTTCGTCGTACCGCTTTGCGGTTGCCGTCGCCAGAGCCAACTCAATCGCTTCAAAGATGATGTCCTCGGACACTCCCTTCTCATTCGAGACTGCCTCAGCCACCATCAAGATTTCTTTACTCATCTCTTCGCTCTCTACTTATTATCGAGGCCAGTTTAGTACTGACCTGTGGTCACAGTGTTACCGCCCTAGTGTTTACCCTGGCCAAGCTCTAGCCGCGGGAACGCCCTGGCTCGATCAATCGATCGCCGGGGCAACTCAAACTCATCATCGTCAATCTCTAGCACGATCGACTCATCATTCGTCGCGATCAAAATACCTTTAAACCGCCGCCTTCCTGCTACCGGTAGCCGAAGCCGAATATCCACCACCTCGCCTTCATAAGCGGCGTAGTGTTCCGCGCGAAACAGCAATCGATCTACACCGGGAGAAGACACTTCTAACGTATATTCTCCGCTAATCGGGTTCTCAACATCGAGCACCCCACTCACCTGATGACTGACTTGAGCACAATGATCAACACTCACCCCGTCGTCGGCATCAATATAGATCCGCAATGTGGGCCGCTTTCCTGGAGAAACCAACTCGATTCCCCACAACTCAAACCCCATCGATTCTATCGTCGGCTGCAAAAGCTGCATTAAATTCGCATCTCTCCCCGACATCGCTGTTCCTCCAACCCGCCTCAACAAGCGGCCACAAAAAAGCCCCAAAAGGGGCTTTCGATGTGACGGCCAGCAAATACCTGTCTGCCGTCAAATTGGTAGCGGGGGCCGGATTTGAACCGACGACCTTCGGGTTATGAGCCCGACGAGCTACCAGGCTGCTCCACCCCGCATCAATACTCTCGGTGACCGCCCCCTTTTCAGCATCTTCTAATTCAAGACCAGATCGATGCAGGCGTCACAGTGGCCTAAAGACCACAAACTGAGGCCGCGGAGTATAGGAATCGTGAGCACCGCCGTCAACCGGAACATTTACCGTGGTGCCCTTGACGATCCGTCATTATTCACTGCAAGCGCAAAGGGACCCACGAAGACGGCAACATAGACGCTCTTGCGGAATCAATAGACCTCCCTGCTCAACACAAGGGACCCACGACAGCGCCTATAGCGTTCGGCGCAGTATCGGTGCCGAAAGCGGCCTTTTGTGGGGCTCAAGGAGCCTGACCCTGGCTCACCTGCTCACTTGCGCTGCAGTGGTGATGGCGGCCAAAAGTCGGTCTCAAATAACCAAAAAGGCTTCCCGCAGGAAGCCTTTTCGATAATTGGTGCGGAAGGCGGGACTTGAACCCGCACAGCCAAAGGCCACTACCCCCTCAAGATAGCGTGTCTACCAATTCCACCACTCCCGCAAATTGTGCTCATCACTCGCCTTCAATAGCGGGTGCATCATTCAGAGGAAGATCCCCCTGAGAATCCATGGCCGGCATATCACTCTCCGGCATATCAGTCTCTGCGGCTTGCGTCATCGGAATCTCAAAACCCAGATCCTCCTCACTCGCCGTTCGGTTGTCCGCAATCACGGCCAAACCAAAACTACTCGCAAAAAAAATCGCCGATAACCAGGCCGTCATGCGAGTCAGGGCATTACCACTGCCGCCACTGCCAAATAGGGTCTGAGAACCGCCCGCGCCAAATGAGGCGCCAATATCGGCCCCCTTGCCCCGTTGCAGCAAAATCAATGCAATCAGTGAGAGTGCAACCAGCAGGTGAACTATGAGCGTTATTTGTTCCATCAATCGACCTTTTCGAGGCAGAACTCTAGGGCGCGAGATCATACCGGGCGTGGCTCTCCCCCGCAACCGGGTTAGCAGGCCTGCCGAATAACCTCAGCAACACCCTCGGCCAACTGCAGATTCTCAGCGGCATCCGTCCCCTCGATCATCACTCGAATTAAGGGTTCAGTACCAGAGGGCCGCAGCACCAGCCGTCCCCTGCCCGCCAGCAAAGCCTCTACTCGCGCGCGCTCCGCCAGGGCTGGACTGCATTGTGTGAGCTCAAAACCGGCTGCTATGGGCACATTGATCATGGTCTGCGGGAGCTTGCGCATGCCATTTTTCAACGCCAACAAGGACTCTCCAGAGCCGATCATCGCGGCCAATACCTGCAAGGCGGCAATAATGCCATCGCCAGTAGTCGCGAGGTCTCCGCAAATAATATGACCCGAGGCCTCTCCACCTAGTGACCAGCCCTTTTCTGACATCGCCGCCAAAACATGACGATCGCCCACGCTAGCCCTTACTAACGCAATCCCGTGCTCCGCTAGCGCTTGCTCCATGCCTAAATTGGTCATCTGTGTGCCGACAACCCCTTCGACAACCTCACCACGACGCACCCGATCCATGGCAATAATCAATAGCAATTCATCACCATCGACGACGCTCCCGTCTGCGGCTACACACTGCACACGATCCCCATCACCATCAAACGCAATGCCCGCATCGGCCTGCTCACTCAACACTTTTTCCTGCAGCGCAGCCGGTGACGTCGACCCCACCCCTTCATTAATGTTGAATCCATTGGGCTCAGCACCCACTGCAACGACCGACGCACCCAACTCCGTAAACACTTGTGGCGCCACCTGATAGGTCGCGCCATGCGCACAATCGATCACCAGCTTCAGACCACGTAAAGTCAACGCCGCTGGAAATGTGTTTTTACAAAATTCAACGTAGCGACCCGGCGCATCCGACAATCGCGTCGCTTTACCCAACTCAGCCGAGGGGACGGTCTCCATAGGCTGCGCTAACTGCGTCTCAATCTGCAATTCCACCTCATCCGATAGCTTGCCGCCATCGGCATTAAAGAACTTGATACCGTTGTCGCTAAAAGTATTGTGTGACGCACTGATCACAATACCTGCCGACGCTTTTTGGCTGCGCGTTAGCATCGCCACCGCCGGTGTTGGCATCGGTCCGAGTAAGGTGACACGAGCCCCCGCCGCGACCAGTCCCGCCTCTAGCGCAGACTCGAACATGTAGCCCGACACGCGAGTGTCTTTCCCTATTAGGACATGCGTTACGCTATCGGTCTCGCCAAACACCTTGCCGGCAGCCCAACCCAGCTTGAGCATAAAGTCGGCCGTGATGGGGTATTGGCCTACCGCACCGCGAATGCCATCGGTGCCAAAAAATTGCTTGCTCATCGATCGATACTCCGGGGTAAAGCACCCCACATCGCCAAAGCATCGGCCGTGGCGGCAACGTCGTGGACTCGCACTATACTCGCCCCACGCTCAACTGCCATGAGCGCCAATGCCACGCTGGCGAACACGCGCTCTTCTGGCGCCCTATCTAACACGCTGGCAATCATCGACTTTCGAGACAGTCCCACCAAGATAGGGTGCCCACCCAGACACAGGTCTCTCAAGTGCGCCAAAAGGTGAAAGTTGTGTTCGGCGGTTTTGCCGAATCCAAAGCCGGGATCGAATATTACGCGCTCCCGGGCAATGCCGGCCGCCTCACACGCAGTGAGGCGATCGTCAAAAAAATGACGTACGCCCGACATCACATCATCATACTGAGGGTTTTGTTGCATCGTGTCGGGTTCGCCTTGCATATGCATCATGCATAAAGGTAACCCTGTGGCGGCCGCCGCTTGCAATGCTCCCGGTCGTCGAAAACCCCTGACATCGTTTAAGAGCCCCGCCCCTAGTCGTGCCGACTCAGTCATCACGCTAGGCGTACTGGTATCCACCGAGACAAGGGCATCAACATGGCGCGTGAGCGCCTCTATGGCACCGAGCACCCGATCCTGTTCTTCTGCTTCAGAAACAGGTGATGCACCGGGTCGAGTTGATTCCCCCCCCACATCCAACACCTGTGCGCCGTCCAACACCATCTGCTCGGCACGCTTGAGCAATAGATCCTGACTTAATGCAGCCCCTTGGTAGAGGGCACCGCCATCAGAGAAGGAATCGGGGGTTACATTGAGCACGCCCATGATAGTGGGCCGAGATAGATCTAGGGTGCGTGCCCCGCAGGTGATCACTGTGCTCATGAGCGCGCCATCACCCGTGCGGGGGGGAAATCAGTCGGTCAGTGCTCAGTCGCCGCACCGCCGATGGGGCTGACTGTCGGTTCCGCATCGCCCGCGTCAGGCGGGGTTCCGCGATCGTCGCCAGACCAGTCGGTCGGCGGGCTAGGCATATTGCCCGCCATAATCTCATCGATTTGCGCCGCATCAATCGTCTCGTACTGCATTAGCGCCTCAGCCATCAGATCAAGCTTGTCGCGGTTATCTTCCAAAAGGTGATGCGCTTGCGCGTAACACTCATCAATAATGCTGCGCACCTCACGATCGATCGCCAAAGCCGTCTCGTCTGACATGGCCTTCGCGGGCTGCCCTGCACTCCTGCCAAGGAAGACTTCTTCGCCTCCCTCGTCATAAAGCAACGGGCCCATTGCCTCAGACAATCCCCACTTGGTCACCATGTTTCGAGCCACTTCAGTAGCACGCTGGATATCGTTAGACGCCCCAGTGGTAATGCCATCTTTACCCAGCGTCATTTCCTCGGCTACGCGACCACCAAACAAGCTCGTAATCTGCGAAATGATATGGCGACGACTGTGGCTATAGCGATCTTCCTCGGGCAGGAACATCGTCACGCCGAGTGCCCGACCTCTTGGGATAATCGACACCTTGTAGACCGGGTCATGCTCAGGCATCAACCTGCCGACAATGGCGTGACCTGCCTCGTGAAAGGCGGTATTGCGCTTTTCAGATTCAGACATCACCATCGATCGACGCTCCGCGCCCATCATGATCTTGTCCTTCGCCAGCTCAAACTGATTCATACCCACCAGCCGCAGGCCACCCCGAGCAGCAAACAGGGCCGCCTCGTTCACTAAATTAGCGAGATCAGCGCCCGAAAACCCGGGGGTACCACGGGCAATCTTGGATGGCTCGACATCCTCAGATAACGGTACCTTGCGCATGTGCACTTTGAGTATCTGCTCCCTTCCGCGAATATCGGGTAACCCAACCACTACTTGACGATCAAAACGACCGGGACGCAAAAGCGCGGGGTCGAGCACATCTGGGCGGTTAGTCGCCGCGATGACGATCACGCCATCATTCACTTCAAAGCCATCCATCTCTACTAAAAGCTGATTCAAGGTTTGCTCACGCTCATCGTGACCGCCCCCTAGACCCGCGCCGCGATGGCGTCCAACCGCATCGATCTCATCGATAAAAATAATGCAGGGCGCTTGCTTCTTGGCTTGTTCGAACATGTCGCGAACACGAGAGGCTCCGACTCCCACAAACATCTCGACAAAGTCGGATCCGGAAATCGAGAAAAAGGGCACCTTGGCCTCGCCAGCAATGGCCTTCGCGAGCAGGGTCTTACCCGTTCCCGGTTGCCCCACCATTAACACGCCGCGCGGAATTCTGCCCCCCAGCTTCTGAAACCGACCGGGATCGCGCAGAAATTCGACGAGCTCCTGGACGTCTTCTTTCGCTTCTTCGACGCCCGCGACATCCGCAAAGGTGGTGGTAATTTGATCTTCTCCGAGCAGCTTTGCTTTGCTTTTACCAAAGCTCATCGGACCGCCACGCCCGCCTGCGCCACCTTGCATCTGGCGCATAAAGAACATGAAGACGGCGATAATTAATAGAATAGGGAAGCTCGCAATGAGCAACTGTGACCACACAGACTGCTGCTCCGGCTTTTTGCCCTCTACGGTAATATTGTGCGACAACAGATCATCCATCAGCTTGGGGTCTTCCACCATTGGCCGAACGGTCTCAAAAGTTGAGCCATCTTTGCGTTGAGCGGTAATGATCAAACCGTCGACGACCACTTTAGAGAGTCGATCCATCTGCACTTCGTTGACGAAGGCAGAATAGCCCACCTGCTCCGTACTGGTGCGCAGGTTGAAATTGTTAAATACCGAAAGTAGTACTGCGGCGATTAACAGCCACAACAGTAAATTCTTAGCCATATTGTTCACAACTCTTCCTCTCGGTCTGAAAGCCTGCGATGTTCGCATGGGCCCGATAGTATAGCGTCTCTCGCGGTAACCCCTAAAGACGCTGATTCATCCCCTGTTTTACTAGTTATTGGGCCCAATCGACCCAATTTCAAGTAGACCCCCTTTCAAGGGGCTTTTTCCTGGCGGCGGCGCTGCGACTGCCCCCTAGCACACCCACTTGTAAGGCACTGTGCCTTGCTAATGGAACGGGACAGCGCGGCATGGCGTCTCCCGCGTTATGGCGCCTTAAAGCCCGTCGCCACGATATAAACTTCTCGAGACCGTGGTCGCGACGCACTAGGCTTACGAGTGACTACGCGCTGAAAGTGACTACGGATCTCGCGATACCACGCCTCAAACCCCTCGCCCTGAAAAACCTTGGTGATAAACGCTCCCCCCGATGAGAGCGTTCCAATTGCTAACGCTGTCGCCAACTCAACCAAATACATGGCACGGGGCTGATCAACTTCCGGCAAACCGCTCATATTAGGCGCTAAATCCGAGAGCACCACATCGAGTCGATTACCTGCGAGCGCCGTCAGTATCTGCTCGTAAGTGTCTTCTTCGGTAAAGTCGCCCTGAATAAACGTGACATCCGGTAACTGGTCCATCAACAAAATATCGCTGGCGATCACACGTCCTCGAGTCCCCACCACCTGTCCGGCTACCTGAGACCATCCACCGGGCGCGCTGCCGAGATCGAGCACGAACATACCTGGCCGGATAATGTGGTCGCGCTGATTAATTTCCATCAGTTTGTAAACCGCGCGCGACCGATAGCCCTCTTTTTGCGCCTGCTGAACATAGATGTCGTCGTGATGCTCTTTTAGCCAGGCTCGACTTGAAGATTTCTTTTTCGCCACACCTACCTCTTCCCAGTCCACAATCAAACCCTGCAAGGGGTTACACTAGCTCATCATGTGAGTCTACAGCGACATACCGCCGCGCAGGTAAAGATCATGCCCTCCAGTAAAGAACTTCGACAATTTAGAGCGCAGGCACATGCACTCCGCCCCATTGTCACCGTAGCCAGTAAAGGCCTGTCTCCCTCGGTATTGGAAGAGGTGAACCGTGCGCTCACTGACCATGAACTCATCAAGGTCAAAGTCTCGGTTGGCGAACGGAGTCAGCGTGAAATCGTGATTGCAGCTTTATGCGAACAAAGTGGTGCGCACCTAGTACAGCGCATCGGTAACATCGCCACGCTGATTCGACACAATCCCTCTGCCGACCCTCGAAAATCCAATCTCCAGAGAAGCCGCTGACGGCGGCCTGATTGAGCCAGCACAGCGGGCGTTTTCGTTCATGAGCATCATCATGCCAGCCCGTCACCTTCCAAAGTGCGCTGCGGTGAGCCGCTGGTCTTCCAAAATGGATCGCAAAGAATAAGTCCCCAGACAGTCGACCCGTCCCCGTCCTAGACCCTCTTCGTCCCGCGGACAGCACGATCGATCGTGATGCACGGGTCATTTGCAACGCGCTGATTCAGCCCCTTCAAAGAATTAAAAGTGAGGTCCTACCCGAACGCGGTACACCGACCAACGGCCGGCTAGGGATGGGGTTCGCTGCCGACCGGCCGCACTCAAATGTGTTGAGCAATTTCTTGGTCCAGCGCGTCAACCGCATGGCTCACTCGAGTAACACGAGAGCTCCAGGCTAAATGAACATTATTTTTATCTGGCCTAAAGATGCACAACCGTGTCGATCTCAAAGATCACATCGCCACCCGGCGCATTCACGACCACCTCATCCCCTTCCATTTTACCCACCATGGCCCGCGCAATAGGAGAGTTCACTGAGATCAGATTGGCTTTAGCGTCCGCCTCGTCCTCTCCCACAATGCGATACGTGACGCTGCGGTCATCGCTCACGTCGATCAAGGTCACCGTCGCACCAAAAATCACTTTGCCCGAAAAAGGTATGGTCGTGATGTCAATAATCTGAGCATGAGAGAGCTTATGCTCGAGCTCCTGAATCCGGCCCTCAGCGAAGCTCTGCTGCTCACGGGCAGCATGGTATTCCGCATTTTCTTTCAGATCACCATGCTCTCGTGCATCCGCAATAGCCTGAATGATACGCGGACGATCTACCTTCTTGAGTCGCTCAAGTTCATCTCGCAGAGTCTGCTCGCCCTGCACGGTCATCGGTACCCGATTCATACAACCCTGCTCTCGTGAATACTGTCATGTAAGTCTTGTAACCGCCGAACCGTGATATCCGTCTCTTGCTCTAACGCCATACACACGGCCTCAGCAGCCGCTAAGGTGGTAGTGTAAAACACGTTGTGCTGTTCGGCACTTGCCCGGATAGACGCTGAATCAATAATAGCGCGACGGCCCTCCGTGGTATTGATAATAATCGCCGCCTCGTCATTTTTAATCAGATCCACAATATGGGGCCGACCCTCTGCCACTTTGTTGACCATTCGAACCGTTAACCCAGCATCGGTCAGGGCCTTGGCGGTGCCTCCTGTTGCCGCCAGCGTAAAACCACGCGCCACCAGCCGCCGGGCCACCTCTACGGCAGCCGTCTTATCGACATCGCGAACGCTGATCAAACACAAACCAGAGGTAGGCGGCTCATCGCCCGCACCCAACTGTGCTCGGGCAAAGGCCGCGGCAAAGGTCTCCCCAGTGCCCATGACCTCACCCGTCGATTTCATTTCAGGGCCCAGTATGGGGTCGGTGCCCGGAAATTTATTAAAGGGCAGCACCGCTTCCTTGACACTGAAATACGGCGGGACAATTTCGCGCGTCACACCTTGGCTGACCAAACTTTGACCCGCCATGCAGCGGGCGGCCACCTTTGCGAGAGAGAGGCCAACCGCTTTCGAGACGAACGGCACGGTGCGAGAAGCCCGAGGATTGACCTCAATGACAAATATCTCATCATCTTGCCAGGCCAGCTGCACATTCATGAGTCCACATACGCCGAGCTCCAAGGCCATCTTGCGCACCACTTCACGCATGGCTTCCTGCACGTCGGCGGGAAGACTATAGGGCGGCAAAGAACACGCAGAGTCTCCCGAATGCACCCCGGCCTGCTCGATATGCTGCATGATCGCGCCAATGACGACCTGCTCCCCATCGCTGACCGCATCGATATCAACCTCAACAGCCGCGCTCAGGAAACGATCGAGTAATACCGGTGAATCCTCAGAGACACGCACTGCATCCGTCATATAGCGTAGGAGATCCTCCTCGCGGTAGACGATTTCCATCGCCCGACCACCTAGCACATAAGACGGCCGAACCACCAACGGGTAACCAATCGCAGACGCGGCGTTAACGGCCTGCTCGACACTGCGAACCGTCGTATTAGCAGGCTGCCGCAACGCTAACCCTTCAATCATTTGTTGAAACCGCTCTCGATCCTCAGCGCGATCGATTTGGTCCGGTGTCGTGCCGATAATCGGCACGCCTGCGGCCTCAAGCGCGCGAGCCAATTTGAGCGGCGTCTGGCCGCCGAACTGAACGATGACACCGGTCGGCTTCTCTAACGCCACAATCTCGAGAACGTCTTCGAGTGTCACCGGCTCAAAATACAGGCGATCCGACGTGTCATAATCTGTGGAGACGGTTTCGGGATTGCAGTTCACCATCACGGTCTCGTAGCCATCTTCTCGCATCGCGAGCACGGCATGAACGCAGCAATAATCAAACTCAATGCCCTGGCCGATGCGATTGGGTCCGCCCCCTAACACCAGAATTTTCTTTCGATCACTAGGGGCTGCCTCACACTCCTCTTCATAAGTGGAATACATGTAGGCGGTCGAGGAGGAAAATTCAGCGGCACAGGTATCAACACGTTTGTACACCGGCCTAATGTTCAATGACCAGCGGTGTGCTCTAACTGCCGACTCATCCGCGAAGACTAGGTCGGCAATCCGCTGGTCCGAAAATCCGCGGCGCTTAAGCGCCCACATCATCTGATAATCAATTGTCTCAATCGATACGCCTTGCAGACGAGACTCCCATTGAACGATGTCATTAATTTGCACCAGGAACCAAGGATCGATACCTGAGTAGCCGTAAATTTCCTCGAGTTCGAAGCCGGCGCGAAATGCATCGGCGACATACCAGATGCGATCCGCCCCTGGGTTGGTCAGCCGATCCACCAGCTCTGATCGGCTGTCCTCGTCGACGACCTGCATCTGTGGCTCAAAACCAGCAGACCCTACCTCCAGGCCGCGCAAAGCTTTTTGCAGCGATTCCTGAAACGTGCGGCCGATCGCCATGACCTCGCCAACTGACTTCATCTGAGTCGTCAGCCTGGGATCTGCCGTGGCGAACTTTTCAAAGGCAAAACGCGGAATCTTAGTCACCACGTAATCGAGCGCGGGCTCAAAAGAAGCGGGAGTCACCCCGCCGGTGATATCGTTTTTGAGCTCATCGAGTGAGTAACCCACCGCGAGCTTAGCCGCCACCTTGGCGATGGGAAAGCCGGTGGCCTTTGACGCCAACGCGGAAGAACGCGACACCCGAGGATTCATCTCAATGACCACGAGACGCCCGGTATCGGGGCACTGGCCAAACTGAACATTGGATCCGCCTGTCTCGACGCCAATCTCGCGCAACACCGCCAGCGAGGCGTCGCGCATAATTTGATATTCCTTATCGGTCAAGGTCTGAGCGGGCGCAACCGTAATAGAGTCGCCAGTATGCACGCCCATCGCATCAAAATTTTCAATGGCACACACAATGATGCAGTTATCATTCCTATCCCGCACCACTTCCATTTCATATTCTTTCCACCCAATGAGTGATTCATCAATCAGCAACTCATTGGTGGGGGAGAGCTCCAAACCGCGAAGACAGATCTCTTCAAATTCATCTCGGTTATAGGCGATACCGCCGCCGGATCCACCCATGGTAAATGAGGGCCGAATAATGCAGGGGAAACCAATATCCTCCAGCACTAAGTGGGCCTCGTCCATGCTGTGTGCAATGCCTGCCCGCGGCGTTGCCAATCCAATTGCGCGCATAGCGCGATCAAACTTTTCGCGATCTTCCGCTTTGTCGATCGCCTCTTTGGTCGCGCCGATCATTTCGACGCCAAATTTTTCAAGCACACCCTCAGAAGCCAATTTGAGCGCGCAGTTGAGTGCCGTTTGACCACCCATCGTGGGCAAAAGCGCATCGGGGCGCTCTCGTTCAATAATACGAGCCACCGTCTGCCACTCAACGGGCTCAATGTAAGTCGCGTCTGCCATCGACGGGTCGGTCATGATCGTCGCAGGATTGGAGTTCACTAAGATAACCCGATACCCCTCCTCCCTGAGGGCCTTACAGGCCTGTGCCCCGGAGTAGTCAAACTCGCACGCCTGACCAATCACAATGGGACCCGCGCCTATAATCAGTACACTTTTTATATCGGACCGACGTGGCATGCTCTAACGATCTCCCTTCATTGCCGCCCAGACTCCATCGCAGCGATAAACGGACGAAATAAGTTCGCTGCATCATGCGGACCGGGGCTTGCTTCGGGGTGGCCCTGAAAGCTATAAGCGGGAACATCTGTGCGAGCAATTCCCTGCAAAGTGCCATCGAAGAGGGAACGATGGGTGACACGCAAGGACGCTGGCAAGTCTGCCTCAGATACGGTGAAACCATGATTTTGGCTTGTCACCATCACCGTCCCATCAGCCAGATTCTGTACCGGGTGATTAGCACCGTGATGACCAAATTTCATTTTTTCGGTCATCGCGCCGCTCGCCAGTGCAAGAATTTGATGGCCGAGACAGATCCCAAATAAGGGTATCCGGTGCTCCATTAGGGCCTGCGCCAGGTCGATAGCATAGCGGCAAGGCTCAGGATCACCGGGGCCATTGGATAGAAAAACGCCGTCTGGCGCCTGTGCCATGACCTCGGCATAACTCGATTGCGCAGGCAACACTGTGACGCGACAACCCAAGTCAACCAAGATCCGCAGAATGTTGCGTTTAACGCCAAAGTCCAAGGCAACCACAGACAGAAACGGCTCGGTCAATCGGCCTGAATCAGCCGCCGCTTCGCCGAGTTGCCACGAGCCCTCAATCCACTCATACGCCGACGCCGTCGTCACCTCCTTCGCTAAGTCCACGCCTTTCAACCCAGAAAAAGCGCGCGCACGCTGCAATGCCTCATCCTCGTCAATAGAGAGCCCCGTCATAATACAACCACTCTGAGCACCGCCATCGCGGAGAATACGGGTGAGTTTGCGCGTATCGATATCAGAAATGGCCACGGTATTATGATGATTCAAATAATCGCTGAGGTTTTGCTCAGAACGAAAATTTGACGCCAGCAAAGGGAGGTCGCGCACGATCAGACCAGCGGCTTGAATCCGACTGGACTCCTCATCCTCACGCGTCGTGCCCGTATTGCCGATATGGGGGTAGGTCAGCGTCACGATCTGACGGCAGTACGAGGGATCCGTCAAAATCTCCTGATAACCGGTCATTGCGGTATTAAAGACCACCTCACCCACGGTGGTACCCGGAGCGCCAATAGATAGGCCGCGGAATAGCGTGCCATCTTCTAGGGCGAGGACAGCTGGTTGAGACAAACGGACCTCCCAGTCATAGTGGCCTAACGCATATTGCAGATGCAAAATTAGGCCGGAGCAATTCACTCCGTGGTCGCAAAAAGCGGACGTTAAGCGCGTGTTGGGCCAGACTAATAACCCCGCGCGGGCTGGGAGTGCAGTCTACGGGAAACGACTGGCAGTGTCTATTTTTTGACGACATTGAACCCCACATTCCGTTGTCCGTTACACTGCCCCGTTGTTCAGGTTGGAAAGCATTCAATGGCACTCATCGATCACTATTTTGCGGGCAAGACATTTGCCATCACCGGCGCAGGCGATGGCATCGGCCGTGCACTGGCCATCAGACTCAATCGGGCCGCTTGCCACCTCTGGCTCTGTGACATCAATCCAGAGCGACTGACCGAGACCTGCTCATTACTGGATCCCGATCGGGCGTCCGTGGCGTCACAGATCGTCGACTGCGGCAATCGAGACGCCGTCTTCAACTGGGCCGGCGAGATCAGCGCACAAACGAGCAATCTTGATGGTTTAATCAACAATGCCGGCGTGGGTTACGGCGCACGATTCGCTGACTCCACCGAAGACAACTTTCACTGGTTAATGGATATCAATTTTTGGGGTGTGGTCAACGGCACACGCGCCCTACTCCCGCTCTTAACACACGCACCACGCGGCCACTTAGTGAACGTGTCTTCTATTTTCGGCATGATCGGGATACCCACCCAAAGCGCCTACAATGCAGCGAAATTTGCCGTTCGTGGCTTTAGCGAGGCACTTCAGGCGGAGTACCGAGGGACCGCCCTGTCCGTGACTTGCGTGCACCCTGGAGGCATCCGCACCAACATTGCTCGGTCAGCACGCACCGATGGGGCAGCGGGTGTCGCCGATGCCGATGAACGCGACAAACAGTTCCAACAACTGGCCCGCACCACACCAGAGCGCGCGGCAGAGATCATTCTTAAGGGCACCGCCCGCGGCAAGCGGCGTATTCTTGTCGGCTGGGATGCTTGGCTGATTCAGCAGTTCATTAAGCTATTTCCTACCAGCTACCATTGGGTGACCGCGCGGATGGCTGAAGCGCCGCAATGACTGAATCCTCCGCCGCCTACTCGCTTGCCGGCACCGATAAGCTGGCGGGGAAGCCACTATTACTCTTGTTCATGGGGTTGTTTGCCACGGCCGTCGGGCAGGCTTTTGTCTTTGCGATCATGCCACCGCTCGGCCGCTCAGTCGGTCTCGATGAAATCCGCATTACCGCCATTATTTCCACTTCCGCGCTGGTCTTCACTCTCATTGCCCCGTTTTGGGGTCGTTTTTCCGACAAGGTCGGACGCAAGCCCATCATCCTGATCGGCCTGCTCGGCTATTGCATCGGGTCCTTGGCGTTTGCCGTTTTGTTTGCTGCCGCGGGATCTGGCTGGATTACAGGAACCGGCCTCTTCCTGACGGCGCTCGTGATCCGCTCATTACAAGCGGCAACCATGTCCGCCACTAACCCCGGCTGTATGGCCTATGCCGCCGATCACACCGTGGCGCAGTATCGGACTCGAACACTTGCCCGCCTGTCGAGTGCGAATAGCCTTGGCATGATCATGGGGCCCGTATTGGCCGGTCTGGTAGCGGGGTTGGGATTATTAGCGCCGTTAGTTGTTGCCTCCTTTTTATCGGGCATCGCCGCCATTATCGTCGCACTAGGGCTCTCCAAAGGCGTGCCGCCTCGCGCGCCACAAAACCTACCCAAGCGCATCGGGTATTTTGATGCCAGAGTCAGAATGTATTTGATTTCGGCCATCGGCGCTTTCACTGGCTTTGCCATGGTGCAGCAAACGCTCGCCTTCAGATTACAAGATACGTTAGCACTCACGGGCACCGAGACCGCTCAATACGCAGGCTTGGCGATGATGGCCTCGGCTGCCTGCTCCTTGTTGATGCAAATGCTGATTGCGCAGCGCTTCACCGGTCCTCCCGTGCAACTGGTTCGCTGGGGCGCGGGACTCCTCGCGATCGGCACGATCGCCATCAGCGCGCTGGACAGCTGGACTGCAATCCTCAGCAGTATGGCCGTCATCGGCGCCGGTTTGGGCTTGCTCTTACCTGCAGTCGCAGCGGGTGCCTCCTTGGCAGTGGGTCCAGAAGAACAAGGCGGCGTATCGGGTCTGGTTAGTGCCTGCCCGGCAGCAGGGTTCGTGCTAGGCCCGATTAGTGGTGGGTTTCTCTACCAACAAAATGGCCCTGACGCCGCGTGGGGCGCCGCCCTCATTCTAGTTGTGGTGTTTTTATCGACGCTACGGCCCATGCGCCAGTGAATTCAGTATGAGCCTTCACCCGTGTCCAAAGCTTCGATTGCGGAGCGAATCGACACAGGGATCTCAGCAGACAGCCCCGAAGCGCGCGCGACAAAAGCGTGGGTGAACTGACCGGTGACACAACTCTGATGCGCATCCGGCGCAAAGACGCCCAACGACCACGTCACTGACTTGGTTCCTAAACGACCAACGCGGAGCCCGATGCTCAATGTGGTGGGGTAACTGACTGGCGTGAAATAATTGGCGCTGGATTGGACGACGTACCCCACCACGTCGTCCGCGCCGGGACGCATCGCGCCCTCTTCGATCAAAAAGCGATTCACCACCGTATCGAAATAAGCGTAATAGGCGACATTGTTGATGTGGCCATAGATATCGTTATCTGCCCACCGTGATTCGAGAGCATAAAACAGTGAAAAGTCAGCCCGAGTTGCCGGGGCGGGTCGGTCTGTCACGCTCGCCCCTCCCAAGCACTGCGGTACAAGGCTAGGGCTACCGACTCGTCCACCGTCACGGGATTGTTGACCAACAGACGCTGTTGCTGCATGGCGTCGCTAGCTAGCACGGGTAAATCTTGCTCGGGCACGTTGGCGTCGGACAAGCTTTGAGGCAAACCGGCGTCGGCAATCAA
>Ga0115566_10001155_pt1 | contig 22795 bp, 24 predicted proteins | sample COGITO_mtgs_1204_3_FD_87173 | JGI IMG/M metagenome (GOLD analysis project Ga0115566, IMG submission 87173) | Pelagic marine microbial communities from North Sea - COGITO_mtgs_120405 | ecosystem: Environmental > Aquatic > Marine > Epipelagic | place: Germany:Helgoland, sampling site Kabeltonne...
ATTGACGAACTAAAAATTATAGATGCAGTAAAGATACTTTGAAGCTTCCTTCCCTTAAGATCATCACTGCCCACACGCAGTGGTGGTCTTTTCGTTTCAGCACTTCTGATTAATAAAAATAGCGCAGCGACCGTTTGCGTATTTGCTAGGCCTCATCATGCCTAGGGAAAAGGTTACCATGGCAGTGGTAGTTAATTTTGATGCGAATTATTGAATTTTCAGGAAACGGTTCAAAACCACGGCGCCAAAATCAGCGCTAATCCGAGCTAAATCAGCTAAGAAAACCTTATAACACTTTATAACTTTTTGTTCGACACACAGGTGTGGCCAAAAATCTAATAAGTCATTGATTTTATTGAGATTTTTGGCTCCGGCGGTAGGGATCGAACCTACGACCAATTGATTAACAGTCAACTGCTCTACCGCTGAGCTACGCCGGAACACAGGGCCTTGTAACAAGGCTGTTGCCTACCGTCTAGGGGCAAAATTAAAAATAATTTTCTCTATATAAATTCAGTAGGTCCGTTGAAAAGTACTGTTGGGATTATTGGAACAAAGCGGTGATACTTGTTTTTTTTGTGTAAATCAACTAGATGGGCCAAGATGTTTTGCGCGGCGGCCTTATGCAAATACGGCGGAGTTGTATCATAGCAGCGCGTAACCAGATCCGAAAGCCTGTGCGGCTGCAAAGACAGCGCCGCTAAGATTTGAGTCTCGCGCGCCCGTCGATGAGTGAGCAGTTCAAAAATTCGCTTTTCAGGCTCGGAACAAAGGGGCCCGTGGGCGGGTAAAAACTGCTGCCATCCCTGCCCAGAAAGACGCGCCAACCCCGCCATATAGCTACCCATGTCCCGATAAGGCAGCGCAATCATTGAGCTTGACCAAGCCATCACATGGTCGCCCGTAAACAGCCAATCCCCCAAACTCAGACAGATATGATCCGCTAAATGGCCGGGCGTATGGTGGGCGGTCAGGGTCCAATGCGCGCTGACCAGCCTTTGACCATCTTGTAAAATTGCGTCTGGGGTGAAGTTATGATCGATGGCGTTGTGTAAATTGGGGCTTAGATGGGGTTTGACCCAAGCGGGTAGGGCTTGAGGGCTTGGCTCGTCAAAGGCCCAAAGTCGTGCTCTTGTGTCTTTAGCCAAAGGATAGGCCAAGCCCGAATGGTCGATATGTCGGTGGGTGACCAGAATATCACTGATATACTCGCCTGGGCTGAGGGCGGCTAAAAGCGCTGCATGGTGTCTTCGATCTTGCGGCCCTGGGTCAATTACCGCGCAAGCCCCGCCATCGCCTATGATATAGCTGTTGGTACCCCAATGGGTCATGACAGACGGGTTTGGAGCCAAGACTCGTCGGATCAAAGGGGCCAGCCATTCAAGCTGACCAATGACGGGGGCTGCGTGATTGCAGTTGACATTTATATGCCGCCTTTGGCCATAGTGATCTATCTTTCCCTTTGGGGGGCGCTGGGGTAATATAAGCTATGAAACTGAATTTAAAAATGTTTTTACCCCGCGGCCTTTACGGCCGTGCGGCGCTTATTTTGATTGTGCCTATTGTGACCATTCAATTGGTGGTCTCGGTTGGATTTATGCAGCGCCATTTTGACGATGTCACCGAGCAGATGACTGGGGCTATCGCAGATGAAGTGGTCTTCATGTTAGAGGCAATAGCGCGCGCCCCAAAAGCGCAAAAGGCGTCAGTGGCACAAAGTATGGCGCAGGCATTTAATATAAATATCTCATTCGTCGCACAGGCTGAAAGCGGAGGCGATCATATTTGGTTTTGGGATTTGCCGGGAAAATCGGTGATTTCAACTCTGCGCCGTATTATTCCGCAGGTGTATAAAATTGATCTGATCACGCATTCGCGCAAGGTGCGGTTGTTCATAGACAGCCCGCTTGGGCCGCTTTATGTGGAAATGTCGCGCCAGCGCGTGTCGGTGCGCAATCCGCATCAATTGCCACTCTTGATGTTGTTTATTACGCTTTTGATGACCGTGATTGCCTATTATTTTTTGCGCAATCAGCTGCGCCCTATTGCCAAATTGGCGCAGGCCGCCGAGAGCTATGGGATGGGTAAACACTTAAGATATCACCCGCAAGGGGCTTTAGAAGTGCGCGCCGCGGGGCAGGCCTTTTTGCAAATGCGCGACCGCATTGAGCACCAGATTGAGCAGCGCACCATGATGCTGTCAGGAGTTGGTCATGATTTACGCACGCCTTTGACGCGGCTACGTTTAGGCCTTTCGCTTTTGCCTGAAGAGGGTGATACCTTGGCCCTGATTGGCGATGTCACCGATATGGAGCGGTTGATTGATGAGTTTTTGGCCTTTTCCCGAGGCGAAACCTTGGATGAGGCGGCTCTGGTCGACCTTGTGCCTTTGGTGGCACGGGTTGTACAGAACCTCAGGCGGATCGGGCATGATGTACAGTTTGACTCGCAGATTGAGGCCTGTGTTCTGCGCTGCTCAGCAGCGGCTATCGGACGTGCAGTTGAAAATCTGGCGGGCAATGCGGTGCGATATGGCACCAATATCAAACTGTCGCTGCGCCGAACAGCTGAGTTTGCTGAAATATTGGTGGAAGACAATGGCCCCGGCATTGCCCCCGAGGACTATGAAAAAGCGCTTTTGCCCTTTTCGCGGCTTGAAAAGGCCCGTGATCCAAATAAGGGTGGTGGCGTGGGCTTGGGCCTGTCAATTGCCAATGATATTGCTCGCACCCATAACGGTGTACTGATCTTGGGGAACAGCCACTTAGGGGGACTGCAAACTTTGCTGCGTTTGCCCTATATCACGTTTTAGAGATATCGAGGGCTTGGCCCATGAGGCTGATAACTTCGCCGCCTGCGGCGAGGGCGTCGGCGTGCTCATGGGTGACCATGATCACTGGCAAAGCCCGCGCTTTAGTAAGCTCAAACACCTTTAAACGCAGCGTAGCGCGCAAATCTTGATCAAGAGCTGAAAAGGGCTCGTCCAACAGCAGCGCTTTGGGTTCTGCTAGAAGACAGCGCACCAAGGCCACACGCGCCCTTTCGCCCCCTGAAAGGGTGGCAGGATCGGCATTTGCATGCAGCGGCATGTCGACCTCTTCCAGCGTTTGTTCGATCAGTCGGTGGCGTTCTCCTTTGGATTGGCCGCTGTTGGGCATGGCAAAGGCTAAATTGGCCGCTACCGACATATGGGGAAACAAAAGATCATCTTGCAGCAAAATTCCGACATGGCGTTCATGAATGGGCAGATCGGTGATATCTTGTCCGTCAAGAAATATTTTACCATGTTGTCTGAAAAAAGGGTCGAGCGCACCAACAATGGCTGCCAGCGCGGTTGATTTGCCAGCACCTGACGGCGCCATAAGGGTCAGAACCTCCCCTTTTTTAACATGGGCACTTAGGGCGACAAGGCGCTTGGCGCCTTTGAAGATGGTCAAATGGTCTAGCACCAATCCGTCTGTAATCTTCATTTTGGAGCCCTTAATGTGCGGCGGTTTCTATAAGTAAGTGTAGGAACCCACAGCGCCAGCCCAAAGACAATGGCAGGAAAAAGACTTTGTACCAAACCATAGGTTCCAATCAAGCGGCGGTTGCCGCCAGAGGTAAGGGCGACAGCTTCTGTGGTCAGCGTCTCAATCCGACCCGCACCGATAAGTTGGCTTGGCAAAAATTGTGCAACCGAAGTAGCAATACCAACAGCGGAAGAAATTAAAATGGGACACAACAGCATGGGCAACCGCACCTGCCAAAAGATTTTTTTGCGAGAGGCGCCCATCGCAGAGGCAACCATCGCGTATCTGATATCCCAGGCCCGAAAGGCTGGGCCCATGGTCAAGGCCACATAAGGTAAAACAAAGATGAAATGGGCGAAGGCCACCGTTAGAGTTTGTCCCGAAATGCCCGCCGTAAGCGTCAGCTGATAAAGGCCGGGTAAAAAGGTGATTTGTGGTACTAAGAGCGGTACATATATGATACGTTGTATGCGGTAAGTCCGCTTACCTAAAAACTCGGATTGAAGGACTGCCAAGACCAAAAACACCGCCGGGACCGTGCTTAGTAGCGCCAAGATCACCGTATTTTGGGTGGCTTTAATCACGCCCGACTGCGCCTCGGCCCACACGCGGGGAGTATAGGTTTGCGGCAACACATCAGGATAGGGCCAAAGCCCCGCAATAGACCAGATGCCCAAAGCCAGCAGGCCAAAAATCAATACGCCAAAGCCTACAAGTCCAAAGACCAAGCCAAAAAACTTGATCGGTCCATCAAGCGATAAGCCACGGATACCGCTTTGAAACTGGGCACGGCTGATGGCGCGGCCCATGAGCTCTAGGAAGCGCCAGACTAAAAGCGTGGCCGCGACCAAAGTCAACTGCACCACCGCCGCCGCAGCGGCCATTCCTTGATAAAGCGGTTCAGGTAGCGTTATCCATTTTGAGATTTGCACCGCCAAGCTGGGGGGCAGACTTGGGCCCAAAATCATCGCCATATCAACCGTAGTCATCGAATAAGCCAAAACTGCAAAGATAGGCAAGCGCAGTTGCGGATAAAGCACGGGCCAAATGGTCAGCCAAAAACCTGTGATGCGGCCATATCCAAGCGCTGATGCGACTAGGCGGCGGCGTGGCGCATCACATTGCGCCCATGCGGCCACGCACATCAGCACCAAAAACGGAACTTCTTTAATCACAAGTCCAAATATCAGTGCCAATCCGCCAGGATCGTTGATAGTGATAAAGTCAGGTGGTGTTTGACTGATTGGAATGCCAAGAGCGTTGAAAAGCGTCACCACCCCGCGCATGATCCAGCCCGACGGGGCCAAAATAAATGTCAAAGCCAAGGCTGCCGTCGCATGGGGCACGGCTAAAAACGGCGCGACCAAGCGTAAAAAGACCCTAAAGATCCGGTGCCCTTGAAAAAGGGCAAACAGCGCTGTTGTCATGGCTAGTCCTATCAGCGTGGCTGCAAGCCCCGTGACCAGCGACAAGCGTATGGCAGGCCAAAGACCATTCCAAGACCAAAGGGACATAAATGCCCCTTGGTCTTGGCCCGAAATGGGCCGCAATACTGGGGACATTGTCGCCCAAAGTCCTGCCGCAACTGGCAATACTAGTAAACTTATTAAAACAATTGGAGCCGCGGCTATTGGGCTCCGTCTTGTCTTACTCATTTTAACACACCATAACGTTTTTGCCAGTCTTGTGCTATCATACTCATCCAACTGACATCAGGTTCCAATAGGCTTTTCCCCAAAAGATCCGGTGCCAAAGTAGCGACCCCAAGATCCAGCTGAGAGAATGCCGCCTGATCTTCTAAATTTAATGATTTGATGTCCAGCACCGTCATGAAGCCCAAAATCGCAGGATCTTGAGCTCGGGCTTGCACCAGTGGGTCAAGCAACAGGTTTGAAATCACCAAGGACCCAAATTTATTTTTTGAGTTCAGTGGAATCGCCACAAAGCTGACATTACCGATTGTCCCATTTTCAAACACAAAACTGCGAATGTTAGGATTTAAATTTCCAGCCGAAATTTCAGCCGAAGCACGCCCAGGGTTAAAGGAAAAGCTGATCGCCACCTCAGAGTCCGCCAAAAGCTGCGCTAAGGCGGACTCTGAAGCCGGGAAACCCTGACCTTGGCGCCACATGAATGGATGCGCGGCGTCTAACCACTGCCAAAGTTTGGCGGTTTCTTTTTCATAAATGGCTTGGGTTGCGGGCGATTGTAACACTACGCGATCTGAGATGACCTCATATAGGATTTGTTTCAAAAAGGTGGTGCCAAGATAGTCTGGCGGCTGCGGATAGGTGAAGCGGCCCGGATTTTTGGTGATCCAGGCAAGCAGCTCGGTGGAGTTTTTGGGCACGGTAGGCACAAATTGCGGGTCATATTCAAACACCAGCTGCGCCATAGCCCATGGGCTTTCATAGCCGTCGGTGGCTTGGGTGAAATCTTTCAGCGTGGCGGGTTTACCGATACGGTCAACATATTTGAAATTCGGTAGCTGTTCGGCAAATGGGCCAAAAAGCATATTTCCAGATTTCATCATGGCGAAATTTTCGCCGTTGATCCAAAGCAGGTCGACCGAGCCGTTGTCACGTTCATTCTCGCGCATTTCACTGCGCACACGCGCCACCGCGTCAGAGGTGGCGGCCAATTTCACGTGTTGCAAGTGAATGTCATAACGCGATCGAGCGACGCCGCTAAGCCATTCAAGAAAGGCGTTGATTTTTGGATCTCCGCCCCAGGCGTTGAAGTAAACGGTTTGGCCGCGAGCCTCATTTAAAACGTTGTCCCAGTTGGCGGGTAACACGGCTGGCATTTTGTCTTGTGCTTGTGCCTGCAGTGCCAAAAAGATAGTGGCCAGCGCCAGTGACGCGACAAGAGCAATCTTCTTCAACTTTTGGGCCATGTTAGGCTCCTCTTTAATAACTTTAGCGCAGGTTGCATAAATTTTTGCCTAAGCCCATAAAAGATAGAAAGTCCCACGCAAAAGTGAACCGTTGTGCCTCAGTATCGACCCATGTCCGTGCAATCAAGCCTTCTTCGGGTGACCAAGGCAAAAAGGAGTTGAAATGTTTGACAGCCAGCTGCGCAAGCTGATTGAGCCACCGTTGAATGCCATAGGCCGTGGCCTTGCGAGCAAAGATATTTGCGCCGACCATGTGACGCTTTTAGGCGGGATATTTACACTTGTTCTGGTCATTCTTTTGGCCTTTGGTCAAGGGGGCTCAGGGGTGTTTTTGCTGTTTGGGCTCAACCGCCTTTGTGACGGATTAGACGGGGCGATTGCGCGGGCGCGGGGTAAAACTGATTTTGGAGGCTATTTGGATATTTTTTGCGATTTTATATTTTACGGGGCAGTGCCTTTTGCCTTCGTGTTGCGTGATGGTGCTGCTAATGGTACTGCCGCAGCCTTTTTATTGATGGCATTTTATATAAATGGGGCAAGTTATTTGGGCTTTGCCCTATTGGCCAAAGGGCGCAATTTGCAAACGATAAAGCGCGGTGAAAAGTCTTATTACGCTTCATATGGGTTGATGGAGGGCGGCGAGACAATAGCCTTTTTCGCGTTAATGATCCTGTTTCCTGGCTATTTTCCGCCCTTGGCATGGATTTTTGGCATCCTGTGTTTAGTGACAGCGCTGTTGCGGTTAAATGCAGCGCGCTCTGAGTGTTTTGGTGGAAATGAATTTCAATGAATTTTCCCGACACCCTTGCAGGGGGAAGCACGCACGACTAAGACTTAAACAACCCGCGAACAATATTCCAACCCTAAACAGGCAGGCTGGCAGAAATGAAAGATCCGATTGAAACGTATATGAACACATTGGTGCCTATGGTGGTTGAACAAACCAGTCGTGGCGAACGTGCGTATGACATTTATTCGCGCATGCTAAAAGAACGGATCATTTTTTTGTCAGGTCCTGTGCATGACGGTATGTCTTCATTGATCTGCGCGCAACTTTTATTTCTTGAGTCCGAGAACCCGACCAAAGAAATCAGCCTGTATATCAATAGCCCAGGTGGCGTTGTTACCTCGGGCCTTTCGATATATGACACGATGCAATATATTCGCCCGAAAGTGTCGACTTTGGTGATTGGCCAAGCTGCATCTATGGGGTCACTTTTGTTGACAGCGGGGGAAAAAGGCATGCGTTTTTCCTTGCCCAACAGCCGAGTAATGGTGCACCAACCTTCGGGCGGGTATCAGGGACAGGCCACAGATATTATGATCCATGCCCGCGAAACGGAAAAACTTAAGCGGCGTTTAAATGAGATTTATGTGCGCCACACGGGCCAAGACCTAGACACTGTGGAAGCTGCGCTTGAGCGCGACAATTTTATGTCGGCCGAGGACGCTAAAGACTGGGGTTTGATTGACGAAATCCTAGAAAATCGCGGCAAAGCTGAAGCGGAATAGGGCCGGCGAGACGCCGCAGGTGTTCTGGGGCGCTTTTGACATTGTGAACGACTGGGCCTTGGCCTAAGCTTACTGTGTAAATCAGATACGACACGGAAATAAAAACAGGAGGCCCTAATGGCAAACACTTCAGGAACAGACAGCAAGAACACGCTTTACTGTTCGTTTTGTGGCAAAAGCCAACACGAAGTGCGCAAGCTTATTGCTGGGCCTACGGTTTTTATCTGTGACGAATGTGTCGAACTTTGTATGGATATTATCCGCGAGGAAACCAAAACTGCGGGTTTAAAACTGCATGACGGAGTGCCCGTTCCTGCAGAGATTTGCGCCGTTTTGGATGATTATGTAATTGGCCAGGATCACGCCAAGCGTGTGCTGTCGGTTGCGGTACATAATCATTATAAGCGTCTTAACCATTCGTCAAAATCGGATATTGAACTTTCGAAATCCAATATCATGTTGATCGGCCCAACGGGCAGTGGCAAAACGCTGTTGGCGCAAACTTTGGCACGTATTTTAGATGTTCCCTTTACTATGGCTGACGCCACCGCCCTTACGGAAGCGGGTTATGTGGGCGAAGATGTTGAAAATATCATTCTAAAATTGCTACAAGCCTCAGAGTATAATGTAGAACGCGCGCAGCGCGGCATAGTTTATATCGACGAAGTCGATAAAATCACCCGCAAGTCTGACAATCCTTCGATTACCCGAGACGTGTCGGGCGAAGGGGTTCAGCAAGCCTTGTTGAAGATTATGGAAGGCACGGTAGCATCTGTGCCGCCTCAAGGCGGGCGCAAACATCCGCAGCAAGAATTTTTGCAAGTTGACACTACAAATATTTTGTTCATCTGCGGCGGCGCTTTTGCGGGGCTAGATAAGATAATTGCACAGCGTAACAAAGGTTCGGCAATTGGTTTTGGGGCCGAAGTAAAAGGCCCAGAATCGCGTAATGTTGGTGAAATTTTCCAAGAACTTGAGCCAGAAGATCTTTTAAAATTTGGTCTTATCCCCGAGTTTGTTGGTCGTTTGCCTGTGATTGCTACGCTTACAGACTTGGACGAAGAGGCTTTGATTACCATTCTGACCCAACCAAAAAATGCCTTGGTTAAACAATATCAACGTCTGTTCGAGATTGACAATGTGACCCTGACCTTCACACCCGAAGCTTTGAAAGCAGTTGCAAAACGCGCTATCAAGCGGAAAACTGGCGCGCGGGGCTTGCGCTCGATCATGGAAGAAGTTTTGCTTGATACGATGTTTGAGCTACCCTCACGTAACGATATAGAAGAAGTTGTCGTCAAGGAAGAGGCCGTGACCTCGCTAGCAAAGCCGATTTTAGTATTGGCAGACAAGAAAAAAGGGTCCGCAAGTGCGGGCTAAGGGAACGAAAGAGGCCTTGCCCCTCTCCAACGGGCTCTAGACCTTTTGAAAAATGTAGAGCACAAGGATCGAAAAATTTGGAGGTTTGGGCATGTTTTTGCGTTTGCTAACCTGGTGGAATAGCCAAACTTTGGGCACGCAAATTTTTACCATGCGTCGCGGCATCAAAGTTGGCAGCGATGAACAGGGCAATATTTATTATCACAATGCGTCCGACAAACGGCGCTGGGTGATTTATAATGGTTATATAGAAGCAACCCGCGTGTCGCCGGATTGGCACGGTTGGCTGCATTTCACCTTTGATGAGCCGCCAACCACCGATCCCTTGGCCCATAAATCGTGGGAAAAGCCACATCAAGAAAACCTGACAGGAACACTAACGGCCTATGCGCCGCTTGGGTCTTTGCGGAAAGCCTCGCCGGTCGCGCGTAGCGACTACGAGGCGTGGCAGCCCGAATAATGGCCGAAAACTCAACAGAAGTGATCGCGGGCGGCGTAGTTTTGGCCGCAGCCGTTGCCTTTTTGGTTTATGTGGGCCAAAGTGCGGGTATAGGAACGGGTGGGGCAACCTATCCGATTTTGGCTAGTTTTCGCTCGGTTGATGGAATCGGTTTGGGAAGTGATGTACGTTTGGCTGGGGTTAAGGTAGGCACCATCACGGGGCTTGATCTGAACAGCCAAAGTTTCTTCGCTGACGTGACCCTCTCGCTGAATAAATCCATTCAAATCCCTGACGATTCGGCGGTTGTCATCTCATCTGAGGGGCTGTTGGGCGGTAATTTTATCGAAATTCTGCCCGGCGGCTCGGAAACCAGCTTGGCAGCGGGTGGTGAAATTGAAGATACCCAAGGGTCTGTCAGCCTGATCACCTTGCTTATGAAGTTTGTGGGCGGCGGCGGAAAATGACCTTTGTTGCCCGCGTGCTTTTGACGGGAGCTTTTGTATTTTTTTTGAGTGACAGAGGCTTTGCACAAGATATTGCCACCGTCTATGTGCCCGTCACCCAAGCCGCTGATCAAGATCCGGCCCTGATAGATCAGGGAATAGATCCAAATCTTGGTCCGCAAAGCACCTTGCCCGTCATTCCGATGCAAACGGCCGATGAACAGCCTTTGGCGAGTGGGGTGGGTGCCGTTTTGCGGGTGCTGGACCGTGTTGCCGCTCAAACGGTTGATCTGATTTTACCCATCAACAGTTCCGAGGTTTTAGGCAAGCTTACCGTTCGTCTGGATGAATGTCGCTATCTGCCATCAGACCCAAGTGCGAATGCCTATGCGCATGTAACCGTCACCGACCCTGCAAAACCCCAAAGCAATTTTTCGGGTTGGATGATAGCCTCAAGTCCAGCCTTATCTGCGCTGGATCATTCGCGCTATGATGTGTGGGTAGTGCGCTGCACCCTGCCTTAGGGTGCAAAAACAGCGGGCTTTTTCAGTGCATCGGCCAATTCCTTTTGAAATTGCGCGCGCGAAATTTCACCCCCCCCCACGCTGGCCAAATGGTCAGTAAGAAATTGAGTGTCGAAAAGCGTAAACCCGCCCACTTTGAGGTGCGCAAACAGATGGGTCAGCGCTATTTTAGACATATCGGTTCGGGTAGAAAACATGCTTTCCCCAAAAAAAGCAGCCCCCAAAGCCACGCCGTAAACCCCCCCGACCATGCCGGTGTCGTCATAGACTTCAAGACTATGAGCATAGCCCATTTGATAAAGGTCTTGGTAGGCTTTGAGGATTTCATCATTTATCCAGGTATCAGATCGTGCCGCACAATTGCGCATAACTCCCGAAAAGTCATGATCCACCGTCACCCAAAACCCACCGCGCCGTATGGTTTTGCGTAGGCTTTTTGAGATGTGGAACTGATCAAGCCCAATTACACCGCGCCTTTTGGGATCAACCCAATGAATGATCGTATCATCGCGGCTGTTGGCCATGGGAAAGATCCCCAAACTATATGCACGCAAAATAAGTTCGGCGGTTAGCTGGGGCATTGGGTTTCCTAAGTATAAGGCGCGAAAAACTTCGCACCTTATACCAGATCGAATAGCGCGCAGTTAAGCACCGAGATTAGTTTCCAGCCATTTTTCAAGCCAGTGAATATTGTAATTACCTGTTTTAACATCATTTTCTTGCAGAAGCGCATGAAACAGCGGTACCGTCGTGTCGATACCGTCAATGATCAATTCCCCCAAAGCGCGCTTCAGGCGCGCCAAAGCCTCGGGACGATCGCGCCCATGTACAATCAACTTGCCGATTAAACTGTCATAATAGGGCGGGATAGAATAGCCGCCATAAAGGGCCGAATCCACCCGCACACCCAAACCGCCAGGCGCATGGAAGACCTTTACTTTGCCAGGGCATGGGCTAAAATTAGGTAGTTTTTCAGCGTTGATGCGCACTTCGATTGCGTGGCCGTTAATCTCTAACTCATCCTGTGCGAATGATAGATCCATCCCTGCGGCGACGCGAATTTGTTCGCGCACCAGATCCACACCAAAAATGGCTTCGGTGACCGGGTGTTCCACTTGCAAGCGTGTGTTCATCTCGATGAAGAAAAACTCGCCATCTTCATATAAAAACTCGACAGTTCCCGCGCCGCGATAATTGATCTTTGCAACCGCATTGGCACAAACTTGGCCTATTTTATTGCGCAATTCAGGCGTAATCGAGGGGCCAGGCGCCTCTTCAAATACTTTTTGGTGGCGGCGCTGTAATGAGCAGTCGCGCTCGCCCAAATGCACGGCTTTGCCTTTGCCATCGCCAAAGACTTGCACTTCAATGTGGCGGGGCTTTTGCAGATATTTTTCAATATAGACTTCATCATTGCCAAAAGCTGCTTTGGACTCTGAACGCGCGGTGCGAAAGGCCACTTCCAGCTCTTGCGCATTCTTGGCCACTTTCATGCCGCGGCCACCGCCGCCCGCGGTGGCTTTGATGATGACTGGAAAGCCAATGCCCGCCGCCACGCCAATGGCGCTTTCAAAATCAGCAACGCCCCCTTCAGAGCCCGGAACCACGGGGATCCCAAGGGCTTTTGCGGTTTCTTTCGCAGTGATTTTATCGCCCATAATACGGATGTGTTCGGCTGTAGGGCCAATAAAGACAATTCCGTGATCTTCTAGTGCCTGAGCAAAACTGGCATTTTCTGACAAAAATCCATAGCCTGGATGAACCGCTTGCGCGCCCGTAATTTCGCAAGCTGAGATGATCGCGGCCTTTGACAAATAGCTATCCGTACTTGACGGGGGGCCAATGCAGATCGACTCGTCAGCCATGCGCACATGCATAGCATCGGCATCGGCCGTTGAATGAACCGCCACAGATTTGACGCCCATTTCACGGCAAGCCCGTATCACGCGCAGAGCGATCTCTCCACGGTTTGCCACAAGAACTTTATCAAACATCTTTTTGGTCAAGGTCACGCCCTCATTCAATGATCAAAAGCGGAGCGCCGTATTCGACCGCAGTACCATCTGTAACTACAATCCGTTTGACTGTACCTGCGCGCGGAGCAGGAATATGATTCATTGTTTTCATCGCTTCGATGATTAAGAGCGTCTGTCCTTCACTAACCGTAGATCCTACAGCCACGAAAGGGGTTGAGCCTGGTTCAGCTGACAAATAAGCTGTGCCCACCATGGGCGAGGTTACAGCGCCAGGATGCTGGGCTGGATCAGAGCTAGTACCCTCCGTAGCAGCAGGTGTCACAGCTACTCCAACGGGCGCAGGTTGGGTTGTGATGATTGAACTTGTGACAATATTGGCCTGTTTTACCACACGAATATCCAAGGAATTATCGACGCCAAAGTTTCTTTTTACTGAAAGCTCGGTCAATTCATTCGCATTTAACAGTTCGGCTAATGCCTGAATGAATTTGACATCTGCATCCGTGGATTGCTTGCTCATACTAACCTCGACTCGAGTTGATTATTGCAGTTTGCTACCAGTTTCATGCTGGTTTCAAAAGACTATATGTCACAGTTGGGCTTGTGAAAAGCCTTGCTTGCGAATTTTGGATGGTAAAGCACGAAAATCAAGCGCTTTTACACTTGCAGCTGTGCGTTTAGCGCTTTTACCACCAAATCATGATCTTTGTGTTGGTGCAGGCCTGATACGGTGCAAGCGCCCACCAATCCCGACTTTCGTAACGTGATGGGAAAACTGCCACCATGCAGCGCATAATCTTGTTCATTCAGGCCATGTACCAACATTGTATCTTGGCGTTCGTGCAACTCAAATTGCACACGCAGGCTTGACTTGCCAAATAGAAAGACCGTGTTGCTTTTGCGCCGCGCCCAATTGTCATTAGTGGCAGCAGCCCCAAAAAGCGACAGGTGAAACAAGCAACGTTGTTGTGACCGAATTGAGATGACGATGGGCAATTGTGCATCTGCCCCCATGGCGTGCAACCGCATGCCAAGTGTAAGGGCCGTCTCTTCGTTGAAATGATCAAAAATCAAAGCTTCTTCTTGGGCTTTTAGCGTTGCGAGATCCATTTTGTTCTCCCAGAAAATTAATTCCTTCTGTTAATCTTTAATTTGTGATGTGGCTAGGGGGATTTGTTTGCAAAAATTGACACAGTAATTTACAAACTTTTGTAAAATCAAAGGGGGGATGCGCGTGTCTAAGGCCACATTGACTGGATCACGGGTGCGCGAACGGCGCTTAACCTTGGGCATGCGCCAGGCAGCGGTTGCTAAATCTGCTGGAATTTCAGCTTCATACCTTAATCTGATCGAACATAATCGTCGCCGGATTGGCCCCGATGTTTTGGCGCGTCTGGCCCAAGCTTTGGCGGTAGATTTAGCTATTCTCTCTGAAGTGGCCGAGGCAGGCGTTGTGCAAGATTTGCGCGCAGTCGCAGCCCTCAATACTTCCCTAAAAGCCGAGCTTGACCGATTGGAGGAGTTCTTGGGCCGTTTTCCGGGTTGGGCTGCGATTTTAGTGGATGTGTTTCGTAAAGCCACCGTGGCACAAAATATGGTGGTTGCCCTGTCGGACCGTATGTCTCACGACCCGCAACTTTCCGCCGCCCTACATGAGGTTCTTTCTGCGATTTCAGCGGTGCGCGCTTCGTCTGATATTTTGACGGATGTCCAAGATATTGACCCGGAATGGCGGGCTAAATTCTTAAAAAATCTAAACGGAGATAGCCGCCGCCTGTCTCGCGGCGCTGAAGTTTTGGTGACATATCTTGATGCGCCTGACAAAACGTCAGAAGCACCCTTAGCATCGGCAACCGAGCAGTTTGACGCTTGGCTAACTGAGCGTGACTGGCACTTTTGTGCCGACTTCTTGGCTAAGCCCCTTGCTGTGCAAAATGACCTGCAACTTTTGCCCACGAAAAGTGCGCGGTTTTTGGCACAAAAATGGATTATGCAGATCGAAAAAGATCAAAAAACTTTGCCCGACGTCGAATTTGGTGCTGCGTTGGAGCAGATGGGACCTGACCCAAGGATACTGGCGCAGCAGTTTGGGGCCGACATTGCCACGGTCTTGCGCCGCTTGGGCAGTTGGGCCGGGTTGCGTGCGGGGCTGGTGATTTGTGATGCATCGGGGGCCTTGGTTTTTCGCAAACCCATCGACGGTTTTGTGCCGCCCCGCTTTGGTCCGGCCTGCGCTCTTTGGCCTCTTTACGCGGCGCTGGCCCGTCCTATGATACCATTGCAGCAGGATATTACTTTAACTGGCCAAGATGGGCGCGTTTTTCGCAGCTTTTCTATCTGCGAAGCCAGTTTCCCAACCGGATTTGACGGGCCAGAACTGCGCGAAGCCGTGATGCTGGTCTTGCCTCAAGAAACGGCGGCCAAGTCAGATGCTCAAGACGTCGGCGCAAGCTGCCGTATCTGTCCCAAAAATGCCTGTGCTGCACGGCGCGAAATGTCAATCATGGCAGAATTTGTATAACTCGCCTTTGACAAACTATCGGTTTGTGCCAATAGTCGACCTAGGTAAGCGGAGGAAACCATGACGCACAAAGTTCTGCTGATCGAGGATGAACCCAACATTACAGAAGCCATGCGCTTTATCTTTGGCCGTGATGGGTGGCTAGTCTCGGCGGAACCTGATGGAGCCAAGGCCTTTGCTGCAATATCATATCATCGCCCTGACTTAGTTATTTTGGATGTCATGCTGCCCGGTGTGAGCGGCTTTGAAGTGCTAAGCATACTGCGTGCTGATCCTGTGTTTGGCCAAACTCCCGTAATCATGCTTACCGCCAAAGGGTTAGAGCGTGACCGCGATGCTTCATTGAGGGCGGGGGCCAATCTGTTCATCGCTAAACCCTTTGCCAATGCCGATTTACTCAAGGCCGCGCGCGACTTGGTGGAGAAATAAATGGCGGTTTTTGACCTGATTTTGCGATGAAGCCTAAAGCTTCAGCACTATTTTTAGCTCGCAGTCTATATCGCAAGCGCCGTTTGAGCGATGCGGCAAAGTTGCTACCAATCTTTGGTGCAGTTTTACTCTTGTTGCCCTTGCTTTGGGTGCACCAAAGCGCTCCTGAGCGTAGCAGTACCGCCACTAATTGGGTTTATTTGTTCATTGTCTGGTCTTTTTTGATTTTAGCTGCTGCCTGTTTGGCCAAATCCTTAAATAAATTTGAAGATGGAAATGACCAAGCCCTAGCCGAAAACGTTAGTGGTCGCACCCCTAAAAGTGGGCGCCCAGATGCCTTTTAATCTTTTAATACTGGCTTGTTTTATCTATGTTTTATTACTATTTATGGTAGCTTTTTGGGTTGAGCGGCGAGCGGTTATAGGGCAGGCCAAGTGGCTAAAGTCACCTCTTGTTTACACGCTATCCTTGTCGATCTATTGTACCGCTTGGACTTTTTACGGTGCGGTGGGCTATGCCTCGCGATCAGGGCTTGAATTTTTAACTATTTATCTGGGCCCAACATTGGTTTTTGTGGGCTGGCTGTGGTTTTTGCGCAAATTGGTGCGCATTGGGCGTGTGCAGGGTGTCACCTCCATTGCCGATTTGATTTCAAGCCGTTTTGGCAAATCAAACCTGTTAGGGGTTATTGTTACGCTGATTTGTGTTGTGGCGGCCACGCCATATATTGCGCTGCAACTTCAGTCAGTGACCTCATCTTTTTCGGTTTTGGCGGGCACCCTCACCAAGGGGTGGGAGCAACCGGACACCGCCTCAATCGCTTTTTGGGTGGCTGTAGGGCTCGCCGTTTTTACGGTACTTTTCGGCACGCGTAATCTGGATGCAAAAGAACAGCACCCCGGCATCGTGACCGCCATAGCTGTTGAGGCTATCGTCAAGCTGATTGCACTATTGGCGGTGGGGATCTTTGTGGTTTGGGGCATGGCAGACGGGCCAATGGATGTTTTTGAACGTTTGCAGCGCGCAGATATCGCAGGATGGGAGATCAAGCCGTCGCGGTGGGCGGGTCTTACCTTTTTGGCCGCGGCCGCAGTGATCACTTTGCCACGGATGTTTCAGGTGATGGTGGTCGAAAACGACAATGAAAAACACTTAGCTACCGCGAGCTGGGCCTTTCCACTTTATTTGATGTTGATGAGCCTATTTGTTATGCCCATTGCGGTGATGGGGCTCGATATGATGCCCGCGCACGCCAATCCTGATCTTTTCGTGCTGACCTTGCCCCTTTCACAGGGGCAAAACGCTCTTGCGATGCTGGCCTTTTTGGGGGGCTTTTCCTCTGCTACTTCAATGGTGATTGTGGCCTCAATTGCGTTAGCTACAATGGTGTCTAACCATATTGTCATGCCTATTTGGCTTAGGTTGCGCTCCTCTACGTCCCAAAACACGGATTTGCGGGGGAGCATTTTATTGGCGCGGCGGTGTTCTATCGCCGCAATTTTAGCCTTGGGTTACGGCTATTATGAACTTTCGGGTGGATCATCCGCCCTTGCGGCGATTGGGTTGATTTCTTTTATGGGGGTTGCGCAAATTTTACCCTCACTCCTGGGGGGAATTTTTTGGCGTGGGGCCACCAAATTGGGAGCGGCTTTGGGGTTAAGCATCGGAATAGTAGTCTGGGCGTACACATTGTTCTTACCCTCATTTGGCCCAGACGAAGCGTTGTCGGCTGCGATCATGTTTAACGGTCCGTTTGGCCTTTATTGGCTACGCCCTCAGACGCTGTTTGGCATTACGGGTCTTGACCCTTTGATGCATAGCTTATTTTGGTCCTTTTTCTTTAATATCACAGCGTTTTTTCTTGGTTCTTTACTGTCGTTCCCCAATCCGGTTGAGCGTTTGCAAAGCGCAGCATTCGTCAATGTTTTTGAAGAAGATGTACCCAATCCCAGTCGGTGGGCCCAAGGCCTGGGCGAACCCGAGTCGCTTTTGATCATGGCGCAGCGCGTTTTGGGTGATGAGGTGGCCCTGTCGTTCTTTTCGGCAGCTGCGGGCGCCCAAGGCAAGGTGGGCTTTTTGCCTGACACAACCCCGCGTTTTGTCGAACAACTCGAACGCCGCTTTGCTGGGGCGGTAGGGGCGGCAACAGCCCATGCGATGCTAAGCCAATTAGCGGGAGGTAAATCCGTCTCTGTGGAAGATTTGATGGCTGTGGCAGATGAGGCGGCACAAAATTTAGTATATTCCCAACGTCTTGAAAATAATCAACATGAATTGACCCGTGCCACGCGAGCTTTGCGCGAAGCTAACAGTAAATTAACCCAACTTTCGGTGCAAAAAGACGCGTTTTTGAGCCAAGTAAGTCATGAATTGCGCACACCCATGACCTCAATCCGGGCATTTTCTGAAATTTTAATGACCGTCGATTTGCCCAGTGAAACCGTGCTAAAATATGCAACTATCATTGACACTGAGGGTGCGCGTCTTACGCGCCTTTTAGATGACTTGTTGGATCTGTCGGTTTTGCAAAGTGGTGCGGTGCGTCTTGATTTGCAAATGGTCAAAGTCCAAGATTTGATCGAGCGCGCGCTGATCGCCGCCAGTCAAACCTGCCCCGAACGCGTGTTTTTAATCAACCGAAATCTTGCGTACGAACAGATCTTTATAAAAAGCGACGGCGACCGGTTGGTACAAGTCTTTATTAATCTTGTCTCAAATGCACGCAAATATTGCAGCGCAAAACTGCCTGAATTGGCCATTTCAGTTGGACAAAAAGGTGGGCACTTGATGATTGATTTTATCGATAATGGAAATGGTATATCTGTGGAAAAACAAGAGCTAATATTTGAAAAATTTGCCCGTTTAACTGACGAATCGAAAGCGGGGGGGGCGGGGCTTGGTTTGGCCATATGCCGGGAAGTGTTGTCGAATTTGGCTGGGCGAATTGAATATCTGCCTGGTAAAGGCGGCACGGCCTTTCGCGTGACGGTGCCTTTGTATTTTCCAGCCCCAAAAGATTGAAAATTGCCTTTGACATTTGAGTTTATTAACTGCTTTGCAGCGTTTTATCTTCATTAATTTTGATAAAATTTTGCTTTAAAGCGATGAAAGCATTGTTCTAAAGGCAAAGCTGGGGCGCAGTTTGGTTATGCGCTATCGCAAGGAGATGCGCCATCTTACATTGAAAAAATGCTAGACTTCGCCTCGAGCCAAACTGCCGGCTTGCGCATACAAATTGATTTTTGACAGGCCCAAACTTAATGAAGTCAGAATTTTGAATATGATTTTAACAGCAAAATGGCCGAGCCGTTCCTTTATGCACTGAAAAGAAGAGGAATAGTTATCTAAGTTATATAAACTATCGAATTTAAATAATATTTTTTAACGTTCGGGTACTATGAAATGTTGTGATCGGTTATTTGCATAAAAAACATGCCTTTGAACTAAAGCTCTTAGCTTTAATCCTATGATGCGTTATTGGCGTCTGAGTATGAGATTGAACTTTTGGGAGTTGAAAATGTTAAGAACGACACAATTTAATTCGCGCGATTTCAGAAAAAGTTGCATTCTAGAAATACTCACTTAGCGTGACGTTGCCTTGGCTCGATTTAGAGATTGCCTGCGGCTAATGCATCAATTTGCGCGCGAAGCCCTTCGAGCTGATAACCGTATTTTGCAGGCAGGGCGATCAATTCGTTGGTTTGGATGCTGCCTGCTTGGCTTAGTGCCCACACTATGCTTGAGCGGTTTCCTGACGCGCAATAGGCAAACACAGGGCCTTTAGCCGCGGCAATCGCGGCCCCTTGATCAGTAACATTTTGCATCGTGATCGAGCCGCCCACAATAGGGTTGGCTATGAACGTCAGGTCCAAACCTTCGGCCGCGACACGCATATGGATTGTTTGTAAATGTGCAGAAATTTCGCTGTCAGGGCGATTGTCGATGACTGTGTAATAACCCGCCGCTTTGATGGCCGGCAAGTCGGACAGCTCAATTTGTGGGCTTACGGTATAGGTCGGGGTTAAGGGGCGAAAATCCATGCTTTATCCTTTTTGGCACTTTATATGATCTAAGCCCTTATAGAGCGCATAGGCTCACAATAAAAGAGATCAGTTTTATCAAAATCTATGATAAAAAAATGCCAAAAACGACCATCATTAGACCCACGGCTGAGATGGCCAGAGCTCCCAGATTTAGGGCCACAATTTTTTGCAACTTTTGACGCATATCAGCTTCTGATAAGCCCATTTTGCGCGCTTTTAGTGCTAGTAAAATGCACCAAATAAGGCCACATACTCCAATTAGCGACAGGCCTACGCCGATCGTTAGCAAAAGGGTCATAATAGCCTCATCCATTGGAATATTCTATTTTGCGGTATCAAAGTCCCATCCTTTACGCAAGACGGGGAACAAAAGTACTCACTATTTTGTCCAAGGGTGCGCAAAAACATCATGTGGCTTGATCCTTGGCGCGGGCAAGGGTAGGGAGATGAAAACAATAGTCATGAGGCCGACATGAACGATTTAACTAACAGCTATAACGTCACCGCCGAAGAGTTGCGCCAGTTCATCGAACGGTTTGAACAGCTAGATTCTGAAAAGAAAGATTTGGCCGAACAGCAAAAAGAGCTGATGGCCGAAGCCAAAGGGCGCGGCTATGATGCCAAAATTTTGCGTAAAGTCATTGCTCTTCGCAAGCGCTCGGCGAACGATATAGCTGAAGAAGAAGCGGTGCTTGAACTTTATAAAACCGCACTGGGCATGGCTTAGTTTTTTAGCAAGGCTCATACTCCATCATATAGACAGGGCTTTGGCTTTCCTATACGCTTGGTCTATGCATAATAAAAGCACTCACTATATGGCACCGAAGCACCTAGCCTATGGTTCGCTTTCTAAGTTTAGGGGGCTGGCGCTTGTGTCTTTGGCGGCACTCATTTTGGCGCCGTTGGTGTCGATTGTCTTTATTTCTTTTTCGGGGCATGGCAACATTTGGTCCGAGCTTTGGGCGGCAGCATTGCCGCGCTACCTGTCCAACACTGGGTTCTTGATGCTGGGCGTGGCTTTATTGTCGGTGTTTTTGGGCAGCGCCACTGCTTGGCTAGTGACTATGTACCGTTTCCCCGGACAACGTTTTTTTGATTTTGCTCTGCTGTTTCCTTTAGCCATACCGGCCTATGTCAGCGCCTATGCTTTGGTTGATCTTTTTGATTATGCAGGCCTCATACAAACGATTTTGCGTCAAATGATGGGGTGGCAGTCTTCCCAAGATTATTGGTTTTTTCAAACGCGCTCGCGAATGGGGGCGGTGTTTGTGATGGGAATGGCTTTTTATCCTTATGTCTTTTTGCTGGCGCGCGCCGCCTTCCGCGAGCAGTCTGCCAGCTCTTATGAGGTGGCGCGCGCCTTAGGGTTGGGCCACTGGCGGCAATTTTGGCGCGTGGGCCTACCCTTGGCGCGCCCTGCAATTGTCACAGGTCTGGCCTTGGTAATGATGGAGACTGTGGCCGACTTCGGGACAGTCGCACATTTTGGCGTACAAACCTTGACCACGGGTATTTTTAATCAATGGCTGACTTTGGGCGACGCTGCAGGGGCGGCACAAATTGCGCTAATGATGCTGATAGTGATTGCAGTTTTGACCTATTACGAAAACCGCAGCCGGCGTCATGCCCGCTATCACCGCAACAGCCGTACCCTAAAGCTGGTCGAGGCGGTTGGGCTGAGTGGCCCCTGGGCGCTGGCGGCCTTTGGCTTTTGTATGGTGCCATTTAGCTTTGGGTTTATTTTACCCGTTACGGTGATGATATTCCACAGTCTTGGAGCGCCCCAAAGTTGGTTATCTTTGGGGTTGTTTGATGCTATTTTGAACAGTTTCTTAGTAGCTAGCAGTGCGGCGGTACTTACGGTTTTTGGGGCCTTATTTTTGGTTTATGGCTTGCGCTTTTCGGCGGCCGTTTTGGCGCGAACTATGGTGCCGCTGATGGGGCTTGGCTATGCCACGCCTGGGGCTGTCTTGGCGCTGGGGCTTTTGATTCCGCTGGCGGCATTTGACAATTGGGTGGCTGATTTAATTGTTGGCACCACGGGGTATGAGCCTGGGCTTTTGCTGACGGGTAGTGCTGGAGCTATCATATTAGCCTTTGTTGTGCGGTTTTTTGGTGTCGCCCAAGGAGCAATTGATGGGGCCTTTGGGCGAATTTCACCCAGCCTGGGAATGGCAGCGCGCTCGCTTGGTCAAGACAGTGCCGGGGCGCTACGCTTTATTTACATGCCCTTGATGCGCGGATCTGTCGCGACAGCGGGAGTTTTGGTATTTGTTGATTGCGTAAAGGAGTTGCCCGCCACGCTTTTGCTTCGCCCTTTTAATTTCAACACTCTTGCCACCCGTGTTTATGAGCAGGCCAGCCTTGAGCACCTGGACACAGCCGCCCCAGCGGCCTTGATAGTGATGGCTTTCGGCCTCAGCGCGGTTGGGCTACTTTTTCGTGCCAATCAATCCTTATAAAATATTTTACGAACCGATAATCAAGGGCTTGCAACCGGCAGCAAGGAAGGCTAGTAAAATCCTACTGCCCTTATAGCTCAGTTGGTAGAGCATCTGATTTGTAATCAGAGGGTCCGCGGTTCGAGTCCGTGTGGGGGCACCATTTTACATAACAAAATCAATAACTTATAACCAAATAGGCTTAGATTTTGTGTCTAACTAAAAGTTATAAACAGTTATAAACTGATTTTGAGTGTTTTGAATCAGATTTGAGCTGATTTGAGTAAAGCGTTTTAAACCAAAAACTTTACGGCACATGTCATTTTTTTTTAAACATTATCAATTTGTGACTTTTTTGAGCGCTTTATTTATCACCGTTTTCCGTCGGTTATGCCTCATGTTACCTATTACCTAACTATGATTATTCCTAGTTTATAGTTTGATGTTCAGACGCTCTATTATTACGACCAGTTTCAATTAAAGCTTTTATGAAATCTCCTGAAAAAGCGCTTTGAATTAACTGTTTGACTTCTTCTTTTTCTTTGGATTGTTCTGTTTCGTTTGAATGTTGAAAAATATTTCTGAGCTTTAGAATATCCCAAGCGTATTGCTTAAACTCTTTATAATTTTGATGCAGTATCAGGTCCCCTAATGAATCTAGTTTTCTGAGTACTGG
>Ga0115566_10001161_pt1 | contig 22761 bp, 25 predicted proteins | sample COGITO_mtgs_1204_3_FD_87173 | JGI IMG/M metagenome (GOLD analysis project Ga0115566, IMG submission 87173) | Pelagic marine microbial communities from North Sea - COGITO_mtgs_120405 | ecosystem: Environmental > Aquatic > Marine > Epipelagic | place: Germany:Helgoland, sampling site Kabeltonne...
ATTCTTAAAAACGACATCTCTTCTTCAAAATCAGTTAAGTCAATTCCAGCAACCTCTGAAACACGCAAGCCAGAAGAATACATTAATTCTATGAGGGCTAGATCTCTTACTTCCAAAACATTTTCTGGTTTAAAGTTTAGCAAGAGCTCAACATCTTCAGGAGATAATACTTCAGGCAAGTAGCTCGCAGCTTTTGGAGCTGTAACTAATTCAAATGGAGAGGTAGCTACTAAACTATTTTTTTTTAGAAACTTAAAAAAACCTTTAGCTGCAGATAGGTGTCTATGAATTGTGCGTGGATTATTTTTATGCTGATATAAATCTCCGACCCATCCAGAACATGTATTTTCATCAATATTTTTATATGATGATATTCCAATATTTTGTAAATAAGTACTTAATTTTTTTAAGTCACGAGAGTATGAACTGACAGTGTTAATTGAAAGGTTTCTGACGTCTTTAATATATTCTAAATAAAATGAAATATCTTTCTCAACAAAATATTCTGATTTAGGCATCAGGCTTAATTGTCACCAATCTTTTTTCAATAATATCTCTTATATATTGAATGAAGGTAGTATCTTCATCCCCAAGATATTTGCTTCTATCAAAACTTCCTAGAGCAAGGATGCCTATTCTTTTTCCAGAAACAAAAACTGCTAGCACCATTGACTGAACTTCTTGATTTTTAAATATGAAAGAAATTTTTTCTTTTGCATAGGGCCCACAATGAATCGCACCTTTTTGCATAGAGAGTCCTGTCTTATTTTCTAGATTTTCTATCTCATGATTTTCATAGAACGATATCTCACAAACATCAACATTAAATTTTTCTAAAAAAGCTTTTTTAACAGTTGTAGTTATATCTTCTTTTGATGTCGAGCCAAGAATACTAAGCGTAAGGTCTTTAGATTTATTGAAAAGATCTTCATTCAATGATGCCGTCTCCATGTAATTTGATAATAGATCCATAAGCTCTTTTTGTTCATCTCTAAGTCTATGTATCTGTCGTTCAAGTAAAGATGATGCGCTTCCTGCCGAAGAGTGATTAAACCTAAGCTCACTTATTAACGCTTCTCTATCTTTAAAAAAATCTATATTCTCAAGAAGAAAGATTTCCACATCTTTAGGATCAAGCTTTTTACTCATTCTTCTATTACCCCCCTATATACATTTATTGCAGGACCGATCATCTTCAGTTTGTCTTTGTATTGCAAGAATTGCAACTTGCCACCTGATGAAAATATCTTGGCCTTGCCTTTTTCATTTAACTCAATAGATGCCACTGAAGCCGATGCAGATCCACAAGAGAGAGTCTCTCCGGCACCATTTTCATACGTTCTAATTTGTATTTCTCCTTTAGTTTTTTTGTAAATAGATAGATTAATTTTTTTAGTTGATATTTCCGGCTGCAGTTTCTTGTATAGATCTTCAAGCTTATAGTTAGATACAGATCTTATTTTGATACAAAGATGCTTATTCCCACAGTCTACTAGAGAATATTTTGCAGTATTGAGATTTTGCCTTATTTTTTTTTCAAGCTCTTGATCCTCAATGATATATGGAATACTTATTAGAGCCTCTATTTGTGATTTATTTTGGCAGCATTCTATGGTTCTTGATGAGGTCTGAAGAAAAATTTTTTTATGTGGAGAAAGTTTTTCAGACCATATAAAAGATGCAGCACATCTTATCCCATTTAGACACATTTTTGCGCTTGTTCCATCACTATTAAAGAATTTAATAAAAAAATCAGCATCTTTATTGGTTGGGGCATCAATAATTATGAGTTGATCAAACCCAATCCCTTTATTTCTATCAGCCAGCCTAGATATTTTCTTTTTTGTAAAATTAAAGTCTCTCGCCAGCGAGTTTATAACAATAAAATCATTTCCATTCCCATGCATTTTATTAAATTCAATCATTTGGCACTTCTTCAAGATTAAGTAGATCTGAATAACTCTCTCTCTTTTTTATAATCTTAAACCCATCTCCATCTACCAAAACCTCTGCACACCTTGGCCTTGAGTTATAGTTTGAGGACATTACAAAGCCATATGCACCAGCTGTTTTAACTGCCAAGACATCACTCTCTTTGGCTGAAAGGGTGATATTTTTTCTAATAAAGTCAGACGATTCGCATATTGGACCCACTATATTCCAATTCTTTGCATTCGCACTTTGAGCATTATTAATATTCCACACATCGTGCTCAGCACCGTAAAGTGATGGTCTAAGAAGATCATTCATTGCAGCATCTACAATTAAAAAATCATCTTTAATATATTCAATTGAAGTAAGCAAAACACCAGCATTTGCAGAGATAGTCCTTCCTGGTTCTAAAACAATTTTTTCTTTTCTGTCACTCATAGCGCTCTCGAGAGCTTTTACTAAATCAGATGGATCTGGAGGAGTTTCACCGTTATACGGAACACCCAAGCCCCCACCCATATCTAAAAACTTAAGCTCTATACCAATTGCATTAATTCTTTCTGCAAGCTCAACAGTTTTTTTTGCTGCAGCCTTATAACTTTCTAAGTTAAGTATTTGTGACCCTATGTGACATGCAATGCCAACCATATTTATATGTTTTGATCTTTTTGCATAGTCTGCAATTTGCATAACCTCTTCAAGGGAAGAAATTCCAAATTTATCTCCTTTCCTTCCAGTCGTTATATAGTCATGTCCACCTGAGTCTACTTCGGGATTAAATCGAATGGAAATTGATGCGCTTACTTTAAGCATACTGGCAATCTTCTCAATTCTTAAAAGCTCTGAACCTGACTCTATATTAAATGAGAGAATTTTATTCCTAATACCATATTCAATTTCCTCTTCAGACTTGCCTACGCCAGAAAATATTATTTTATTTGGATCAGCTTTAATTTTTAGGACTCTGTGAAGTTCCCCTCCAGAAACAATATCAAAACCACAACCAATATTTTTTAAAACATTTAGAGCTGAAAGATTGCTCAATGATTTTACAGAAAAACAAACTAGGCCTTTGGTTGACGAAAATGATCGCAAATAAGCATTTGCATGCCTCTCTAAAGTCTTTTTTGAATAAATATATGCAGGCGTTCCTACATTTTTAGATATCTCTTTAAGATTAACTTCTTCACAAAAAAGTTCATTATTTTTATATTCAAAATAGTCCATTAACTTGACCTAATCTCGTGAGATTTATCTGTATTAATTAACGGACCTTTAACACCACATCCCGAAATAGCAAACAATAATAAGAAGATCGCACAAGAATTAAATAATAATTTATTAATATTTGTAAGTTTCATCTTTAAAAGGCCCTTCTTTTGGGACGTTTATATACTCTGCTTGATCCTGGGTGAGCTCTGTCACAACCCCGCCAAACCCCATGACCATAAGTGATGCAACTTCTTCATCTAATTTCTTTGGTAAAACTTCCACTTTAATCATAGAAGCTTTCACCTCATCATCATTGATATTAGCAAACCCTTGTTCATATAGATAAATTTGAGCAAGAACCTGATTTGCAAAAGAACCATCCATTATTCTGCTTGGATGCCCCGTCGCATTGCCTAGGTTTACGAGCCTTCCCTCAGAAAGAAGTATTAAGAAATTCCTGCTACTCAAGTCAGGAGTAGCATCTGGCGAAGTGTCTCTAAAAATTCTGTGTACCTGAGGTTTAATTTCTTCCCAGTGCCACTGATCCCTCATATAAGCAGTGTCAATTTCATTATCAAAATGGCCTATGTTGCATACTACAGCTGTATTTTTTAAAGATGAAAGCATAGCTGAATCACACACATTTACATTGCCAGTTGTTGTAACAATTAGATCAGTATCTTTCATAAGGTCGATATTAATATCCTCAATATTTCTTGTTACCTTTCCATCTTTGTAACAAGAAACCACACTAAAACCATCCATACATGCTTGCATGGCACATATGGGGTCGGATTCTGCAACTCTCACTATCATCCCTTCTTGAGATAAGCTCGCAGCAGAGCCTTTGCCAACATCTCCATACCCAATAACAAGACCTTTCTTTCCAGAAAGAAGCATATCTGTTCCTCTCTTCAAGGCATCATTCAAGCTATGTCTGCACCCGTACTTATTATCATTTTTAGCTTTTGTAACAGAATCATTAACATTAATTGCAGGAACTTTAAGAGAGTTTTTTTCTAACATCTCTTTCAGCCTATGAACTCCTGTAGTGGTTTCTTCAGAGATTCCATGAATCCTCTCTAACATCTCAGGGTATTTATTATGAACCATGGTGGTTAAATCACCGCCGTCATCAAGTATCATATTTGCATCCCAGGGAGAGCCATCTTTTAATATTGATTGCTCAATACACCAATCGAATTCCTCTTCCGTTTCTCCTTTCCATGCAAACACAGGTATTCCAGATGCAGCCATAGCAGCTGCAGCATGATCCTGAGTAGAAAATATATTACATGACGACCATCTGATTTCAGCCCCCAAATCAATCAAAGTCTCCATTAGAACAGCTGTCTGAATAGTCATATGTATGCATCCAATTATTCTTGCTCCCTGGAGAGGCTGCTCATTTCTATATTTTTCTCTTAAAGCCATAAGAGCTGGCATTTCATTTTCAGCTAAAGATATTTCCCTTCTTCCGAAATCAGAAAGTCCAATATCTGCTACTTTATAGTCATTGCTCATCTTAATTTTCTCCATTAAAAGCCTCTTTTTTGAGAGCCTCTTTTTTGTCTGTTTTTTCCCAACTAAAGTCACCATTAGATCTTCCAAAATGACCAAATGCAGCAGTTGGCAAGTAACTTATATTTTTCAAATTCAGCATCTCAATAATGCTTTTAGGTCTTAAATCAAAATGTTTATCTACTAACTCATATAATTTTTCTTTAGAAATTTTTTCAGAGTCAAAGGTATTGATATTGATTGATGTGGGCTCCGCAACCCCAATGGCATATGAAACCTGAATCTCGCAATAGTCTGCAAGCCCAGCAGCAACTATATTCTTTGCAACATAGCGTGCAGCATATGCTGCAGATCTATCTACTTTAGAAGGATCTTTACCAGAAAATGCTCCTCCACCATGTCTTGCCATGCCTCCATAAGTATCAACAATTATTTTTCTTCCAGTCAGGCCACAATCACCTACAGGCCCTCCAATTACAAATTTTCCAGTTGGATTTATATAAATTTTAGTTGATTCTAACATCCACTCCCTAGGCACGATTGGAGATATAATTTTTTTCATTACCAAATCTTTAATTTCTTCTTGAGAGATAGATTCAGAGTGCTGAGTGGATAAAACAATAGCTGAAAGGCCTTTAATAGTTTTGCCATCATTCTCATAAATCACACTTACCTGACTTTTAGCATCTGGTCTTAACCAAGATAATTCATTAGATCTCATTAATTCTGTTTGCTTTTTTACGAGCCTGTGAGCGAGATCTATCGGAAGAGGCATTAAGGAATCTGTTTCATTACAAGCATACCCAAACATTAACCCTTGATCTCCAGCTCCCTGTTCATGACTTTCACCCTCTCCTTCATTGACACCCTGTGCAATATCAGGAGATTGCTGAGATAACAGATTTTTAATCTCGCAGTTACTTCCATTAAAACCAAGAGAGTCATCGTTATAACCTATTTCTAATATGGTTTTTCGTACAATTTTCTCAATATCAGGTTTGGCAATTGATGTTATTTCCCCTGCAACAAATACAAGATTATTTTTTATCATTGTTTCACAAGCAACTCTACTTTCTGGGTCAGCTGAGAGATATGCATCTAAAATAGCATCCGAGATTTGATCGCAAACCTTATCTGGATGTCCTGCTGAGACCGACTCTGAGGTGAAAATATAGCTCATATTATTAATGTGTTATGTTATGAATCAGATTGCTATTATTACAGTATTTAATAAAGAAAAATAACAATAAATTTCGATTAATGAATTTTATAGAAATTTGATTTTTTTTTCTATCAATTTAGATTTTAAAATATTATGATTCTTTTTATTTAGGGGAAAAAATTGAATCCATCAGAATCAACAAATGCACTCAGATTTCTATCAATAGACGCTGTGCAAAGAGCTAATTCAGGTCACCCAGGAATGCCAATGGGCATGGCAGAAATTGCAGTAGCTTTATGGCAGAATCTTAACCACAATCCAGCCAATCCTAAGTGGTTTAATAGGGACAGGTTTGTGCTATCCAATGGACATGGCTCCATGCTTCTATATAGCCTCCTTCATCTAAGCGGCTATTCAATTAGCATTGATGATATAAAAGATTTTCGAAAATTAAAATCTAAGACCCCTGGTCATCCAGAGTATGATTTAGATAATGGCATTGAAACCACAACAGGACCCTTAGGCCAAGGAATTGCTAATGCAGTTGGAATGGCAATAGCCGAGAAGTCCCTCTCTGCTCAATTTAATAAAGATGATATTTCTCCAATTAATCATTTTACTTACGCATTTGTTGGTGATGGTTGTCTTATGGAAGGCGTTTCTCATGAAGCATGCTCATTTGCTGGGACACATCAACTTGGAAAGCTCATATGCTTTTATGACCAAAATGGTATATCAATCGATGGGGAGATTGATAATTGGTTTACCGATAATACAGTGGAGCGTTTTAATAGTTATGGATGGCAAACAATATCTGTAGACGGCCACAACATTGATGAAATAAGCAAAGCTATAATTTCTGCAAAAGCAGAGCCCTCAAAGCCCACAATGATCTTTTGTAAAACAACAATTGGTTTTGGTTCACCAAACAAATCTGGAACATCAGGTGTGCATGGATCTCCTCTAGGCGATGAAGAAATAAAGAAAACAAGAGAAGCTCTTAATTGGAGCTATGAACCCTTTGAAATCCCAAGTCATGTTTATGATTTCTGGGATGCAAGAATTGCAGGAGCCGAGCACAATAGCAATTGGGACTCAATCATGAGCCAGTACGGAAGTAAATATCCTGAAAAGCATGCAGAGCTAAAAAGAAGGATAGATGGAAAGCTTCCAAATAACTTCGATTCAAAATATGAAGACTTTCTTAATGATGCTATGACTAATGATATTTCAATGGCAACTAGAAAAGCATCTCAAGAATGCTTAGATTTTTTTGTTAAGGAACTTCCTGAATTGGTAGGCGGTTCAGCAGACCTAACGCCATCCAATAATACTTTTTCTAAATCAAGCACTGTATTTTTTAATGACACCCCAGATGGAAACCATATTAACTATGGTGTTCGAGAGTTTGGTATGTCAGCAATCATGAATGGAATGGTTTTGCATGGCGGAATAAAGCCGTATGGAGCAACATTTTTAGTATTTACTGACTATGCAAGAAATGCATTAAGACTTTCAGCACTGATGGGCCTTCCTAATATCTTCGTTTATACACATGACTCTATAGCGCTTGGAGAAGATGGCCCAACCCATCAGCCAATAGAGCATTTAGTTACATTAAGAGCAACTCCGAACCTTTATAATTGGAGGCCTGCAGACCTAGTTGAAACAGCTGTAGCATGGAAACAAGCAGTAACATCCTCAGAATCACCAACATCTCTCATATTCAGCAGGCAGAACACCTCAGCTTTGACAAGAAATAGCAATCAATTGAATCTTATTCAAAAAGGTGGTTACTTGCTTCAAGAGCATGAAAATCCTGATTTGTGCATTATTGCTTCAGGAAGTGAAGTACAGCTTGCGTTAGATGCGGCGTCTCATTTAAGCGAAGATGGGGTAAATGCAAATGTGGTTTCAATGCCATCACTAGATTCATTTTTAGAACAATCAGCTGACTATAAGAAATCTGTTCTTGGAAAAAATCTTCCAACTCTTGTTGTTGAAATGGCTCATCCAGATTCTTGGTATAAACTTTTGAATAAATCGGATAAGGTTTTAGGAATTGAGACTTTTGGAGAATCTGCGCCTGCACTAGACTTGATGGAGCATTTTGGCTTTACTATTGATAATGTTGTTTTAATGGCAAAATCACTTTTAGATGAAGAGTCTAGCTGAATTAAATATCTCAAATAAAAATCTTGTTATTAGGGTCGATATGAATGTCCCTATAAGCAATGGAGCCATTACTGATTTAACAAGAATAGAGGCTTGCTTGCCCTCAATAAAGCATGCTTTAGATAATAATTGTAAGATACTTTTAGTTAGCCACTTAGGAAGGCCTACTGAGGGAAAAGCAGAAGAGGCTTTTTCATTAGCTCCAGTCTCAGAAGCCCTTTCCAATATTCTTAATGAGCCAGTTCAGCTAGTTGATAGCTATGCCAGTAACAAAATATTTAATTCAAATGAAAGAGTTCAGTTGTTAGAAAATGTTAGATTTTTTAATGGTGAAATGTCTAATGATGACTCGCTTGGAAAAGCGCTTGGAGGCCTTGGAGATATATATGTTTTTGATGCTTTTGGTACAGCTCATAGAAAACAGGCCTCAACTCATTCAGCCATCCTATCAAGCAAAGAGTCATGTAGCGGCATTCTGTTAAAGAGAGAGATAGATTCATTAAATAGAGCGATGTTAAATGCTCCATCCCCATATTTAGCTATTATTGGTGGCGCAAAGGTGTCTTCAAAACTAGGGCTTATAAAAAACTTAAACATGAAAGCTGACAATATTATTGTTGGAGGCGGAATTGCAAATACTTTCTTAAAAGCATCTGGGTATGAGATTGGGACCTCACTAGTCGAAGACTCCATGCTTGATGTCGCAGCAAAAATGCTTAAAGTAGGTAAAATTTTACTTCCATCAACTGTGGTTACATCAACCTCATTTCAAGGTTCTAATGTCAAGATTAAACAAATAGACGATGTAACAAGTGAGGAGATGATCCTTGACCAGATGCTAACTCCAAATATGAAAGATGTTATTAAAAGATCAAAATTAATACTTTGGAATGGTCCTCTTGGGGTGTTTGAAAATTCTTTATTTTCATCAGGAACAGAAAGCTTGGCAAAAAATATTAAAGAATCGAATGGCTATTCAATCGCTGGAGGCGGGGAGACCCTTAGCGCGATCAATACCTTCATAAATAAAGATGATGTATCATATTGTTCTACTGGCGGGGGTGCATTTTTAGAATTTATGGAAGGCAAAGAACTCCCTTCTATTGAAGCCTTGGGTAGAGAAAAACTGGATAAGGAGAAAAAATGACTTTAGATAACATAGAAAAAATAGCCTCATATATAGTTTCTGAGGGCAAAGGGATTTTAGCTGCAGATGAGAGCAATCCCACTTGCGGCAAGCGTTTTGATACTATTGGCGTAGAAAATATAGAAAGCAACAGAAGAGATTATAGAGAGATGCTTTTTAGATCCTCAGGCCTTAAAGGCAACATTGGAGGTGTTATCCTTTTTGATGAAACCTTAAGACAAAATGCAAAAGATGGCACCCCGTTAATAGATATCATGAATGCGGAAGGCGCCTTGCCCGGTATAAAGGTTGATAAGGGCTTGGTCCCAATCCAAGATGGTTCAGAGGAAGTTATCACAAAAGGTCTGGATGGTCTCGATGAGAGACTTAAAGAGTACACTGCCATTGGAGCAAAATTTACAAAGTGGCGTGCAGTTATAAAAATTGGAGATGGCATGCCAACAGACAAATGTATAGATGGCAATGCAGATGCCTTGGCGGAATATGCCAAGCTAGCTCAAAATAACGGACTGGTACCTATAGTTGAGCCTGAAATTTTGATGGACGGCCATCACACAATAGAGCAATCTTTTGATGCGTCATCAAGAGCTCTTGCAAGTTTATTTAATTCATTAAAGAATAAAAATGTAAATTTGAAAGGAGTATTGCTCAAGCCAAGCATGGTCACTCCAGGATCTGATGCAACAACCAAAGCAAGTGTTGATGATGTTGCAAACATGACTCTTAAGTCTCTTAAAGAGAATGTTCCTGCAGAAGTTCCAGGCATAACTTTCCTTTCTGGAGGCCAAACAGAAGTTGAAGCTACAGAACATCTCGATGCAATGAATAAGATAGGCGGCTTTGAATGGAAATTAAGCTTTTCATATGGAAGAGCGCTTCAGGCCGGAGCACTTAAAGCCTGGTCAGGAGATGCTGAAAATGTTTTTATTGCACAAGATATTTTATCTCATAGAGCAAAAATGAATAATTTAGCAGCTCAGGGCAAATGGGATAAAGGCCTTGAAGAAGATTTTTAAAAGATTTTAAATCAATTATTGGAGAATTTAATGGAAATTAAGCACATATCAATTTTTTGTGGAGCGCATGAGGGCAACAATCCTATATATGCCAAAGAAGCCAAATCAGTTTCTGAGTTAATAGCAAAAAAAGGAGTAAATGTTGTATTTGGTGGAGGAAATGTTGGGTTAATGAAGGTTATCTCAGATACAGCTATTGATAACGGCGTAGAGGCATTAGGAATTTCTCTGCGCTCTCTATACGAGCTTGAGCTTGTAAACCCAAGGATAGACGAGGTTGTTGTAGCTGAAACTCTCCTAGATAGAAAGGATGTATTCATGGACAGATCTGATGCATTTGTAGTACTTCCTGGAGGTGTTGGTTCCTTGGATGAGCTGGCTGAGGTTATGGCTAGCAATCAGTTAGGAATAATTAATAAGCCCATCGGGATACTAAATACTGCTGGCTATTACGATCACTTAATAGCTTGGATGGTAAAAGCGGTTGAAGAAGGGTTTATAACAAAAGCTAATTTTGATGATTTAATAATTGCAGATACTCCAGAAGAGCTGGTCGAAGCAATACTTTCAAATAAGAGGCCTGCAGACACTGATTGGACAAATAGGCTAGGCCTTTAAACTATCTTTCTTTACTTATAAGAAGACCTATTTCAAATAATAACCACATTGGGATAGCTAAAAAAAGCTGTGAAAATATATCTGGAGGCGTTAAAAGCATCCCTATAACAAAAAACAATAGAATAAGATAAGGCCTTGAAGTCGCTAGAGTAGATTTTTTAACAACACCAGAACTTACAAGAAGAAAAGTTGCTATTGGTATTTCAAAAGCAATACCGAATGCAAATACAAGCTTCATTACGAAGCCTATGTATTGTGTAATATCTGTCATTACTATTACTGACTCAGGCGCAATGCCAATAAAGAACTTAAATATAATTGGACACACAACAAAATATGCAAATGCTGCCCCCATGGTAAATAAAATTACTGTAGAAAATATTAATGGGCCAACAAAAGATTTCTCATTTTCAAACAAACCAGGAGCAATAAATGACCATAACTCATAGAAGAAGTAGGGCATAGATATTAAAAATGCAGAAAATATAAGTAACTTAAAGGGCGCCATAAACGGTGAAGTTACTTGAGTGGCGATCATCGAGCTATTCTCTGGGAATGATGCAAGCAAAGGGGATGCAAAAAAACTGAATAGATCAGAAGCAAATGGAGCGCCTATTACAATAGTAACAAATATAAAAAGAATAACTCTTAACAGCCTACTTCTAAGCTCAAGAAGATGTGAGATTAAGGAGTCTTTACTCATCTTTTTTAAGCTTGGCAGATAAATCTAACTCTTCCATCCTCATCTCATTAAAAACATCTTTTTTTATTTCATCAGTTCCAATCTCTAACTCAAGATCATTTTTAAACTTAAATATTGCATGCTGAATTTTTTTGTAAATTTTGATAATAAACTTTACTGCATTAGGCAACCTTGTTGGCCCAATTATAAATAGCCCAACAACAAGTATCAGCAAAACCTCTAGAAACCCAACTTGAAACAATTTTTATTCTTCTTCTTTTTTAGAATCTTCTTTAACACCCTCTTTAAAGCCTTTAACAGCTCCGCCAAGATCAGATCCAATATTTTTTAATTTTTTAGTACCAAAAATTAGACCAACTATGAGAAGAATAATTATCAGCTCTTGCCATCCAAATCCCATATATATCTCCTAAATTATTTTGAATACATTGCCAATGCAATGATAAATATTATAACAATTACACAGGCCCTTATCATGAATTTTTCTTTTTGAATTTGAATCTCCATCTTCCTGATTTTAATTTCATTAGCGCTCTTATGTTTTGCTAAACCTCTCAACTCGTCAAGAGTTTCATAAACAATAGAAGGAAGCTCAGATGCCTTATGTAAAATATCTTCTTTATTATTTAATATAAAGTCTTTCAACTTCAGAGGGTTAAGTTGATCCTTTAACCAATTATCTAGATATGGTTCAGCAATGCCCCAGAAATCTAATTTAGGATAAATCTGTCTGCCCATACCCTCAATATGTATTAGCGTCTTCTGCAACAGAACTAGAGATGGTTGAAGTGAAAGTCCGAATGAGCGAGTGCTTTGAAAAAGATATAAAAGCAATTTACCAAACTCAATCTCAGATAGCGGCTTCTCAAATATTGGTTCACAACATGCCCTTAGAGTATTTTCTAGATCTATTTGGTTGGATGATGCATCCACCCATCCAGATGAAATAAATAGCTGAGACAGAGATTTATAATTTTGCTTCAAAACCGCCTGTAACATTCTTGCGAGAATATATCTTTCTTCGTTAGAAAGCGATCCAGAGATAGCACAGTCTATTGCTATGTATCCAGGATTATCTGGATTATTTCTAGCCACAAAAATATTTCCAGGATGCATGTCAGCATGGAAGAAATTATCTCTAAATACTTGATTCAAAAAAATCATTACGCCATTTTCAGCTAGTAATTTTTTATTAATTCCATGGTCTTCAATTTGCTTTATATCTGTACATGGAATTCCATCTATCTTTTCGACTACCATTATCTTAGATGTTGTTAATTCCCAATATATCTCTGGGATGTAAAGCTCATCTGAGCCAAGGAAATTTTTTCTTGTAAGACTAGTATTTGAGGCTTCTAATCGAAGGTCAAGCTCCCTAAGAATCGTTGTTTCATAGTTTTTAACAACCTCTAAAGGCTTTAGTCTGTTACTTTCTTTATAAGTAAAATCAATAATTCTTGCAACAGCTTTCAGGACCTTAAGATTTCGTCTAACATCTCTTTCAATATTTGGCCTTAGAACTTTTATTACAACTGATTTTCCATCTTTTAATGTGGCTTCATGGACCTGAGCTAAAGATGCAGCAGCCAATGGCTGCTCATTGAAATTATCAAAAACATTTTCTATTGAATTGCCCAATTCATCCTCTACTATTTTTCTAAGCTTCGAGGTCTCAAAAGGCCTGCATTGATCAGTTAGCACCTGAAGATCTTTGGCAGTTTTCTCATCAAGAATATCAGTTCTAGTAGACAGTAACTGACCAAATTTTATAAATATAGGGCCAAGTGATTGGAGATAATTTACAGCTTTTATTCCATTGGGTGCAAAGAAGATGTTGTTTCTAACTCCCAAAATACCCATTCTCGTAAGCTCATATAGGACAACAAAGAAATTAATCATTAATGAGCCCTTGCTTCTAATCTATCAATTCTTATATGAAGATCTCGAAGTTGTTTATGAAGGCTCCCTGCTTTAGATTCTATATTACCTTCTCTTAAAAATATCTTATTGAAGAGCTGAGAAGAAATAAAAGCCGCATTATTTCCAAAATGTTTTTCAACTAAATAAATAATATCTACATTTGATTTTTCAATTAAATTAAAAAAAACCATAGCAAGCTCCACATCGCCTTGGATAATTTGTTTTGCTATCTTTTTTTTAACAACAATATTGATAAGGTCATCAAGCCCAGCATTAATTTCAAAATTTAGATCCTTATAACCTGCAAATCCTATTTTTTTTGTATTTCTATCTAAGTCAACATAGATAGGGAAATACCCCTTTACTTCAATCTTAAAAGATAGAGGATATAGCTCATAAAACGAACGTCTAGTATTAGGTGAAGCTTCCTCCAGATCTTTAATAAGCTCTGAAATAATGTTTTTTATTTTAGTTTTTATTGGCGACATGAATTGCAACAATACCATTAAATAAATTATAAAACCTACAACTGTTAAAACCGGAGCTAATAACCATCTCTTTTAAAGACTCCTGGTCAGGATGCATTCTTATTGACTCTGCTAAATATTGGTAACTATCGCTATCATTTGCCAATATAGAACCAAGTTTTGGAAGGACATTAAATGAATACCAGTCATATATTTTTGAAAAAGTTTTATTCTTAGGTTTTGAGAATTCTAAAATTAAAAGCCTGCCATCATCTTTTAGACAACGATTCATCTCAGCAATACCAGCCTCTTTATTTGTAAAATTTCGTAAGCCAAATCCAATTGTAATCACATCAAATGTTTTATCGCTAAATGGTAAAGCCTCACCATTCAACTGACAAAAATGGCAGTTCTTGTCAAAACTTTCGTTGATTGAACGGTCTCTTCCTTCTCCTAGCATTTCCATATTTATATCAGTCATGAAAACTTCTGTTGATGGATATTCTCTTGAAATAAGTTTTGCAATATCTCCAGTCCCACTTGCTATATCTAGCACCTTGTCATTGTTTTCAATGCCAGAAAGCTCAATAAGAATTTTTTTCCAGATTCTATGCATTCCCATAGACATTGCATCATTCATTACATCATAGTTTTCTGCTACAGAAGAAAAAACGCCTTTAACATGGCTCTGTTTCTCATTAACATCAACCTCTTTAAAGCCAAAATGTGTTCTATTCTTCATTAAGCTCCTCATCTCTAAATTTAATAAAGTTATTGTATCGTGTTGTATTAATTTTATGTATTTTTAGATTTTCAACTACTGCGCAGCCCTTATCCTTTAAGTGCTTACAATTTCTAAATTTACAATATTTAGACAGCTCAAAAATTTCATCAAAGCCTTTAATAATATTGTCTTTTTCCCAGCCACTTATTGGCAGGTCCCTTACCCCTGGTGAATCAATAATATGAGTATTCATATTTATTTCATACATAGTAGAGACCGAGGTTGTATGAACCCCTTGGTTATTTGAAAGAGCTGATGTTTTAATGTTTTTATTAATTAGAGCTGATGTTAATGTTGACTTGCCTGCACCAGAGTTGCCAACAAATATAATTTTCTTATTATCAAGATATTCTATTAATTTTTTTAGGTTAGTTCTTTCTTTTGCTGAGATACTTATAATTTTTATTCCTAGATCAGAATATACTTTAATTTTTTCTTTAAACTCATCAGATGAATCTAAGTCTACTTTATTCTCAATTATAAATGGCAAGATTCCTGATAAGTTAGCAGTGAGAAGCCATTTATCAATAAACTCATATGATGTTTTCGGCTCCTCTGTGACTAATATGCCAATATGGGAAACATTAGCAGCAATAGCTTTATTTTTTTGTTTTGCTCTTCTTGATAAAAGTGAAACTCTTTTCTTTCTGGAAACAATTTTTGCTTTTTTTTCTTTACTATCAGATATCCTTTCAATGCTAACTATATCCCCCACAACAACATCTTTTATTGCAATACAGGGAATTAATTCTTTTCCAACTTTTACAAGACAAGTGTTAGAGTAGAATTCAATTACAATTCCAGTTTGAACTTTTTCCATATAAAGCACAAAATACACCAAAGGAGAGAATATAAAAAGGTATGAAAACATTACAATCAAGAGATAATTTAATTTGGATTGACCTAGAGATGACAGGCCTTGATCCGAATAAAGAAAAAATTATAGAAATAGCTACTTTGATTACAGATTCCCAGCTAAATATTATAGCCGAGGGACCAAATCTCATCATCAATCAACCGAACTCTTTATTGGATGAAATGGATGACTGGAATCAAAACCAACATGGCTCATCTGGTTTAATTGAAGAAGTAAAGAAAAGTAATATCACCATGCAAATGGCTGAAATTGAAACATTAGAATTTATCTCAAAATATGTTGGCCACAAGCAATCTCCAATGTGTGGAAATACAGTTTCACATGACAGAAGATTTCTTATCAAATATATGCCAAGGCTAGAAGAATACTTTAATTATAGACATATAGATGTCTCCTCCTTTAAAGAAGCAGCAGTTAGATGGATGAATGGAGCTCAGGTTTATGAGAAGAACGGCTCTCATAGAGCCATGGGTGATATAAAAGAATCTGTAGGGGAGCTTTTATTTTATAAAGATTTATTTTTACCTGATCAGTAAAAACTATTTATTTGCAGGTTGAATATTTAAAGGGAAGGGACTTACCCTATCTTTATTTTCTTTTTTTTTTGCCTCGCCGGTTTCTCTAACCTCATCTATTCTCAAGATAGCATTCATAGGAATATAACTCCTTTCAACTTTAGCAAATTCTTTTTTTAGCTTCTCTGAAGAAGGATCAACCACTAGCTGTTTATCCTTATTAAATATATACTCCTCAACCTCGATGAAGCCGTACATATCACTTTGATAAATTTGTTTAGCAAAAACTTCGTAAATTTCACCAAGTTGAATAAAAATTATCTTGTAAACACTTTTCATATTCATAATACTTAATTATATGGGAACAAAACTTTATATTAAAACCTTCGGATGTCAAATGAATGAATATGACTCTGAGAAGACTATTGACATATTGAAAGATAAAAAAAATGTCACGGTGACCGATAGCCCAGAAGAAGCAGATATCGTTTTGCTTAATACATGCTCAATTAGAGAGAAGGCTGAAGCAAAGGTCTATTCAGATTTAGGCAGACTAAGGAAGCTAAAAGAAAAAAACCCTAATCTAAAGATTGGTGTTGGAGGATGTGTTGCCACCCAAGAAGGCAAGAATATTATGAAAAGAGCTCCTTATGTTGATTTAATATATGGCCCACAAACTCTCCATAAAGTGCCTGATTTACTAGATATTAAAAAAGAAAGTGGCATAAAAGCAATTGATATAACATTCCCAATAGAAGAAAAGTTTGATTCACTGCCCTCCCCCTCATCATCAGGCCCATCAAGCTTTGTTTCTATTATGGAAGGCTGTTCAAAATATTGCTCTTTCTGTGTTGTTCCTTATACAAGAGGCGATGAGGTTAGCAGAAAGCCAGAACAAATTTTTGATGAGATTGCTAGGCTAGTTGAGCAAGGCGTCTCAGAAATAACTTTTATTGGGCAAAATGTTAACTCATACATAATGCCATTAAACGGAAGGATGCTGAGACTATCAGACCTTATTGAGATTTCTAGTCATATAGATGGAGTAAAAAGAATTCGATATACAACATCTCATCCCCTTGATATGACTGATGACCTTATTGATGTTTATAAGTCAGTTCCCCAATTAGTTAGCCAACTTCATCTACCAGTTCAATCAGGGTCTAACTCAATTCTTCAAAAAATGAAAAGAAACTATACAACTGAACTCTTCGTCGATGTTGTAAATAGAATTAAGAATACAAGACCTGATTTAAGAGTCTCATCAGATTTTATTGTTGGATTTCCAGGAGAAACAAGCAAAGATTTTGAACTTACAATGGAGTTAGTAAATCTAATAAAATTTGATTCATCATTTAGCTTTATATATTCTCCGAGACCAGGAACACCTGCAACAAAATTAAGTGATCCTGTTAGCCTAAGTGAGAAGAAAGAAAGGCTAAGCATTCTTCAATCTACCTTAAATTCCTTTCATAAAAATCATAGCGTGCAAATGGAAGGCGGTATTGAGAGATGTCTCGTTACTGGAATTGCTAAAAAAAGCCCCGATCAACTTCAGGCTAGAACAGAGTGTAATAGGGTGGTAAATTTTGATTTTACTAAAACAGATCTTATAGGAAATCTTGTAGATATAAAGATTGAAAAAGCACTTGCAAACTCTTTATTAGGTTCAATACATGACAATTGAGTGTAAAATTAAAAATTAATGCAAGATAATCAAAATTACCTAAAAAATATTTCCCTTGAACCCTCTAGCGCCACAAGAATAGCCGCTTTTGTAGGCGAGCTAAATGGAAATTTAAAGCTTGTTGAGAAAACCTTTGAAGTTAAAATTTTCCATAAAGGTGATGAATTAAAAATTCAGGGCCAGAGTAAAAATGTTAAGCACGCATCTAATGCAATTCTTGATTTATACAATCTCACCAATAAAAGTATTGAGTTAAGCAAAGAATCAGTCCATTTGTGTGTCCAATCTCATTTAAATCTTAGCATTGGGCAGGAAACATCATTCAATGCTTTTTCAAATATTGAAATTAAAACACCAAGAAAGACAATTAAGGCAAGAGGAAAAAATCAACAAGAATATATAAAAAAGATATTCTCCAAGGAGCTTATTTTCGGAGTTGGGCCAGCTGGAACAGGCAAGACGTTTTTAGCAGTAGCTTGTGCAGTGGATGCCTTGTTAAACGAGAAGGTAAAGAGAATAGTTCTCATCAGACCGGCTGTTGAAGCTGGCGAGAAGCTGGGCTTTCTTCCTGGAGATCTTTCTCAGAAAGTTGATCCTTATTTAAGACCACTTTACGATGCATTATACGAAATGCTTGGAATGGAAAGAGTTAATAAGCTTATTGAAAAAGAAATAATTGAAGTTGCACCTCTTGCTTATTTAAGAGGAAGAACTTTGAATAATTGCTTTATTATCATGGATGAAAGTCAAAACACCACTCAGGATCAAATGAAAATGGTTCTAACAAGAATGGGATTTGGTTCAAAGGCAGTAATTAATGGTGACCTAACACAAATAGATCTTCCAAAACATTCCGTGTCAGGACTTCATCATGTAATGGGAGTTATGGAGGGAGTGAGGGAAATAGGAGTAATCCAATTCCAATCAAGCGATGTAGTTAGGCACCCTCTTGTTAGAAAAATTATTGATGCTTATGAAAAATTTGAGCAAAAAATTACAAGTTGAACTCACTTAATATTAACGATACATATGCCAAGCTCTCCTCGGAGGTCAGAGATAAGCTTTCTATTATTGCTAGCAATATTCTCAATAAAGAAGGTAGTAAATTATCATCAGTAAACTTGAAAATAGTAACAAATAAAGAAATAGCCGAACTAAACAAAATTTTTAGAGGCAAAGATAGTCCAACTAATGTACTCTCGTTCACTAATGATGATATTTCAAAGAACGTAACTAATAGCCTTGGTGATATTGCTATAAGTTATGAATTTGTAGAAGTTGAGGCAGTTAAGCAAGGAAAAAATATAAGCGATCATCTAATGCACATGCTTGCTCACGGTTTATATCATATACTAGGCTATAACCATGAGAATGAAGCTGAGGCATCTATCATGGAAGAAAAAGAAATTTTAATATTAGACGAACAGAAAATAAAAAACCCATACCTATAATAAACGAATGAATCAACAATTAGATAAAGAAGAATCCCAGCCTCCGTCGGGAATTATTGCTAGACTAAAAAAATACTTTAGAAATCCATTTTTTATAAAAACTCAAACTGTTGCTGAAGTTGCTGACTTTCTAAAAGATGCCGTTGACCAAAATATCATTGATAAAGAAGCGGAATCTATTGCAAATAAAGCTATTAGATTGGGATCAACCACTGTTAAAGAAATTATGGTGCCGAAGGTGGATATGGTTACGGTAACCGTTAACGAAGAAACGAATGTCATCATTGATAGAATAATTGACTCTGGACACTCTAGATATCCGGTCTTAGGAACAGAAAGAGACGAGGTTGCCGGCATTCTGCTAGCTAAAGACATTTTACCAAAAATAGTTAACGGAAATGATAATTTTGAAATAGGTGAAATGCTTCGTGTACCCAATATTGTTCCAGAAACGAAGAAAGCTGACGCTTTGCTGGAAGAATTCAAAAAAGACAGATCACATTTAGCAATTGTAATTGATGAGTATGGAACAATTTCTGGTTTAGTCACTATAGAGGATATTCTTGAAGAATTAGTTGGTGAGATTGAAGATGAACATGATGTTGAAGAAGATGACATTATTAAGATATCAGATGGTCTTTATGCTGCAGATGCGAAAGTTGAATTAGAGGTTTTTGTTGAGTTCTTTAAAATGAGCCTAGATCCAATGAGTATAGATGCCGAAACTTTAGGCGGATTTATTATTTCATTTTTAGGCGTCCTACCTAAAATAGGAGATGAAATAACGATAGATGGCTTAACAATAATTGTTTCTGATGCTGATGATAGGAAAATAAATAAGGTCTCAATTAAAGTACCTTGATGAAACTTAGCACAAGTCTTACACCATTCTTATTTGGTATCCTTGGCATATTTTCATTTGCACCCTTTTCAATCAAGCCCCTTATATTTTTCTCATATGCCTATCTGATAAAGGAATTGATATTTAATAACAAGAGAAGAATAAGTAAACTTTTTTATTGGTCATTAGGCCACTGGGGCTTAGGAATGTCTTGGTTAATAGTAAGTGTTTACTATTACGGACAAACTAGCATATTAATATCTTTAATAGTATTTATATTATTAGTTCTTATATTAACGCTAGCATTCTCTGGCCCATTATTCTTTATTTCTAAAGTACTTATTTCAAATATTGAAAGACATAAAATTATTAATTTAATTTTAATATCAAGCGTATTGATGCTTAGTGAAGTGAGTATGAATTATCTTTTATATGGCATTCCATGGCTTATCTCAGGAGCCACACTGCTGGATACTATCTCTCAAAGTATTTATCCAATTTTTGGTGCCCTTGGTGGTTCATTTATTATTTATCTTTCATCTGCATTGATTGCATCTAGATGGAGCAATAAAGATCGTTTACTTCTAATTTATTGCATAGTGCCATTCATAATCTCATTTCCTAATAAAAATTTAATTAATGTTGAGCCAAGACAAGATTTAGACTTTACTATCATCCAGCCTTCCACAGACCCGTTTCAAAAATATAATCAAGGTTACTCTGATCAAATCGAAGCTAATATATTAAAGCTATCGAAAGAAAGCTCAGAAAAATCTACACTTATAGTACTTCCAGAGGCCGAGCTACCATATGCATATGAAGATATAAGATTTAAGAAATTTCAAAAAAAATTACCAAAACAGACGATTATGGGGGCCTGGAGTTATAAAAATAGTAATCTATATAATTCAATCGTTAATTCTACTGAAGGATCTCAATACAATAAGGTACACCTAGTGCCTTTTGGAGAATTTATACCTTTTGAACAGTATTTAAGAGGTCTTATATCTTTCTTTGATATGCCCATGTCAACTGTTAATAGAGGATCAATAGATCAAAATACGATGTATTTGGATGCTTTTAGCGAAATAAGCTACTCCGCTTTAATTTGTTTTGATATTGCGTTTAGTGAATCTGTTAGAAAAAGTAACATAAGTTCTAAATTTATCATAAATGTATCTAATGATACTTGGTTTGGAAATTCAATTGGCCCATATCATCATCTTGATCTTGCAAGAATTAGAGCTGCTGAAAATAATAAGTGGCTTATAAGAGCAGCAAATGATGGATATTCAGCCATTATATCTAATAAAGGAACAATAGTTGATTTTTTAGGAAAGGGGCAAAAGGGTGTTTTAAATGGTTCCCTGGATTTTATTGATGACAGATCCTTTTTTTCTAAATATGGATATTTATTTTCTTATATTCTAGGCATATCCTCAGTGATTATTTCAATTATAATTAATCTATGGCTAAGATTAGATTACTAACTATTTTATTATTGCCTTTACTTGGCCTTAGCAATGATATATCTATAGAAATTAGTATAAATGAGCAAAGGCTTTATGTGCTCAAAGGTTCATTAAGAACGCATAGTTACGCTATTTCAACTTCTTCATATGGTGAAGGAAGTACTGCCAACTCATTCAAAACACCTCTTGGAATGCACTCTATACGATCTATGATTGGAGAAGGCGCGGAAGTTAATACAATTTTTAAATCAAGAATTAATACACAAAGGCAAGCAGAAGTAATACATGATCATATAGATACAGAGAATGATTATGTAACCTCTAGAATTTTATGGCTTACAGGAGAGGAGCAAGGTAAAAACGCAGGCTCCGGAATAGACTCTTATTCTAGATATATTTATATCCATGGGACGCAAGAAGAAGGCCTTATAGGGACTAAAGCATCTCATGGATGCATAAGAATGTTCAATGATGATGTTATAAAGCTTTATAACATTGTTAATAAAGGAACAAAAGTCAATATTTTAATTTAAAACTAGAAGTTTTTATTTCCAATGCTAGGGCTATTAAAGGCAAGTTTTTCCTGTCTTTTACCAACCTCAGGTGCATTTACAAGCTTTTCATCATTATCTGCAAGATCTAAGAGCATTTTTGATGGTGTGAATGAAACATCTTTAGTTAATTCTTTATATTTATTGAGCCTTTCAACAACTTCTTTAATACCTAAGGTATTCGCATGATGCATTGGCCCACCTCTCCATATAGGGAAGCCATAACCATTTATATATACAACATCCATATCAACTGCTCTCTGCGCCACACCTTCAGATAGTATTTGTGCACCCTCATTCACCAATGAGAGTATGCATCTGTCTACAATCTCTACATCAGATATATCTCTTCTTTCAAAACCATTATTAGCAGAAACTTTTTTATAAATTTCTTCATTCTCTGGAGCTGGATTTGGTGCTCTAGAGCCTTCATTATAATTATAAAAACCTTTACTATTTTTTTGACCGAATTTTCCTTGTTCGCATAACTCATCATTAATTTTAGATGCCAGAGGAGCATCTTTTCCACTCAGTTTTCTAGCCCTCCAACCTAAATCTAGGCCAACCAAATCTAACATTCTAAAAGGCCCCATACTCATACCAAATGACTCTAAGGCTTGATCAACTTGGTGAGGTAGAGCGCCCTCTAACAAAAGCATATTTGCTTGAGTTGTGTATCCAGAAAGCATTCTGTTTCCAATAAAGCCAGG
>Ga0115566_10001162_pt1 | contig 22760 bp, 23 predicted proteins | sample COGITO_mtgs_1204_3_FD_87173 | JGI IMG/M metagenome (GOLD analysis project Ga0115566, IMG submission 87173) | Pelagic marine microbial communities from North Sea - COGITO_mtgs_120405 | ecosystem: Environmental > Aquatic > Marine > Epipelagic | place: Germany:Helgoland, sampling site Kabeltonne...
AGACTCATTGGCCCCGACCTGCATGACTACAACCATCTGGACTAGCCTCCGATCTGTACCAAATGGTACGATTTCTTGCCTTTGCGAAGCACAAACAACTCACCTTCGATAGCTTGATCGATCGTCATGCGAGCATTTTCATCTTCAATGCGCTCTCCATTGAGAAATAATCCTCCTTGTCGGATGAGCCGTCGGGCCTCACCATTTGATGAGGTGATCTCAGCCTGAGAGCATACGTCGAGCATGCCCATTCCCTCTCCTTCGAGGGCTTCCTTAGCTAACATGATCGATGGGACGTCCTCAAAAATGTCCCTCAAGTCCTTCACTCCTAGGTTTTCCATTGAGCCACCAAAAAGTACCTTCGAGGCCATCTCTGACTTCGCGAGCTCGCTCTCACCGTGCAGCGCTGTCGTGATATGGCGCGCCAGCGTTCGCTGCGCCTCACGAGCTCCTGGACGCTCGTTCACTTCAGCCTCAAGGCCGTCAATCTCTTCGCGAGAGAGCCATGTAAAGGATTTTAGGTAGTGGATAACGTCGCGATCGTCCGTGTTCATCCAGAACTGATAGAACTTGTACGGAGACGTGAGTTCTGGATCGAGCCAAACGTTTCCAGCTTCGGACTTGCCGAACTTAGTACCGGATGCATTCGTGACGAGCGGGAAGACGAGACCGTGAGCCTTGTTACCATTTACCCGACGAATCAGATCTGTACCCGCAAGGATATTTCCCCATTGATCTGATCCACCCATCTGAAGCGAACAATCTCCACGCCGATTCAGCTCGAGGAAGTCATAGGCCTGTAGCATCATGTAGGTGAACTCCGTGTACGAAATACCATCTTCCGACTCGATCCGCCTTTTGACGGATTCTTTGGACAGCATGTAGTTCACGGTGAAATGCTTTCCCGTATCGCGCAGGAAATCGATCAGCTGCAATTGACCGAGCCAGTCATGATTATTTTCGATGCGCGCAGGATTGCCTTCCCGTTCGAAGTCGAGAAAATGAGATAACTGGGCTTTGATGCCCGCAATATTCTCTTCGACTTTCTCCTTATTTAGCAGTTGACGCTCAGCCGTCTTTCCACTCGGGTCGCCAATAAGGCCGGTTCCTCCGCCAACTAGTGCAATCGGGGTGTGCCCAAAACGCTGTAGGCGCGCCAATCCCATGATGGGCAGTAAGGAGCCGACATGCAGGCTGGCTGCCGTAGGATCAAATCCGATGTAGGCCGTGACCGACTCTTTTGCGAGCAGGTCCTTCAGACCCGGCGTTGCATCGTAGAGCAAGCCCCGCCATTCGAATTCGTCGTAGATGTTGCCCTTGGCACTCATGGTCACGGAAGATTGTCGTTCGGAAAATTAAGATGAACCGGCATTCCGGATCAAAAAATGGCCTTGTAGACCCTTGGAATCGAGGGCAGTTCCTTAGCGATATCGCTCAAGTCTGAAGTTTTCTCCAAGATAACGGCGGCGTACCTCCGGATCCGAGGCTAATGCTTCGGCCGTGCCTTGCTTGAGGATCATACCTTCGTAGAGCAAATAGGCACGATCTGTAATGGCAAGGGTTTCATGAACGTTATGATCTGTGATCAGCACGCCGATTCCTCGCTCTTTCAAGCGAGCCACTATAGACTGAATATCCTCCACTGCAATAGGGTCAACCCCTGCAAACGGCTCGTCCAGCAAAAAGAAGGATGGCTTTGTAGCCAACGCACGAGCAATTTCAGTCCGCCTACGCTCCCCACCGGAGAGCGTATATCCTTTTGAATGTCGAACTTTTTCGAGGCCAAATTCGCGAATCAAGTCTTCAACCCGCTCCTTGCGGTCATTTCTCGAAATGTCTTGATACTCGAGGACGGCCGACAAATTCTCCTCCACACTCAGGTGGGAAAATATCGACGCTTCTTGAGCCAGGTATCCAATTCCACGCCGAGCCCTCTCATACATTGGAAGATCTGTGATGTCTTCGTCACCTAGACGGACTCTTCCTCCATCCGGACGAATCATTCCCACGATCATATAGAAGGTCGTCGTTTTTCCTGCTCCATTCGGACCAAGTAATCCAACGATTTCGCCTTGGCGGACAGTCAGTTCGATGGCTTTTACAACGGAACGCTTGCGATACCGCTTAATCAGCCCATCCGCTTTCAACTCCAGCGTACCTGGCGCAAACACTCTTTCCGGGGCCTCAAGCGACTCATGCATGGTCGTCGATTTACGAACAATCTCATCCATCACCGGATCGATAAGATGCTCTTCTCCCGGCCCAGCCGGAAGCACAGCACTATTGGGAATCATCCGATACGCCTGCCTCCAAGCGTTTACGGCTTTGTCTTCTTGTAATTCGGCTTCATACGCCTGGGCCAGCAGCACGTGTGCAATGACGTAGGTCGGCACCATTTCAACGAGGCCTTCCAACATGGGAATGGCCTTCCCAGGTTGCCCTGCCTTGAAATGCTCAAACGCCTGTTCTATTTCGCTCAGTGCCATGGAGGCTGTGTTGTGCCAGTTGGACGATGAGAGATAATTGCTTTGAAAGTCATCTCGAAGAACTCACGGTCGTTCGCTCGAGATACGCATCCCAGAACTGGGCACCTGTGCGGCGCCGATTCGGGCGATCTTCAGGGGTGAAGATAAAGCCCGGCAGATTGGCGAGTTGATCGAGGAGAGCCCCTGAATAATAGGTGCCCTCGACCCCCTCATAAAACGCGACTCGATCCAAGGCACCTGCCGTAAAGGTAAACGTCATGCCATCCCCTGATGCTTTAGCACCAACCGACCCTCCGTTTTCTTCAGATTCGAAAAAGAAAACAGCTTCCGCATTGTCCGAAATAGCCAAAGAGCGGAGAGAATCAGCGACCATGACCGCTATTAGGGTCTGTCCCCTGAGTTGGTTTGTGCGTCCTGACATTGAATCTGGGGTAGCGACAAACACATTACCTACGCCAAAAATCGAGTCAGCTAGAGCGCCAGAGGTAATTCTAAGGTCGTCAGATCGCATCTGAGTATCTTGTACCCAAGCCATAGGTTGGCCAAAAATACGGGCTTCAGTACGATCATTACTCGAATCCTGAGTGGTTAAGGAGTCCGCCCGAAGGTCATAGGAAGGGGCAGACACGACAACCGAATCAACCGCCGTCATACTCCCATCCGGTCGAATCGTAAACCGGGATGCAACCATGAAAACCGAGTCTTGAGCGGCATCGTCTAGGCGGGCAAGTCGAGCCGAACCACTGACCACGACTAAATCCCTTCCAGCATCCCTGAATAGCGAATCTGCTACCATAAAGACACGAATTGAGTCTTCCATGGATGCACGAAGCGCTGCAATATGCCCCCATGCCCACGATTCGCCTGACTCTCTAAGATGCACGACTGAATCAGCATTCACCGTCATGTCCTCCTGTGTCAGGACCACTTGTTGAGAGAAGGTAGCCCTGTTTTCCTTCGACATATACACTGCCTGTTGGGCAACGAGCGTCGCTGCACTGTCCTCATACGTCACACCGTCAACAAACGCTGTACGCTCCTCATTGGAGAAATAGGTGGCAGAAGGGGCACGCAGAACTACCGACCCATCCGTCAGACTCACGTTACCCTCGGCCAAACCGATTTTCGTTTCCTTTTGGTACCGGACACGATCGGCGCGAATGGTATCACCCTTTTCGATGATCTCGACATCACCCCAAAAACGGATAAAACCGGTACCCTCATCCATTCCATTCCGTGCTTTGAGTCGAAACTCATCCTGAATGAACACGGGCCTGAGCCAATCTGAAATAGTTCTGTCCCCAACCGTTCTGACTGAAAGCGAATCGAAGCTCACTTGCACTTCTCTGGTTTCCTCTTGAGCTATCGAGGGCTGAGCTGTACCCAAGAAAAGGACCAACAGAGCACTTAAGGATCCGGTCTGCAATAATATGTGAGCTCGTCTATTCATCTTCGACAAGTACAGTACCACTCACTCTAGCTAGAGAGAAGTCAGCTAGATTCTCGTCTGCATCGAGACCATATCCTGAAAGCTGTTCAGTGGGTGTCGTAATGGTGGCAAAACCTGGAGTAGAAACACGGGCTGTGAGTTCTGACCAGGATAGGTGCTCGCTTTGAACACTGCGATCCGATCCGGAAAGAACCTGAACATCGCCTCGTGCCTCGAAACGACGCGCTCGTTCTTGGTAGGTAATCTGCTGACTCGTAACGACAGCTGAGGTATCCCCATCAGCATCAAAAATTATGACGGTAACTCGGCCAATCTGCTCATCAGCTCCAGAAAGTATCATCCACGTACTATCAGGCGTTTCCCACCGAGCCATATACTCCGCATTCATGGTCAGGCGTTGCTTTCCATCTTCCATGATTTGCATAGACGTATTCCAGCTCTCAGATGCCGGAGCGTTCTCCTCTTTGAGCGTCTGTACAGTCACGCCAGAATCGTGCATCCTGCAGGCCAGCGCCAGCGGAAGCAAAATTAGTAGAGTGGGTAGAGTACGTGCGAGGGTCATATGAAAGCAGTCAAGAGTTCGTCAGATGATACGCAGCCAGATAATACACTTTCTCGTTGGACACTATAGTTGCAGCATTTCTCCTGGCAGCGCAATACCCCAGTTCGACGTGGCAGCCGATGATGTTTCGGCTAGCAAAGTGGCAAACCGATCACACGTCTCTTCTAGGGACATAACAGGACCATCGCTAATCGGTGCATATATAGCTGCGGCCACATTGTTGCTTTCGGTTGTTGTTTTCGTCGCCTGAGAGTCTTTAACAGCATTCACTATCGGGCGGTCCATATCGTTTCCGCTCGAAGCACACCCGACAATCAGATCACACAATGAAATATCCTGACCTGTCGAATTAAATACATAGGATTCATCGTCCTTCCCAAGACGGAAAATGAATTCCGTCGTTGCCGCCAAGTCGACATCCCAAATAGAAATAGGTAACAAGGAGGCTAGGCTTAACCCGTTGCAGCAATCCACTAATGCATTGATTCGAGGAAACCCTGATTCAGATGCTGCGCGCAGCAAGTATTCCGAAGCCGGCTTTGCTCTACCCGTAGGTTTGTACAAACCATTCCGAAATACATCCCGAATGAGTTTTCGGTACTCATCTTGTGCGGGAGACAATCCTGCAGCCCTCTCCTTGAGGGTTTCTTCGATCAACTGCTCCAAACCAGGAAGCACTGCGCTCGCCGTAACCCCTTGAGCAACTACTATTCCAAGGCGAAGAGCCTCTGGTCCATCGTGGTGAAATTGAAGTGCCATCGAGTCGGTATATTGAGTGAGGGGACAGATGTAGCATTGAACGGCGTCGATGAAACGTGTTTCCCTTCGAGAGATGCTCTGTTTGCCCCCTTGAACATGCTTTAGTTTACACCGGGTTAGCCGATAATCAACCCTGATACTTAGTGTAAAACAAGCACACCACTGGTTATGCAAGCGACAACAATGAACTTTCTAATCGAACCGATCACGCACGATACTATCGTGATCAGGGTCGGAAAGGCCCTAGATTTCCGCAATGCTGCGGATTTCAAAGCAGCAGCCCAGGAGCAAGTCCGCAATGGAATCAGGAGCTTTGTTCTGGATTTCACTGATACTGGCATCTTGGATTCGACGGGTCTTGGATCCATCTTTTCCCTCTATCGCCAGGTCTCTCCTATGAGTGGCCAGGTAGTATTCGCATCTGTTTCCCGACCGGTACAGGTCGTCGTGCAGTTGACTCGCACCTATAAGGTATTCCGTCAATTCCCGTCTGTGGAAGCTGCTCGCGAAGCGCTACGATAGATCCCTCTGATTTAACCACTCAGTTTTCTACCCGGAAAACATGGAAGTCACCAGACAAAACTTCAATCATCTGGATGCTGTGATTGACGAGCTGCATGCACTCTTCGAGTCGTGGGAGCAGGAGGACGCACTGCTTTCTCATCTCGATCCGAATACGATTCAGCTTTTCCGTCTTGCCGTTCATGAATGGGTGGCTAACCTAGTTCAGCACGCGGATTTTACTGATCGCGAACCGGAACTCGTCTTGGATGTGATTCCGAATGGCCAGCGCGTCCGCTGCGTAATTGAAGACAATTCTGAAGGATTCGCTTTTCCAGAACAACTGGATGTCCAGCGAAGTGCCTTGACCCCCTTCCCCGAACGTGGAATGGGACTCCTCATGCTCAACGCCGCAACTGAGTATTTCGAATACTCTGAGACCGATGATGGTCGTCGGCGCCCTGAGTTCACCGTTTGAGCTGATGCAGACCAATGGCTCAACATTCCATTCTCATAGTAGAGGATGAGCACACCCTGCGTCGGCTCTTAGAGTACCGACTGGGCAAGCAGTATGACGTCCGTACCGCATCGAATGGCGAAGAGGCCATCGAGCGTGTCAACGAAGAACTGCCAAACCTCATCATTTCCGACATCATGATGCCTAAAATGGATGGCTTTGCCTTGCAGGCAGCCCTCCAGGAAAGGCAAGACACCCGGGCTATCCCGTTCATCTTCTTGACTGCCAAAGCGGATGAGACCAGCCTCCTTAAAGGCCGTCGTACAGGTGTAGACGATTACATCACAAAACCCTTTGACATTGACCAGTTGTTATCAAGGGTAGACCGACTGCTCGATCGCACGGCGATGTTCCAAAATCAGTTGGATGCGAAGATTGGACATGACTTCTCGCAGAAACTGATGCCCAAAAACTCCCTGACGTACCTGGCTATCGGGCATGGTTCCACACATCACCTCGTGAACACGGTGGTGGGGATATCTTTGACTGGACTCAACCACGTCCGGGCACCTATTTCATCACAATTGGTGATGTCATGGGCAAAGGCCTTCAGGCCAAATTTTACGCCTTTAGCTTCCTTGGCTACATCCGTTCGACGCTACACACGATGTTGCAGACAACAGACTCGCCAGCTGAACTGATGAAGCGGGTGAATCAAGTCCTTATGGATGATCCACCACTTGAGGACACATTCGCATCCCTCCTGCTCCTGCGATGGGAGCCTGAGCGCAATCTAATCACCTATGCAAATGCGGGACATTGCCGCCCAGTCCTGATTGGACCGCGCGGACCAGAAATTGTCACGTATTCAGACATGATTCTGGGTCTTGATGAGGATGCTGAATTCAAGGACACGTCTATCATTATGCAACCGGGCTCTGCCTTAGTCTCTTACACAGACGGACTGCTCGAACAGAACATGAACTCGGGCGAACAGCTCGGCGAAGATAGCGTCATGAAAGCCGTATCCGGAGCATTCGGAAATGGTCACCCTGTCGACCGGTTGATCAGCAATGTGCTTGATGACAGCGCGGTCCGAGAGTTCGGCGATGACATCCTGCTCTTCTGGCTCGAACGCGAAACGTCCAGAGAAAGGGAAAGGCCTACGCCTCGCTGGTTTTCTCCCTTCGGAGAAGGACGCGAGTCAGGAGCGAGTACAGTATGAATAATGCGCGCCGGTTTACCGGCGCGCATTTTCTTTATGTGGGTCTCCATCGTTTATCACCTTGCGCAGATCACCTACCCCCCTCGACATTTCAGGCCCCAATTATATCAGGACACAGCAAACCATTGAATTTGCTACCTGAATTGCTGTTAATTGCACCCTGAATAGAAGCATGAGTCGAGCTCATATCTGATGCGACGTAAAACGCCAACCATTCCCTTAGTCGCCTTTCTAGTTGCAGGCCTCCTGGTCTCCGGCTGTCGCGATTATGCGTTCGACCCCGATGGATCAGCATCACCAACGCGGAATGGTCTTGTTATCGCCCCAGTGGGTATTCCTTTTGAAGTGGCATATGGCCAAAGCGTTGCTCTGGAAGGAACCGAGTTAGCAATCGAATTTTCGTATGTAGCCGAGGATAACAGGTGCGCTAGCAATGTAGACTGCGTTCAAGCGGGCCGAGCAGGCGTCGTCCTGACCCTCACTGACAGTCAGAATGTTCGCTATCAACTTGTGGCACATATCCCTGGGCTGGTTGCGACCCCATACCAAGTCAATGACTTAATTCAATTCGACGGGCTCCGATTTCAACTGTTGGAGGTAAGTCCATATCCTCTCAATGGTGTCGAGCGCGAAGTCAAGGATTATTCGGTGCTGCTGTTGGTCGATTCCCTCTGAGACATGAACGTTCAAAGGCGTTTAGACCAGTAGATGCAGGATTTATAGATCTAGACGCTTCACGCTGGATAACCAGATGATTCACGGCTTCTTCCCCCTCCCTGATGCCTGCTAGGGCAATTTACTGCGTATTTTTGATGTTCTGAATCGAATCACCAATCTCACGATACGTCCATGGCCATCGAACGTACCCTTGCCATACTCAAGCCGGACTGCGTCCGCAAAAACCTGATCGGCAAAGTAGTCGCCCACATCCAGGAAGCTGGCTTCACCGTCCGCGCAATGAAGTTGGTTCAGCTCTCCCGAGCAGAAGCAGAAGGCTTCTATGCTGTTCACAAGGACCGCCCGTTCTTCGGTGAGTTAGTTGATTTCATGACATCCGGCCCATGCGTCCCGATCGTCCTCGAAAAAGAGAATGCAGTTGCAGACTACCGCACGCTTATTGGCGCTACGGATCCTGCAGAAGCAGAAGAGGGTACGATCCGGAAACTGTACGCTGACAACAAGGGCCAGAACATTGTCCACGGATCGGATTCCGTAGAGAATGGCCGGCTGGAGTCGAACTATTATTTCCCGGAATTCGAAATCATCAACAACGCAGGCTGACCTCGTCACCCTAGTTGCAGCCGTCATCTTGGTAACAGGATGGACCGCTTGTGATATTCCCAGTGGCGGAGCGGATCGATCGATCCGCTCCGCCACTGTCGTTCATACCGGTGCTGATGTCCTCGTAGCATCCGGATTCGAAGCACTTGACGGTATGCAGGTGGGGTTGATTGTAAACCACACCTCACGATCGGGAGAAAATCATCTCATCGACCTGATGGATGCAGCACCCAACGTGGAGGTAGGCGCCCTTTTCGGACCGGAGCATGGAATCCGCGGGGATGAAGATGCTGGGGCAGTCATTGATGATGGCGTGGACGATGCAACCGGAGCGCCTGTCTACAGTCTGTATGGGTCGGTGCGACGCCCAACACCTGACATGATGCAGGGCCTAGATGCCCTCATTTTCGATATTCAGGATGTCGGTTCGCGTTTCTATACATTCATCTCCACCATGGGTCTCTCGATGCAGTCTGCTGCAGAGGCAGGTGTCCCATTTGTCGTCTTGGATCGGCCCAACCCTCTGGGAGGGGTCAGGATGGAAGGATTTGTCCGTGACTCTTCCCTCGTTTCCTTCGTCTCACAGTACCCGATCCCAGTCCGTCACGGCCTCACCGTCGGCGAACTCGCACAGATGATCCGAGGAGAAGGTTGGATTCCAGGCATAGAAGAGCTCGACCTTCGCGTAATACAGATGTCAGACTGGAACCGGGACATGATGTGGCCTGAGACCGGATTAGAATGGATTCCCACTAGTCCCAATCTTCCTACCTTCGAATCAGCTCTTATTTATGCTGGAACGTGTTTTATTGAGGCTACGACCGCAAGTGAAGGACGTGGCACGCCATTACCTTTCCTCACGATCGGTGCGCCTTGGTTAGATACAGAGGCTTTAGTAAACGACCTAGACCAATGGGAGCCGGAAGGAGTCAGTTTCAAAGCAGGCTCCATAACTCCAATCAGTATTCCCGGCGCCTCCACGAATCCAAAATGGAAGGATGCAGCTATCCAAACGTTGCAAATTAAGGTGATTCAGCCGGACTCGGTCCATGCAGTGTCCTTGGGGCTTGATTTAGTGGCGCGTATGTATGCACTCGCTCCGGATTCTGCGAAGGCAGACTTCTTCAATGAGCGATGGATGGCTTTGCTTTCTGGTTCTACCCAGACGGTTGACCTGCTGAAAGGCGGAATGGATCAGTCTGCCTTTGAATGGACGTGGCGGGATGATATCGAACGCTTTGCTGCGTTACGAACGTCCTACCTGCTCTACGACTAAGCGCTTTCAGCTTGCTGGCTTGAAGTAGCCTTAGGGCGCCACAAAATGGCCCAGATGATTTCGAGATACCCTCCCAGAATTAGAACGGGAGCGATATACAACGAAATAAATCCATCAACTTGGTTATCCATCCGCATGATCACGTAGCCGCCGATGATCATGACAAGCCCGATGATCAGCAGAACGTAGTTTTTCTTCTGAAAAACCATAGCGCTTCGCTTTCGGCCCTGGCGGGAACGCCGCGAAGGGCGGTTGCGGTTCGATTGTGATTTCCGGTCGGCCATAGCCGTCATTGAGACTGGTTGCGGAGGAGATTCAATGGGTAATGTCGGGCTTCGCCTGCACGCACTCCCTCGTTGCCCCTCCAAAACACTCGCCCCAAGTGCAGGTTCCTCTACCAATTTTCTGTTTTTTGCCCCGATCGGGTTCGTAGATTGCGAACCCATCCAATACACCATGCCTGCATTTCTACGCATTTTCCTGACGGGCCTCGGCATCTTCCTGATCCAATGGCTCATTCTTGGACGTCTCACACTATGGGGCGCCTTCCCTGATGCCGTATTGCTTTTCGTGGCGTGGCTAGGCGTTCGGAAAGGACGCCAGTGGGGCGCAGTAGGCGGGTTCGTCTTCGGATTCCTGATGGATGCAGTCTATGACACGTGGGGACTACATATGCTGGTTAAGACGCTAATTAGCTTCACCCTAGGGCTGTTTCCCAGTTCAGAACGGGAAGGCCTGCTGATCCTTCCAAGACAGGCTTTGCTGGGTGGCTTAGTGGTTGCGTTGGTCCATAACGGCATTTTTGTGACGATGCTAGCTCTTCAAGCTGGAGCCCGAAACGCCTTCTTGGTTACTGGACTGTGGATTGGCTCGGCCATCTACACCGCCTTCCTAGGCACGTTTACATCGCTTTTTTCCTATCGTTGATGGTTACCGGTTTATGGAAAGGCGTTCAACTGCCTCGAATGGCCCTCATCTCGTGAATTGATCGTGGATCGACTGACCCTACCCAAGTAGACAGTTGCCTTCCGCCCGTGAAAGAGTGTATTTTTGCGGCTTGCTTCCCAAGTTTGGCCCTTCGTCGGCCATCCTATGAGGTATCTGGGGCTATAGCTCAGCTGGTAGAGCGCTTGAATGGCATTCAAGAGGTCAGCGGTTCGACTCCGCTTAGCTCCACATTTTGATCCCGCATCAGAATTGATCCCGCATCAAAATTGATTCTGCCTTGGTAACCCTAACCTGCTGACTAACAGCGAGTTGGGGTTTTTTACTATCAGAAGATCGTGGTGAGTAACAACTCATCGTGTACGCTCCGTATGGGGTCCTCAACAAATACTACCGCTTGCGCCCAGACGCCATGCTATGAGTATCTTAGTCCACTTCAAGTGCGTTGCGCAGGTGTCGTTAGCCGTCTTGCCGCACCACAAACATCTGCGTTGCGAGGGCAAACGTCAATTCTAAGCGCCCTTACCCCGTGCATTTGTTGATGGGAGATGGTATTGTACGATCGAACCTAGCACATCGTGGCAAATCCATCACATATCGCACAACTGGACCAGGGCATTTTGTCCTGGAACCAATGGAGAGAAGCACATCCTGATGTGGTCCCGGATTTGACCGGAGCTGACCTCACGGGGCGGATGCTGCAAGGGATTAATTTATCCGGTGCTAACCTCAAGGGAACGCTCTTTACAGTCGCTGAGCTAGAAAAAGCGAATCTCGACCGCGCTGACCTGAGTGGAGGTAACCTTACCGGTGCGGATCTAAGCCAATTGACGGCCCGATCTGCCATTTTTATTGGTGTTGACCTGAGCTATGCCACTCTAACTTTTGCGGACTTCTCCAATTCCGACTTCACCGGATGCCGATTCTCCGAGGCTATTCTGTTTAACACGGTGCTCAAGAATGCTAAAATGATCGGAACGCATTTCCGAGAAACCATTCTAACCGGCTGTGACTGCTCTGGGGCTATTTTTACTGACGCCCATCTGATCGATGTGAGCATCGAAGGGGCGATCATGCCAATTGACATGCCCAAGATTTACCGCTCGGAAGACTGAGCTCGTCACCTGTCTGAGACGAATGGATAGCGATAGGAAAGGCCTGTTACCGGTTAACGAATGAACGTATAGGTGTATTTCAGCAGGACGGTCCGATTGCGGGAAACGGGCAATGCCGGTGACTCCCGGAAACGATCAGAATTAAGGTTTTCCGTATACACGATCCAAAGATCATTGCCTTCTGCCATATTGTAACGGAACCGCACATTTGACGCAATAATATTGGATGATGTGTTGTACTGAACGAACGAATTGAGTGCCAACTTAGTGTTCAGCCCTATCTGGCTGCGTACTCCGACCAAATGGATGTTTGCCGTTTGATCCCTATCCGGAAATTCAAGCCGTGTAAACTGGTAGCTCCCTGCTAGTTCAAGAAATCTATTTACGTTCCATGTCGGGTCGAACGAAATACCATAGCGCCAACCATCAAAAAATGAACCGGCATCAACAGATGTACTTCCTCTGAATAGGCTCCCATCAGCCATTGAATACCTAGCCTCCCATTCGACATATTCATGACGCCCCGCAGGAACGGATGTGTTTCCCGGAAATGAGAGTGGTTCGAGCAAATCCTCGATCAGAAAATTAGCACTGGATCTCGCGGACGCACCTGTTTTGAAATCAAAATCCCAGCTTGCTCCTGCGCGCAACGATTCGAGCGAACCGTCCTCATTTCTGAGGTAGATACTGCCGTAGGTGGACCCGTCATGAGTCTTCAACGCTGCTTCGTCCGAAAGCAACCAGCCATACTGAACGTCCCATGAGTACTGAGTAAAGTCTGTTCGCTGAACGAAACCAATTCCCGGATTAAAGTCACGCCCAGAACGCGTTACCCCGGAGCGATAGGACCAACCAATATCTGTGCGGCGCTGTAACTGAGCCGAAGCAAAAGAGGCATCGACGAAATCGAACCCATTCGCATCAATTAGATCATCATCAAAGGTCTGCGAAAACTTCAGATCCAGATATTCGATTCCACCCAATTTGAATGTACCGTCGGTACCATAGGCAAAATTCCACGACCCGTCATCGCCCAGCCGACTTGTGGCAAGAACACCTGCGAAAGACTTATCATTCACTACCCGGCGACGCAATCGGACCACACCAAAGTTCTCTGAAGGCTCTCCGCCGGAAGCTTCGGTCTGCATATCAATCACGCCTAGGTCCCACATACCAACGCGTCCCACCACACGACCACCGCCAAGAATTCGCACGGTTCCGCCGTCGTTGATGCCGATTTGTCTACTGTGAAAAAGGCGGTCCCTACGTCCTGTAGAAAATTCAAACAAGCCCGATCGTTCTTGAAAAAATTGCCTTTTCTCGGGGAAAAACAGGGAAAATCGTGATAAATTAACCTGCTGATCATCAGCCTCTACTTGGGCAAAATCTGTATTGATCGTCCCGTCGAAGGTCAGATTACTGTTGAAAGCATACTTAAAGTCCAATCCGGCCTGCCTAGTCAGATCGTTGGAGAACTCATAGTCTGTTTCAGCTTCATTCAGTGAGTTCACACCCGTGCTACCGCCGGTTACGTACGGTGTCACGTAAAAGGGCTTCTGACTTTCAATGCCCTCAAGCATAACTTTTGCTGCTTGAGAGGGCTTCGCAAAACCCAAGCTCCAGTTCGGCGGAATGAGTGGATAGATCTGCCGCTCGCTTTTGCGTGAGATGTAACGATAGGCAATCATGCCCATCACCACTTGCCCGTTCTCCTCTTGGAAAGAAAGACTAGAAAAAGGGATCCGCATTTCAGCAAACCACCCCTCCTCATTTCGTACCGTTTTGACATCCCAAAATGTATTCCATGAACTGTTGATGGCTCCTCCACCGAAGGATCCACCTCCATAGCCATTAGCATCGTCTGAAATGGCATAGTCAAACCGTACACCCGTTGGCGAAGTGTAAAACCAAAGCGCATTCTCGTTGTCATTAAACGAATCTAACACAATGGCAAAGGTGTCATCGCCCGAATATCTGTCCCGGTAGAGCGTGTTAGCGCGTATTTGATCTGGTTCGGAGTCGTACATCCTGCCGCCTACGTATATGAAATCATTGTCGTAGGCCACTCGTATCTCGGTACGCTCTGTCATCTGCCCACCCGAAACGGGCTCGTACATCTGAAGAGGCAAAGGCTCTATAGCCTGCCAAGCCGCTTCGTCGGGCATTCCATCTAAATCGATAGGCCCAGCGAGACGAGAAAGTAAGGTTGGGACTTGGGCCTGAGCCGCTCCAGTCACTAGTAGGAACAGCAGCAAGAAGCCAAAAATACGGGACATGGTGAAGGGTATCAGTAAACAGCGATGGAAGGATCGATTTCGCGGGCCCAAGCAATGATGCCGCCAGCGAGATTATTTACATCGGTATAGCCCTGTTGTAGCATCCAAGAAACAACGGATGCCGAACGGGCCCCAGAACGACACATGACAACAATTCTAGCGTCGCGGTCCGGAGCAACTTCTGAAAGACGTGAGGCTATTTCTCCCATTGGCACCAGAGTGCCTCCTAGATCAGCAATAGTCAATTCTTCCGGCTGACGGACGTCCAGAAGTAGAAACTTCTCTTCCATTTGCTGCATGGAATGAAGCTGCTTCACGGATACTTCCGGAATGCGGGGAGAAAAGAACATATTTTTGGTTTTGGGTGGGTTGATGCCGCCGAACGCTGTACCCTCCCCAACGGATCCCGAAGCGGGCTCAGAGCCTGCCTTTGAGCCCATAGAGGAACAGAACAGATCGTAGTCAATCAATGATGTCTGTGTTGGACGGTCTCCGCAGACAGCACATTCCGGATCGCGCGGAACGCGAAGGGTGCGCATGTCCATGGTCAGCGCATCCACCATTAGGAGCTTGCCAGCGAGGGTCTCTCCCATTGAGGTAATTGATTTAATCACCTCGTTCGCTTGCAACGTACCTACGATACCAGGAAGAACGCCCAGAACCCCACCCTCTGCGCACGATGGAACGCTACCAGGCGGAGGTGGCTCAGGAAAAAGACACCGGTAACACGGCCCTCCCTCGGTTCCAAAGACCGATACTTGTCCATCAAATCGGAAGATGGAAGCATATACATTCGGTCGGCCAACGAAGACGCACGCATCGTTGACGAGATACCTCGTAGCAAAATTATCCGTGCCATCAGCCACGATATCATACCGCTCTATGATCTCCATGGCATTATCCGAGGTGAGTCTGAAGGGGTATACCTCCAAGTCGATGAGCGGGTTGATGTCGCTCAACCGATCTCGTGCCGCTTCAACTTTTAATCGCCCCTCGTCCGATGATCCGAAAAGGATCTGGCGATGCAGGTTACTTCGGTCTACAACGTCATCATCCACAATCCCAATACGACCAACTCCAGCAGCAGCTAGATAGAGAAGCACAGGAGAACCTAACCCCCCAGCGCCCACCACAAGAACGGAAGCATTCTTCAGGCGCAACTGTCCTTCTTCTCCCAGTTGAGGAAGCATCACGTGGCGGCTGTATCGGGTACGTTCTTCTGGAGTAAGCATCGGTCGATAAGCTGACGATCTATGTTTGGTCTTGACTGCGTATTTGGCGATACTTCCATGACTTGCATCCTGCTCTATCAGAGCGGATTGCTTCAACGATTGCCTTTCAATTTGGTCCCGACCAGCCCCATGACGGATTCCATTTATATCATCGGCGCACTGAGTGCCGTCATTTTCTTGACTGAACTACTCGTCCGGAAGACGTGGATGAAACACCTGGGCACTGCGATCCTGGTAATTGTTTTCACTGCGGTCCTAGCGAACCTTGGACTACTCCCAACGGGGTCAACGGCGGATAACCCCGTTCCTGCATACGACTTCATTTTTAGCACAATTGCTCCGCTGGCAATTTTTTGGTTGCTCTTGCCTGTCAATTTGCGGGACATCTTGAAAGCCGGAAAAAAGCTGATTTTATTCTTCCTTTTCGGTTCGATGGCCACGGCAGTAGGTGTCTTCGTCGGGATGTGGGTTATCGACGGAGCAGAGACTATTGGCCCCCTCTATAATGCATTGGGCGGCATGTTTGTCGGCACCTACACAGGTGGAAGCGTGAATTTCAACTCCATTGGCCTCCATTACAACATGATGCAGGAGGGCGTGCTCTACGGTGGGGCCATCGTTGTAGACAATATCATCACAACGTTCTGGATGATTACAACGCTCTCCATTCCCAAGCTTCTCTCCCATGTATGGCCGAAGCGAACGGGCCAGGAAGTCTCCGACTACATGGGGGAAGTGACTATGGGCATCGAAGAAGATTCTGAAACGATCCACCCTATCGACCTGGGTATCCTTCTTGCACTTGGTTTGGGTTCTGTCTGGCTATCAGAGCAAATCGGCATGTTTATGCCATCAATTCCAACGGCGCTTATCCTGACAGTGATCGCTCTAATCCTAGCACAGGTGCCTCAAATTTCTAAGCTGCCAGGCCTCAAAGTACTCGGTATGTTTGCCGTGTATCTCTTCCTGTGTGTGATTGGTGCATATTGTGATTTAGCCGCCTTAGGACAGTTGGGATCACTCGGAGTCTCACTCCTCATATTCACGGCCGTAACGGTCACCATCCACGGTATTCTCGTCTACGGTTTGGCTTATGTCATGAAAGTGAACCCTGTAATTGCCTCCATTGCCTCTCAGGCCAATGTGGGTGGTGGTACCTCTGCACTTGCCCTCGCTCGCAGTTTCGGCAGAGAAGATCTTGTCTTGCCGTCCATCCTGATTGGATCGTTGGGATATGCCGTGGGCACCTTCCTAGGGTTCTGGGTCGCAGAAAGCTGGCTTCCGCTGTTAGGTTAAACCCCGACTCAAAGACCAAAGAAGTCTACTATTTCTTCGGCCGCGAATTTGGGCCATTGATGGCCGCCTTGCCTGATTTCATCAAGTCGTAGCTTTGACCCCTCTCTACAAGATGAAACGGTGCGCACCGTTCGCGAGACACTGTGGGTCGTCTTTGTCTCTTGCGCAATACCTACCTCGGTACAGTCCGATACGCTGCGCCAGAAAAAGAACGTGTCGAGCACGCTAAGTGTGGCGTAGAGGCCGCTTGGAACACCTGTCCACGGAAGCACATCATCATTTTCCCCGTGCATCATCATGATGTCCTGCCTTCCAGTGGGGTCACAAATCGTTGCCACGGGGATGGACATCATGCCAGCTACCATAGCGGATCCAGCAAACACATCACTCCGCTCGCAAGCGAGTCGATGGGTAAATAGGGCGCCTTGCGAATAGCCGATTGCATAAATCTTGCTGGTGTCAACATTGAAATCTTGGTCTACCCGCTCAATCAGCTCGTCGACAAATCCGACATCATCCACACCGTCGATATCAGGGCGCGTGCAATTGCAGCCTTCGGCCCAATTTGGCCCACTCGCAGAAGGATAAGCCACTAAGAAATTTCGATTGTCAGCTTCCCTGTCAAGTCTCGCAAATTCCTGAAAGCCGGGACCAGAATCACCCGCGCCGTGAAACGCTATCACGAGCGGCATGCTCGCATCGGCTGAGGCAGACGAAGGAGTATAAAGTTCGAAAAACCGATTGCCGCCATCGACCAAGACACTGTGCCGAACCGTCTGAGCTGAGTCACCATTGGCGTCACATCCAGACATGGCGATGCACAATGTCAGCACCATCAAGCGCAGTGAAAAAAAATCAAATGACGATAGGGGCGACGGCATACGTTGTTGGGCGAGTAGTTTACAGCGAGATCATTCTAGGAAAAGTCAGTACAGGAAAAGATTACGCTCTGTCGGGAATGTTACGCATGAACTGGCCAACCAAAACAGGTATTTCCATTTCCACAAAACACGAGCACCATAACCCGCCTTTCTTATTATATAAGGCATATATTTTTTCACTATAATTTATTTAGGCTTAATGGGGGTTATCTATTATTGTTTTACCAACCGCCAATTTTGGTCCTGCAACCTAACGATTCGAGGATCGTACCGGTAATAGATTTCACGGAGGACGACTCATGGATTCAGTTTATCTCATCAGCCTGATTGTTGGAGGCTTTTTCGTCCTTTTGTCCATCTTCGGAAGTGGAGAAAACGGGTCCGATTCGGATCACGACTTCGATGCCGATCACGATATGGACTTGGGCGGTGATGTTGACGTAGATCATGATGTCGATTTTTCCAGCGATGCCGACCACGATTTTGGAGACGTTGCCAGCGGAGGCCCCGATTTTGTTGACCTATTCAGCATTCGCGCTCTATTCCTTTTTGCTGCTTTTTTTGGATTGACAGGCGTAGTCCTTGGCGCCACCGGTACGGCAGAACCCTTCGTAGCGCTTCTTTCGACATCAACGGGCCTTCTCGTCGGGCTTGGAGGCAATTGGATCATCAAGCGTTTTGCCTACGCCCAAGTTTCCAGTCTCGTAACCCCCGAATTTCTCAAGGGAAGAACGGCCCGCGTGGTCCTTCCTATAGAAGCTGAGCGCAACGGCAAGATCATTTTGGAAACGGGAGGCAGAAAGCTGCAGCTTACCGCTCGTCTTTTTGAACCCGAACAAATGGAAGCCCTCAAAACGGGGGAAGAAGTGGTCGTACTGCGCATGGATGGGCGAATAGCCGAGGTGATTCGTCCAGATTAAGGCCGCGGCCGTAGCGCAAGACCAACCAACGCTTTCATTTCTACCACAAACCGCAGTTCATATTATTTATAATTAACATCGTTAAACACCTTGCTCCGGACCTCTTGATGTATTTGTCTGGACACCAACCACTACGGAGTCGCCTATGGAACTCATGATCATTCCCGCCATCCTGATTTTGGGAACGCTAGCCATTCTCGGAATCATCAGAGCCAATTTAAAGATCTGTCAACCGAATGAAGTACTGATTTTTTCCGGTAGAAAACGCCGACTAGGGGATGGATCAGCCGTCGGTTATCGTGTCATCCAGGGCGGACGCGGATTTCGCATACCCATCATTGAAAAGGTCGACAGGATCCAATTGAATACGATTCCAATCGATCTTACGGTCTCTAATGCCTATTCAAAAGGAGGCATTCCACTCGTCGTACGCGCTATTGCCAACGTAAAGATATCCTCCAATGAGACGGAGCTGAACAACGCCGTTGAGCGATTGCTTGGTAAGTCCCTAGACGAGGTTCAAACAATTGCCAAAGAAACGCTCGAGGGAAACCTGCGCGGTGTGGTTGCTTCATTGACACCGGAAGAGGTCAACGAAGACCGTCTAAAGTTTGCTCGAGAGTTGTTGGACGAAGCGGACAACGACCTTGGGGTGTTAGGTCTGCAGTTGGATACCCTGAAGATTCAGAGTGTCGAAGACGACCGAGGCTACCTTGATGCTATCGGGCGTCAGAGCACAGCCCATATCATCGCGTCGGCTGAAGTCGTAGAGGCCCAGAAGCGTGAGCAGGCAAAACTGGCTGAAGCTAAGGCTGACCTAGAGGTCACACGAGCACAGAATGAAGTCCGAATGCTGCGAGCCACATTGGCGGCTAATGCTGAAGCTGAAGAAGCTAAAATTGGCGTCGCAGCCCAGGTTGCTGAAGCAATAGCCCAGCAGGAATTGGCAGAGCAGGAAATTCTACTTTCTGAAAAGCGCCAGCGGGCTGACGTCATTGTGGTGGCCGAAGCAGAAAGGCTCGCGAAGGAAGAAGTGGCTAAGGGTAATGCCGCTAGAATCTTCGAAGACGGTCAAGCAGAAGTCAACGTCTTAGCCAAGAAGTTGGACCTATGGAAGGAAGCAGGTTCTGATGCCGAGCGCCTTTTCCTAATTCAGATGCTACCAGACATCCTCAAAGAAGTAATTAAGACGGTCGATAACCTTACGATCGACAAACTTACCGTGGTGGATAGCGGGCAAGGCGGCTCAGGAGCGGGCGTGCCAGCCGTCTTCAGTCAGATAGCTGGAGCTACCCCAGCCCTTCTGGAAAGTCTCAAGGCATCTACGGGAGTAGATATTGCTGGCTTACTTAGCAGGGCGTCTACAAGCCAAGACGAAGACAACACTAGCGGTGTGAGAACGATCAAGGGTCAGTCATCCTCAGACGAGGCGTCAGCCTAACAGACTAACGAAGACTGATTCATTAAAGAATGGTAGGCTTCAGTGTTGTGGCGGTTTGCTTCTAGCAAACCGCCACAAGATTTTTAGAGCAAACCTGGCCGAAACGTCACTTGTAGAATCAAGCGGCTGTGATCTGAGGGGCGGCGCCACCACGAAGGGCCTCTTCAAAAGCATGTACCCAGTCCGAAGCGACGTGAAGCCGCATACTGTCCAAGTAGACGCCAGCAACAGCCGTTCCTTTAACCAAGCTTCCTATTCCCATCATACAGCCTAGGACCATCTCCTGCGTGGAGCGCCGACCCAGAGATAGGCTGCCAACATTCGAAAACCAGGTTGGATGAATAGCCATAAGAAGATGAGCAATGTCAATGGCTGCTTCTCTCCCGCGGCCCGTACGGATTCGATGTAGAGCATCATAACCACCATAGACAAGGACAAGAGCATCCTGATTCCTTCCCGACCCACAGTATGCGGGACCAAGGCAAACAGCGATACGACGCGCGCCGCACGTAAGAATGATGTCAACGGGCATTTCGCCATCCGGTGTAGCGACCCACTCGTCTGCATGCACCTCTATTTCCTGACGCAGAACACCCCGTAGACAGCTCGCCGTTTCTGTAGCCAATCCGGATGCGTGATCCATTGGACGCATCGGGGCAGCATGAGGAACGCGGGATAGAGGAGCGCGGTCGGCGGCACGATTGCGGATCCATTCGATAGTTGGGTAGGCAGTAACTCGGGACATAATCTTTACCGTATTCGGGGTGTCGTTTTGGTCTCGAACCCATAATACAGTGAGGGGTGTGACACCTTTTTGTCATACCCCTCAAAATACTTTTTCAAATCGCTTCAAATGCCGCACTAACTTGATCGAGATGCCAGTACGTCAATACAGAGGGCGGCCAAAACGAAGGTATGTGCCGCCTCCCGTGCCATGAGCTACGTCAATTCGGAAAGGCAGGCCGAACGGATAGGACAGACCAATACCCGCTTCGTGATGTAATCCGCCGAAGGTACCCAGATCTGGGTCAGAGGAAAACGCATGTCCACCAAAGACATGAATGCCCCAGCCTTTGTCAGCAAACACCCACAGCCCAAGCTTTTCAAAAAGGGACGTTGTAAAGTCGTGGGTCCAGAATACCCCGAGTAGTTCGTCCGCCAGAAAGCGCCCGTTCGATAAGGTCCTGAATCCGGCAAAATTTGAAAATGGCCCAGCAGATCCTGACAAAGAGAACTGTCGCTGTACTGGAAGGGAGCCGTGGCTCGTGCCAGCGATCGTGGTGATGCGAAGCCAGTTGGGCCGGCTTCGGTTTCGATAAAAGGTGGTCAACCGGGCCGTTCCTCGCGCTTCCCATCGACGAAAATCAAAATCGGAATTCAGCCATGCTCCAGGAGAGCGCTCAAACAACACATCAAGGGATATCTTTTTTCGATCACCTAGCCGGGTCTGAACTTCCAACGACCGAAGATCTCCATCGTCGATAGCTGGGTTCTCCCGCTGCACATTTCTGAATAGCCAGCCGTTAAAGTCGCTAAGCTTTTCGAGAGAACGATGACGCTCGAGATTGATCGATGTGGACAATAGCATGGGCAAACGAGGGTGTACAAGGTCTAGGCTCACCCGTTGCTTCCTCAGATCATAGTAGTCGTAAATGTCATCCCACCCGAAGTACGTAGCCATTCCAGGTACAAATCGACCCAGCCCCTCCTCACGCGCAACAACCGAGGTTGCGTCAGATGAAAAAAGTCCCAGGTATCCGTTGATCGGGCCAACTGCCCATGGAATACTTACTTCTGCTTTGTAGGACGGGCGGGCACGTTCCACAGAATACCCTCCGGAGACGCGCCATTTCCCACCATCTCCTATGCCCCCGCCGTATCCCAAGCCGGGTTGCCATCCATCGACCCGATTATACCAGAACCAATCCCCTCCTGTAATTCTATTAACCAGCCTGAGTCGACCCTTGGGACTCAAGTCTTCCTCCGCTTCTTCTGTTACGTCCACAGCCGTATAGTTGGCGAGCAAGCCTTCGGGACGAAATGCCCGCTCCAAACGCATCGTCGGGTCCATCGTAGCGATCTGTTCCGCTTCTCGTGGAGTGGCTGGGATGTAGGATGGATTACGAAGGAAGAGATCCCCGTTGAATCGGGCAAGCGGATCCACCACGACCGGCGAACCCTTAATGGCTAGAGAATCTGGAACTGGCGGATTGACCGCATGCAATGACATCCCGGAGACCTGTTCGTATCGAGCCGTTGGGTATGTGGCACCTGCTCTACCAAACTCCACGGTTCCCTGTACAAACAGACTCCGTGGGAGCCAGAGTGAATCTCCTACCTCGAAAAAGCGCTGCTCCATATACACCTCATGGAGCTTCACCGGTGGCGTAATGTCGGTGCTTGGCCATGGGCGGGCATTTACCTGAACAACGGCAAATGTAGAATCGAGTACCGCCATATAGCCTGAAAACGTCGGGCGCGTGGTGCTCTTGGGTGAGAAATAGATATCGATTACTCGCTGGTCATCAAATTCCCTGCTAGGACCCATGGTGAAATCATAGAATTCCAGTGCATTTGGGTGAAGAGGCCCCGCGTAGCTTGCCCCGAGCACCTCGATCGTGTCATCGAGCAGGTCAGGTACGGGATGTGGACCAGCA
>Ga0115566_10001163_pt1 | contig 22755 bp, 17 predicted proteins | sample COGITO_mtgs_1204_3_FD_87173 | JGI IMG/M metagenome (GOLD analysis project Ga0115566, IMG submission 87173) | Pelagic marine microbial communities from North Sea - COGITO_mtgs_120405 | ecosystem: Environmental > Aquatic > Marine > Epipelagic | place: Germany:Helgoland, sampling site Kabeltonne...
AGCACCTGCACTTCGATCGCCCGATGGAGCCACTTCTTGATGTTGTCGCAACGAATGAAGACGCCGCTGTTGGTGTTGGCAACGCACTTGAATTCAAGATCGATGACAAAGTCGCTGTATTGTTTCTTCGTCCAAATGTCGCCCTTACCTTGAGGCTTGAGCACGCCGTCGGCAGATAGGGTCCAGCCGCCCTCTTGCATGATGGCGTCCGAGAGGTCGGGGCTGAAGACCGGGGAATATCCCTTGGGCTCACGAGCCAGCGCGAAGAGCGCAGCTATGTCCAGCGAAGTAGATTTCTTCTTTGCTGTACGCTTGACGAGAAGTTCAATCTCGCCAAGTTGCGATTCTTCCGCGCCGCGATTCTGGGTCACGTTGAGTTTGTAGAATCGGTATGCCGCGGGCTCGCCAATCTTGTAGAGATTGACAAAATGGCGTTTAGTGAAGTTTTCTTCCTTTCGTGTGTCCAGAACCGTCCAGGTGGCGCCATCCTGCGACCCGAGAAGCTGCCAGTTCCTTGGATCTCGTGCTGGTGCGTCGTTGGCGGACATGATGGTATACGCCGTCACCTTCGGGGCCATGCCCGTCGGAAAGCCGTATTGCACCCAGATCGTCGGCGTCTTGATGCACCACTTTGCCTCTGTGTTATCGAACGAATTGGTGAATGTCTCCCTCTCAAAGCCCTCGCCACTGGCAAGGATTTCTCCTTCGATGCCATCGGTCGCATCGACGTATCCTGCCAGAGCCGGCGCTTTCTGCAGCTTCTGCGTCTCCCACTTCCCCGACGTCTCTGGATCGAGAGATGCCCAGGTACTGGCAATGTCGCGCGCCATACCAGCAGGCAGCGGCGCATCGCGCAGTAGTTTGTCGGCGTCAAGCGTGCGGGCCTTGAAGAAGTAGTCGGCGCAGGCTTTCACTGCCGGCGAAGGGTTGGCCGGGTCAGACTCGTACTCAATGGAGAAAAAGCCTTTGAATTCCTGTCTGCGCAGTTCGGCAAGAAGATCGTTGACCGCTGCGGCCCCCGTTCCGAAAGGAACGCAGTGACCATGCTTGGCTGGGGCATCGACGTCCTTGAGGTGGAACCAGCGAATCCGGCCCTGCAGGAGCTTGGCTGCATCTGTCCCGCGCAAGCCCGATCGTGCCCAGTGCCCGTTATCGGCACAGGCGCCGATCCGTGCGGTGCGTCCTTCGCAAGCGGCAAGCACGGTCGCCGGATCCCAGTATCTGGACGGTTTGGCATGGTTGTGGAGAGCCACGTTGATCTCGAACTCGTCAGCGAGAGCGCAGACCGCATCCAGGGCGTCCTGCGGTGGCTCCGTGCAGATCGTGCCAATGCCCATGGTCTGCGCGAAGCGGAAGATCTGGCGCCACTCGTCGGCATCCTTGCCGTTGACCACGCCATAGGCGACGAGGGTCACGTTTCGGCGCGATAGTTCGTCTCGCAAGCGCGCTGCTGCGTCGTCGGCCATGCTGTGGTGGAGCTTGCCCGGAAGCGTGCCGCCAAGCTTCTGTCCAGGGTATGCTTCAATGTAGCGGATCCCCATCGAGGCGCAGGCATCGACCGCCTCCAGAAAACTGAACTTGCGATATGTGTAGGCCTGCACGGAGAGTTTCCAGTCTGAAGGCACAACCGGCGCTATCACCGGAGCAGGGCTGGGCTTGCCCGCCGTTTCCTCCACCGTCTTGAGTCCCGGAGTGCGACACCCTGCCAGCAACAAGCAGGCAAGCATGGACGCCGCCAGTGCTTGGAAATGAGTATTCTTAAAGGTGGGCATGGATTGTTTTCTCTAGTGTGCGAGTCGAGCTAGAAGGTGCGGTAAGGATGGCGGACGTAGCGATTAGCTGCTGGCAAATTGGTGCAGGTCATATCCTGCGCGTCCCATTCGATGCGCTGGCCCGTACGAACCGACAGATTTCCCAACAGCACCATCTCGCTGAGAGGACCGGAGTAATCGAAGTTGGCACCTGGGGCGGGGCCGCCTTTGCAGGCTTCGATCCATTCCTGGTAGATGCCAGGCGACCGGGCGAGGGTTTTCGGGGGCCGCTCAAAGGTTTTCATCTTGGCTTCGGGAATGATGCGTGCACTCTTGCAGTACACATCCGAAGCCATGATCGTCCCCTTCTCGCCGTAGAAGAGTTGGCCGCCGATGCCGCCTGGGAGCTTGCGTTCTGCCTCCAAGGCCTCGGGCCGCTCGGGCGTCTTATTGCCGTCATGCCAGACGAGTTTTACCGGCGGCTTGTCGCCGCGGGCCGGGAACTGATAGGTAACCACCGACCATTCCGGCGCCGTAAAGTCCGTGCCGCCCTCGGAAATGCTCTCTACACTGGTCGGTGCGCCCAGCTCCAGCGTATGGAACGCGGCATCCATGGCATGGCAACCGATATCGCCCAGCGCGCCGCAGCCAAAGTCCCACCAACCGCGCCATTTGAATGGTGCATAAACGCTGCTGTAGGGACGTGCTTTGGCCGTGCCCAACCACAGATTCCAGTCCAAGTTCGCTGGTGGCGCTTCTTCCTCTTGGGGCCACTGCACGCCCTGTGGCCAGATCGGACGATTGGTCCAGCAATGCACTTCCCGGACGGGGCCGATCGCATCGGCGTCGAGCCACTCCTGCAAGAGTCGGATTCCCTCTCCGCAATGCCCTTGGATCCCCATCTGCGTAATGACCTTGTGCCGGCGGGCCGCGAGCGTAAGCTCACGCGCTTCCCAGACGGTATGGGCGAGAGGCTTCTGGACGAACACATGTTTGCCCATCTCGATGGCCATCATCGCCACCGGAAAATGCATGTGGTCCGGCGTACTGACGGTAACCGCATCGATCTCATCGTCCATATCAAGGAGCATCTTGCGGTAGTCTTTGTAGCGTTCGGCCTTGGGGAAGGCCGAGAACGTCTTCCCAGCGCGCGCGGCGTCCACATCGCACAACGCCACAATGGCCTCACCTGACACGCCGCGAACGTCGCTGGATCCCTTACCCCCGCAGCCGACACAGGCGATGCGCAGTTTCTCGTCCTTGTGCACCATCCGTCCCAGGCGCAGGTCTTCGTTCGCGAAAAGCGTGGTGCCGGGAAGAGTCGCCACGCCGACGCCGGCGAGTCTGAGAAATTCACGCCGGGCAAGACGGTCCAGGTTCATATCGATCTCCTTGAGCTACGGGCCGAAAACGCACGCCTTCGGTTTGGGTGGGGTGGGGAACATAGACCATGCCGCCGCTGGCCGCGATCCGCCTGCCTGTTTCGGGAGGAGCCAGGAGAGGCACACGGCCTGTGGCTTGGGCATGCTGCCCCGCACACCACGCACATCTACGTGCAGTTCGACGTGGTCTCGACTGTGGCGGCCCCGTCGTAGTTCGGCAGGGTCCAGGAGACGGCAGTGCGCCCAAGACAATCGGCGTGCCAGCGCAGTCGCAAGGGGTCTACCGTGAGTGGCTCGTCGTCGGCGGCCGGCGACAAACGCTGGCGGAATGGTTTGAAGCCAAGGGATTCGAGTTCGAGGAACATGGTCTGCGGCCAGACTTGGAAGGAAAAGCTGCCGTCGGCGCCGCTGGCCTGCATCTCCGGCGCGTTGTCGGTGGTCAGCCAGATGCTGTTGCCACTGCGGTTGGCGACGCATTGCGTATTTTTAGGAAGCCAGCGAGCCGCCAGCGCTCCCAGTGGGCGCAGTGCGCCGGTGCCCTACCTACCACAGGACCTTCGTGCCAAGGTCTCGAAAGGGAATATCAGGGGTTAGGACGGTCATGCCTGATGACTGTGCTTGGGCGGCGAGCAGCCGATCGAACGGATCGCGGTGTATGTGTGAAAGTTCCCCGCAGAATGTGACGATAGTCGAAGCGCGAAAGAGTGCCAAGCAAGAAGGCTGGCGGGCCGCCAGCGCCCCTTTGGAGCAAGAACAACTCCCGCGGTGACCGCGAGAGCTGTTCTAAAGTCTGCTCAGCAGGCGGCGAGCGCTGCGTCGTAGTTGGGCTCTTGGGTGATCTCTGGTACCTGTTCGGTGTAGACGACGGTGCCGTCAGCACCGACCACGACAATCGCGCGGCTGAACAGAGCAGCCAAAGGGCCGTCGGCGATTGTCACGCCATAGTCTGCGCCAAAGTCGGAACCGCGGAACGCGGAAAGGTTCGAGACATCCTCGAGGCCTTCGCTCGAGCAGAAACGCCCCTGGGCAAACGGCAGGTCCAAGGACACGTTTACGACCACGGTGCCGTCACGGCCAGCAGCAAGCTCGTTGAAACGACGGGCTGATGTCTGGCAGACGCCGGTGTCCAGGCTTGGAACGATGTTTAAGACCACGGTCTTGCCGGCAAAGCTGGCCAGTGAAATTTCGGAGAGATCGCCACCGCAGAGAGTGAACGCGGGTGCTGCAGAACCGACGGCCGGAAGCGTACCAACGGTGGAAATGGCGGAGCCTTTGAACGTGATGGAAGCCATGAAAAATCCTCAATATGTTAAAAACACGCGAAACTGCCGCGGAATTAGGAAGACAACATAACAGAGCGCGCCTGATGTCAATCGAAATGCTGCGACTGATGCGGCGCTTGCTCAGGAGTCTGCGGGATTGAGCGCGTCCCGCACATAGTCCTGCGCCTGCACCGGCCAATCGGCTAAAGGGGCCCCACCGTAGCGAATCCTCTCCCAGGCAGTGATTAGCTCCCGTAGGCGCTGGGGATGCGGTGCCATGCCGACGATCGCCAGCTCTGCGTAGGCACGGGCGGTGAGGCAGCCATCGCGAGTTCCCGCATAGGGGACGAGTGCCCGCTCTAATTCGCGAAATGCCTGGCTAGCCTGCCCAGCCGCGATTCGGCGAATCCGTCGGCCATGAATTTTCTTCCCGCCCAACCACAACAGGGCAATCACGATCGGCCAGCCAATAAACCAAGGTCCGGTCCAGAGCAGAAAGCGCAGCCATTCCCAGAGTCTGGCTAATCCACTCAGGACGGCTTCGGCGAAGTAGCCGCGCTTTATTTTGGAAAACAAATCTACCCAGACGCCTATGGTGGCCTCCCTGATCTTGGCGAACAGCCCGGCCTCGGACTTCCCGTCCGGCACACCGGCGAGAGGGGTCGCCTCGACGAGCAGCCAACGCCCGCTCTCCGCGTCGTAGGCTTCTGCCCAGGCATGGCAGTCTATCAATCGCGCGATCCATCCTTCCTCGAGCGGATGTGGCTCGCGACAGACGAACCCTGACACGTAGCGGGTGGGGACATTCTGCATGCGCAGCATCATCACGACGCTGGTGGCAAAAAGCTCACAATGGCCTTCCTGGGACTGCTCAAGGAAGACGACAATGGGGTCATCATCGCTCTCAGGCTGGCGTTTGAGGGCGTACTCGCAGCGCCTCTGCAGAAAGGCGATGCTGGAGGCAATGCGCGCGCTTGTCGATGTGGCTGGCTCCCACTCAGGCAGATGCGGACGCAAGTAGTCTTGCAGATAATCGGGCACATAGAGATAGTCTGCGGGCAGCTCATTCAGATCAAGGTGAGGCGCGGGAAGGGTGAACCGATCTGCCGGCGCGGAATAGGCTGTGTAGCCGCCGGCAAGGTCGATCTCGCCAGGGATAAACTCGTCGTTGCGATTGGACTGCATGGTAGCGGCGATGAGTTCGACGCCGTAGCTGCCGCCGGGCATAATGAGCTGGTTCAAGTCCAAGCCATTGGTGGGGTGAATCTGCACGATGTGGTCCGGCGGGATGGTCTCTGCGGATCGAGTTGGCTCATGAAAGAAGCGTCTGGATGCCAGTGTTTCGTCTTCCTCCGCCGACAGCTTGCGGGTGGCACCAGCACCAGCCCAGCGACCGCCCTCGTAGACCTCGTAGACAAAGCCACGCAAATAGCCCGGTTCTTGCTGACTAAAGGCTCGAACTACGATCTTCCCTTTGTTGTTCTGCACGTAGGGGTGAAGTTTGCGATTCAGGTCGATGTTTCCGACGAACAGCACCTGGCTATGGACCATCTCCATGTAGCGTCGAAACACGTCGCGGAAGAATGGATCGAGCGTACTGCTGACCGCATTGGCGGAAAACCCGCCGATGAGGCAGAGAATGATGATCGATGCTAGGGCGGTAGAGCGCCACCGAAGCCGGCTTCGGGCTGCCTGCACCTCAAGGCGAGCGGGCCGCCGCAGGCGCAGCGAGCTAACGAGCAATGGCACAATGACCACAGTGAGTGCGCTCGCAGCCACGCCGAAGACCATAAAGCGCTCGCGGAAGACGCGAGGCAACCCCTCGAAACGCTCAAACATGGGCAGACTGAGCGCACTACCCAAAACGAACAAGACCATGCATTGCGCAGCCATGCTGGCAGCGATCGTGGTCGGATGCTGCGCCAGAAACAGCAAGGTGACGCACAGCACCAGAAGAAAAGGAACCAAGTGTTCCACGGACGGAAAGAAGAAACGATCGGGGTCGATGGGATAGGCGAGGTTCAAAAAGAATGCGAGCACCATGGGCGCGGTGACGGTGTATACAGCAGACCGAGCAGTCACATGCAAAGAGCGCGGAACGGCCGCGACGACGCAAAGCGCCGGGACCATGACCACTAGATACATCGGCGCATCGGCCATGATCGCGGCGGTGCACGTGACGATCAGAACGCCCAGCGACTGCGTGGCGGCCAACCACCGAGATCGGGAACCGGGCGCAATGATGGTACGTTCTTCGAGTGTTTTCCCCATTCTAGTCCTATGCCCGGTGCTGTGTGCCGTACGGCAATGTCTGCGTTCTTAGTTGCGGGTTGTCCGCATTAAGATATCCCGTACCAATCACCAGTGAACCTTTATTTACGGAGTTTGTTTCGATGTCACGGATCCTCATGAAGCTACCCGTCGGCGAAAATGTCGGCATTGCCTTTTCCGGCGGACTGGATACTAGCGCTGCAATCGCCTGGATGCGAGAGAGAGACGCGGTCCCCTACGCATACACCGCAAATCTCGGCCAGCCAGACGAGGAAGACTATGATGCGATCCCGGCAAGTGCCTTGGCCTACGGTGCAGAAAAAGCGCGCCTGATTGATTGCCGCACAGAACTCGTGCACGAGGGACTGGTCGCTCTGATGTGTGGCGCCTTTCACATCGATAGTGGCGGCAAACGCTATTTCAACACCACGCCTATTGGCCGTGCTGTCACCGGCACCAAGCTGGTGAACGCGATGAAGGAAGACGGCGTCGATATTTGGGGCGATGGCAGCACCTATAAGGGCAACGACATCGAACGATTCTATCGCTATGGCTTGATGGTAAATCCAGCCCTGCGCATCTATAAGCCATGGCTAGACCAAGATTTTGTCGACGAGCTAGGCGGCCGCTTGGAAATGAGCGAATGGCTGCAAGCGCGCGACTTCCCGTATAAGATGAGCAAGGAAAAGGCCTACTCCACGGACTCAAACCTGTGGGGGGCCACGCATGAGGCCAAGGATCTCGAGTTTCTTGAGAACGGCCTGAACATTGTCGACCCAATCATGAATGTGGCGTTCTGGCGTTCCGACGTGGATGTACCAGCCGAGCAGGTCAGCATTCGCTTTGAAGAGGGACTGCCGGTCGAGCTCAACGGCAAGACCTTTGAGGACCACGTGGCGCTGGCGCTGGAAGCCAACCGTATCGGGGGCCGTCATGGCATTGGCGTGGCCGACCTGATCGAAAACCGCATCATTGAGGCCAAGAGCCGCGGGATCTACGAAGCCCCCGGCATGGCGCTGCTGCATGTAGCCTACGAGCGGCTGATCAACGGCATTCACAACGAGGGAACGCTCGAAAACTATCGCACCATGGGCCGCCGTTTGGGCCGCTTGTTGTACGAAGGCCGCTGGTTCGACCCCAGGCGATGATGCTGCGCGAGTCCCTCCAGCGCTGGATCGCCAAGCCCATCACCGGCGAAGTCGTCCTGGAATTGCGTCGCGGCGATGATTACTCGATTTTGGATACCACCAGCCCCAACCTCACTTATGAGGCCGAACGGCTGACGATGGAATCCGGCGCCGGTGAGTTCTCACCGCTCGACCGGATCGGCCAGCTGACCATGCGTAACCTCGACATTAAGGATTCACGGGACAAACTGGGACAGTATGCAAAGTCCGGCATTCTCGAGTCAGGTGCCCTCAGTGATTTGAGCCTGCTCAACTAGTTCTTGGACCTCGCGCCATCCACCCCACAAGAGAAGTAGAATGAAGAAGCTCTTGCCCTTCATGTTCATCGTCGGCCTTTGCGCCACATCCATCAGCCAAGCGGCCGAGCCATTGGCAGAGGAAAACGTCGCAGAGCTGGAGATGTGCTATATCTCAAGGGGCAGTGGCACCAAGTGGCACGCGATCAAGACGTGCCACGCGCTCAAAAAATCCAAGAACGTTCAGCATTTGAACATCGAGGATGCTGTTGGGCGTGGCCGCGGCAAGCGCTGGAATTCGCCCTGCAAGTTCTGCTTGAACAAGCTGAAAAAGGACGAGCGTTTCGCCGAGAAACTGGAAGAGGTCAAGAGCCATCTTCCTGAAGCGAAACCCGCTCCCGAAGAAGCAGCTGTCCCTGCAGCCGCAGAAGAGAAACCCGCCGACGGCGAATAGGCAATCCCGGGACGATGGCGGATTGGGCGCAGCGGGAGCTGCGCCCTACGTTTCAATGGCACTGACCTAGTGTGGCGTGTCACAAATTCGTCGGATAAAGGGCGGCCCTTTCGGCGCTCCGCCGCGCTAGCGACACCTCGCCGATGGTCCAGCAGCCCGTCGGACTGCTAGGGGTGATCGTAGGTCTACTATGCTGATTGGAGGCAATCACAATCACATCCCTGTGGGGGTTGGCTACCTTTAAGTTCGCATTCGAAGGAATTCCGTGAGTAAGAGACGGTAGCTTGGCTCTCTGAGCCGAGTTGCGATGGTCTCGGAGGACGAGGAAACGGACGCGGGGCGGAGATCCAACGCTACTTTCTGGCGGATGCCACGCAGCGGGAAGTACCGAAGGCCGTGCTTCCCCGAACCACACAGAATCTGCTCCAACACGGTGCACACCACTGCCCGATTGAGTTGCGGACGGCAACAGAATGTACGCACCATTCAGCAGCAACTTATCCTGCTGTTCAGTCATGTGCGTAGCTTAAATATCACGCGGCTCGACCCAATGTACGATGCAGAAAAGGAGCAGGCGTTCCTGCATAGCCGCGAACACGAGCTGATGCCAGAGCTCGAGCTAGATCACGCCATGTACTTAAACCCGCAATGGGAACCGAATGCTGACTGGTGGGGAAGCCAAGTTGTCGTAGGCTAGCTCTCCCCACAGGCCCGGAATCTACCTCGCCGAACGGGGGTACAGAGCAGGCCATAAGCCTTTGCTAGGCCGGGAAGATGCCGGGTAAATCGTGCGCGTCGCCGTAGTGTTCGCGCTTGCCCGCTCAACGGAATAGGATTTCCCTGTGTTCGAACAACAACTCCACGAGTTCATGCAGAATCAGTCCTCGCTGATTCTGGTAGTCATCCTGGTCATCGCCATCATTCTGCTTGCCAAAGGCGCAGATATGGTGGTCTCGTCAGCGGTGGCTTTAGCTTTGCGCTGGAAGCTTCCGAAAGTCGTGGTTGGTGCCACAGTAGTGAGTCTCGGGACCACCCTCCCGGAGACAATGATCTCGGTTCTGGCGGCGGTCAAAGGAGACCCCGGGCTCGCGCTTGGCAACGCCGTGGGTTCCATCATCTGCGACACCGGCTTGATCCTCGGCATCGCGGCGACAATCTCTCCCCTGCCGCTGAACCGCAGCGTCGTGAATCGCCAGGGCTGGCTACAGCTGGGCGCTGGCTTCCTGCTGGTCATTGCCTGCATTCCGTGGTCATCGCCTGCTGCGGCTCTGACCACCGGCGGCGGCCTATCACGATTCGCCGGCATGCTGTTTCTGGTATTGCTGGTGGCCTACATTATGCTCACGATCCGCTGGTCCCGCTCAAGCGGCGGCGAAGAACACCTCGAAGGCGAGGAAGATGCCAATGCTGCCTTGCCGGGGGTGATTCTGCGCCTGATTGTTGGCTTATCGCTGGTGATTGTAAGCTCACACCTGCTGATTCCTGCGGCGCAGATTCTGGCTGCACGCCTTGGTGTGCCAGACGCGGTGGTCGCAGCGACCATGGTCGCCCTAGGCACCTCACTGCCCGAGTTGGTCACGGCCCTACAGGCTGTGCGCCGCAACCATGGCGATCTCGCAATTGGCAACGTGATCGGGGCCGACATCCTAAACGTCCTGTTTGTAGCCGGTGCCTCCGCCGCAGTCGTTCCGGGCGGGCTGTCTGCAGAGCCGCAATTTTTTCTCGTGATGTTCCCCGTGATGCTCGTCGTCCTGATCGTCTTCCGGGTCGGCATCATGATTTCGGGTGCCACGCTCAAGCGTGGCGTGGGCATCGCTCTACTGGTCTGCTATGCGATCGCTATGCCGTTGATGTACCTCACCAGCTCTGGTGCAGACGGGCACGATGACGCCACACCGGCTGCCGCGCCTGCCGCTCACAACTGACCGCTATGGCACGCAAGGCCCGACGCAGCCGAGTTGCCCGCGAAGCAGCACCGCCTGACATCTCACTCGGGGGCATGTCGGAGCGCGCCTTTCTGGCGCTCGCCCTCGGCTCACTGCTGCTGGTCGCCGCCCTGATCTACGGCAAGTCCCTGCAGTTTGGCTTCACGAACTGGGACGATACCAAGCTGATCGTAGACAACCCTGGGATTCGCTCCCTCTCCGGCGACAGCCTGAGCACCATGTTTTCCCTGCAGAAGGGCCGGACCTTTCAGCCGATTCGCGAGCTGAGCTATGCGCTGGACTACGCCATGTGGGGACTGCGACCCGGCCCATACCATGCGGTAAACGTGCTGCTGCATGCCCTCGGTTCATGCCTGCTTTTTCTTTGGTTCGCACGTGTGATCCCTGCATTTCTGCCGAGTTGGCACCGCGCGCAGACCCGATTGGCTGCGTGGTTCGGGGCCATGCTGTTTGCCGTGCACCCGGTCCACGTCGAAGCAGTCGCCTGGGCCTCATCCCGCAAGTATGGCCTGTTAATTGTCTTTACAGCACTTGCCGCGCTCGTACACTGGCAGGCGCGCGAACGCGAAGGAGCCAGCAAGTACGGGCTGTGGGCAGCATCACTCGTAGCAGCGGTCCTGGCCATGCTTTCCAGCCCGGTCGGTGTGGTCGTCCCCACGCTGATTATCTTGACCGACTTGGTGCTTGACCGCTTGGCAGCCGTCCGCAAGCGCTGGCCAGCCTATCTCGCCTACCTGCTCTGCAATGCCTTCCTTACCCTGGCCTTGGTGGGAGTCCTTACCGAAGGCGAGGGCAAGACTGCCCGCACGCACGCCCACGGCGACGCGATAAATACGGTTTTTACTGATCTCTGGGTGCTGGTGATCTACGCGAAGAATTTGCTTGCACCGCTGTGGTTGAACTGCCGCTACCATCACTACGTGATCGATTCGCTTACGCCGCAAGCCTGCCTCGGGCTGGCGCTTCTCGTGGCCGCGATCGCAGGCGCGGTCATACTCGCGCGAAAGGGCAATATGCTGCTTGCCTGGGCAGTGGCCTGGTTCGGCATTGCCTGGTCGCCAGTTGCGAACATCATCCCTATTTCGACCATCATGGCCGATCGCTACCTCTACCTCCCAGCGGTATCGCTCTGCGTTCTGGCTGGAATTGGTGGTGCGGCCCTGGCTCGGCGCTTTTCACCAGCCGGAGTCGCCATTCCCGCCCTTATCCTGCTCGCCTATGCGGCCGGTGCCTTTCAACGCTGCGATGTCTGGCGCGACAGCCGGGCACTCTGGACAGACTCCATGGCCAAGGACCCAAACAGCGCCCTGCCCTATAACAATCTGGCTCTGGTCTTGGACGACGAGGGTAAGCTCGCTAAGGCTGAGGCCCTCTATCGCAAGGCTGTCGTCTACAATCCTGACTACAAAGAAGCCTATTACAACCTAGGCCGGGCACTGGTCCAGCAGAACAAGCTGCTCGACGAAGCGATGACGCACATCGATCGGGCCATCGAGCTTGATGCGAACTTCGCAGATGCCCACAACTACCGGGGAATCCTCCTGCGCCGCAAGGGCGAGCCTGAGCAGGCTGCACGAGCGTACGAAGCCGCACTGGCGATCCAGCCCGCTCACCATGAGGCGCTGACCAATCTGGGCAATATTCATCTCTTGGCGAATCGTCTTCAAGAAGCCGAGAGCTACTATCTTCGGGCGCTAGCGCTAGCGCCTGGCATCGCCCAGCTCCATGCTAATCTCGGCGTAATCGCGCACAAGACCGGCGATCTCGAGCTGGCCATCTCCCGCTATAAGCAGGCTTTGGCAATCCAGCCGAACTATGAGACTGCCCAACAGAACCTGTTGAAGCTCCAAGAAGTGCTCGAAAACCCCCAATAGCACCGTAAGATCGAGGCGCCTCCCCGCATTCCGGGTGGTCAGATTGTGGAAGCGAGGCACAGTGGCCGCTATGCTGTTCAACTCTGTGCCATTTCTATTTTTCCTTCCCGTTGTGCTGACGCTGCTGTGGCTCCTGCGGCGCACACGGAACCCGCGACTGCTGATGTTGGTCGCGGCTTCGTTTGTCTTCTACGGCTGGTGGGATGCTAAGTACCTAGTCTTGATCCTGGCCAGCGGCTTGATCGACTTCTTCTGCGCCCAGTGGATTGGCAGCGGGGAACAACGCCGAAAGCGCTTCCTCGTGCTCTCGATTCTTGGCAACCTCGGCATTCTGGCCACGTTTAAGTATTCCCGGTTTTTTGCCCAGTCGCTTGAGAGCTTCTTGCGACTCTACGATGTAGACGTGCAGCTCGTTGCTCAGATTCCTGCAGACGTGGTCCTGCCCGTGGGCATCAGCTTCTACACCTTTCAATCCATGAGCTACACCATCGATGTCTATCGCGGAAAGCTGGCGCCAACGCGCAATCCGCTGCTATTCTTCGGCTACATTTCTCTGTTCCCGCAGCTAGTGGCCGGTCCGATTGTTCGCGCGACGACATTGTTGCCCCAACTGGAAAAACCGCCCCGGGTTTCGTCAATAGCTGCCTGGGAAGGCTTGCGCTGGGTGGTGCAGGGCTATTTCAAAAAGACTGTGATCGCCGATAACCTGGCACCGTATGTGGATCGCGTGTTCGGTACCCACCACAGTCTGGTGACGCCCACCGACTGGTGGCTGGGAGTTGCGATGTTCGCCTTGCAGATCTATGCGGACTTCAGCGGCTACACGGATATCGCCCGGGGCTTGGGGCGCTGGATGGGCTGCGACTTCCCGAAGAATTTCGACCGCCCGTATGCAGCGACTAGTCTCCAGGATTTCTGGGGGCGCTGGCACATCTCGCTCTCCACCTGGTTTCGGGATTACGTGTACATCCCACTTGGCGGGTCCCAGTGCACAGCCTTGCGTAATCACTACAACCTCTGGCTCACAATGATACTCTCAGGCCTGTGGCATGGTGCCGCTTGGCCCTTCGTGATCTGGGGCGCATGGCATGCAGCCGTTCTCTCCGCAGAGCGAATCACTGGCCTACACCGACGGTTCACGGGTCCGATCGGGCTGTGCTTTCGGCGGGCAGTCACGCTGTTCGCAGTCTTTATTGGCTGGGCGATCTTTCGTGCAGAGTCGCTGGCGCAGGTGAGAGATGCCTTCATGGGAATGGCCTTTCTACGCGATCCGCCCACCGCGGGCGTGCTGATCGACATGTCCTGGCTGACCTATGCCATTCTGATAGGCTTTGTCCTGATGCAATTCGTTCATGGAATTGCCGGGCGCCTGGCCGAGGCGACTCGGGAACGAATCCTGCATTGGCTGGAGCCGCCGCTATTCGTCGCACTCGTGCTGGCGGCAATTTTTCTGCGCGGGCCCGGCCAACAATTTATCTATTTTCAGTTCTGATGGGCACGAGATGAATACGGCAAATGATCCCCTTTACACCGCGCCCCCCGCAACTCGCGAGAGTTGGGTGCGCCTGATCGTGACCCTCTGTGCGATTACGCTTGCCGTTGCTACAGCGGGCTACATTCGCGCCAGACAAGACGCCAAAGCTCCAGATCAACTCACCAACGTCCAGCAGCTCTTCCAGTTGAAAACTTTCGCTTCTTCCAGCCATGATCTGGTGCTCGTGGGAGACTCCCGCGTCTATCGCGGCGTCTCGCCGGATGCGATGCGAGACGTCCTGCCAGAACTCCGGATTCTAAACATGGGCTTTTCCAGCGGTGGGATGAGTGATCCGCTGCTCGCTGCCGCGCAGGCAAAGCTGGACCGCGCAAGTTCACAACAGACCATCGTCCTGGGTGTAACCCCATTCTCTCTGACTCCGGAGGCGGTAGCAAACGAGCACTGGCATAGCTGTAATCGCCGAGGTCCCGGGAGCGCCGTGCAGCACGCCGGTCTGCGGTCTGCACTTAAGGCATTTCGCCCCGTAGTAGAACCGCCGATTCCCGGTGTGCCATCTCCGAATTCAGCTCAATATCTGCAAAAATATTATGCCGATGGCTGGGTGGCGAGCAAGATGGTGCCGCCGCAGCCGCAGAGCGCTCTGCGCCAGTACCAAGACAATTTCTCGCGCTCTCAAGTAGACCCCGCCGTGCTCGCGGCGCTTTGCCAGAAAGTGACCACCTGGCGGGAAGCCGGGATCCGTGTCTTCGCCTTCCGACCGCCGACCACGGACGAGATGGTGGAGCTCGAAGACGAGCTCAGCGGCTACGTCGAGGAAGATGTGCGCCAGGCCCTTGAAGCAGCGGGTGCAGATTGGCTCGATTTTTCTGGCGAGTTCTACCTCAGTTATGACGGGAGTCACCTGAGCAGCGATGACGCGATCCGCTTTTCTCAAGATTTGGCAAAGCGAATTTCCTCGCGATATCCTCGCTGAGCCAGCAGCCTTTCCTTGCGGGTGTCCCGTGGGTGACTACAGTCCGGGCATGCCTGCTAAATTCTTGCTCTTCGTCTTGGTTTCCATTCCTGCTCTCTGGGCGTGGGAAACTGTCACCCCGGAAGATCCGTACCCCGATCTACTGGCGGAACGTCGGCTGTATCCAGATGTTCGGGCACTCTGGCAGGAGGGCCCTTTTCCAGAGCGAACGTTTATCTTTTGGCTGCCGCACAAAGTCGCCACGAGCGAGGATCTCGAGTCTCAACGGTTACACTTCTCGCTGGCGGATAATCCCTTTATGCGCTCACGCATCGTCTGGGAACTCGGCGAGTGCAAGAATCGCCAGGCGTTGTCGGTGCTAGAAGAGCAACTCGCTCGCGAGACGGACCTGAAAGTCGTAAGGGATATTTTGAACACCATCCACCGCTTTGGCGCCGAGGTCGAGATTCCGAATCTACAGACTTTTCTACAGCAGAGTGACTGGTACTTGCGGCGTGCCGCAGTGCGCGTCGGTGCCAGCGCCGGGTTGCTGGACTGCGCTGCCCTGCAGGCATTCACCACTGACCCGCAGCCACATGTGGCCATAGCCGCCTGGAAGGCGCTCGTAGACTGCGAGCCCCCAAAACTTGCCGCTGTTTGGCAACAGCCGCTTACCGGGAACGATGCGCAGTTGATCGGCATCGCCCTGCAAGGACTGGCACGCTCACCAGACCGCGCAGAGTTAAACGACACAGTCACGCGCCTGGCCACTGCCCAATCACCTGCAGTGCGTGGACAAGTTGCGAAGTTCGCAATCCAACCAGGCGAGTTAGGCGAACAACTGCTGCGCACGCTAAGCCAAGATGCGAACTCCGCAATTCGGGCGTTGGCGGCGGACGCCGGCGGCAGGCTCTCATCGGACGCTGCGTTGGAAGTGGTGCTGGCTTTGTTGGTGCACGACCCAGAGCGGGATGTGCGACTGGCCGCGTCAAAGTCCTTAGGCTTCTTCAATGTTCCGGTCGCGCGAGACGCGCTGATGAATCTGACCGGTGACCCTGAGAGTGCTCGCGTGCGGCGCGCGGCGGCCGACGCCCTGATGAAGCACAGCCGGGATGCAGTCGATACGCTCTGCGGTGCCTTTATTGACGACGACAACGAGCACCGCCGCTTCCACTGCTTTCAGATCTTGCGCGCCATCCAGTCCGCGCAGTATGGCTCGCAGCTTGCTGCCCGCTTGCCAGAAGAGAGCGGTGAAACCCTCGCGGCCTTGATCGACACCGTCAGGTTGGCTGACTACAGAAAGGCAAAGGATGCGTTGCTGGCCCATACCGAGACCGATGACGCAGCCACACAGATTGCCCTACTAAAGGCTATTTCTGCGCTGCAGTTCACGGAGGGTTTGAGCTGGGCGCGGGACCACGCCGTAAGCATGGACAATGCCACTGATGTGCGAGTGACCGCACTGCACACTCTTGGCGCGCTGAGAGACCCTGACTGCGCAGCGACCATCATGGCGATTTTCAAGCAGTGCAACCTCGACGACACAACCTCGGGAGCAACACGCGCCGCCGCTGCCTGGGCCGCCTCACGCCTGCCAGAGACGTCGAATGCCCTGCGCACGCGGATGCTCAACCACGTCCGCCGCCCTGTTCTCAAATCACCCGAAGGCCCGATGTTCGACATGGCGATCGCCCGGGTGGCCTGCACCTTCGCACTCATAGACCTAGCCAAGGCCGAGCACGGCAATGCCGCCCTGAGCGCCCGCAAAGCGATTGCTCAGCTCCGTGTCGATCACAAGGCACCGGACGCGGCCAAGATGCAGATTGGCCTGGTGGAGAATCTCTACGGGTATCAGGCGCAGCAGTATTGGGATAACGGGCCGGTCACGCTGACCGACTTTCCTGTTTCACGATATACATTCAGCCTGCAGAGGCTCAGAAAATTAGGACAGCGATAAGCGCAGGAGGCTTTCATGGCTCTTTGGAGTGGACGATTTTCAGATAGACCCGACGACTTGGTGATGCAACTCAGCGAGTCGGTTTCATACGATAAACGACTTTATGCCCAAGACATCCGTGGCACCAAGGCACATGTCTCGATGCTCGCGCGTCAAGGGATTGTCAGTCAGGATGACGCCGACGCGATCTGCCATGGCTTGGATGCCATCCAAAAGGAAATCGAAGCAGGCGAGTTCACTTTTGACATCGAGCTGGAAGATGTCCACATGAACATTGAGTCGGCTCTTATTCGCCGGCTCGGCGATATTGGCGCGCGCGTGCATGCCGGGCGCAGCCGCAATGACCAAGTCGCCACCGACATGCGGCTTTATTTACGAGAGGAGGCCGCCAACGTCCGCACCCTGATCCGTGGCGTACAGCGCGCACTTGTCGGCGTCGGTGAGCGCTATAAAGACGCGATAATGCCGGGCTTCACCCACCTGCAGTACGCCCAGCCTGTGCTCCTAGCCCATCACGTACTAGCCTACGTAGAGATGTTGGAGCGGGACCATCAGCGCATCGGCGAGTGCGCTGCAAGAATGAACAGCCTGCCGCTTGGCTCAGGCGCGCTCGCGGGCTCGAGCCTGCCGCTTGATCGCGAGTCGGTCGCCAAGGACCTCGGATTTTCCTCGGTCTCGCAGAACAGCATGGACGCGGTCTCTGATCGAGATTTCATGGTGGAAATGCTGGCAGACCTCTCGCTGCTCATGATGCACATGTCTCGCCTCTCCGAGGATCTAATCTTCTGGGTCTCGCAGGCCTGTGGTTTCATTCAGCTTGGCGATCAATTCTGCACCGGCTCCAGCCTGATGCCCCAGAAGAAGAATCCAGACATCTGTGAGCTCACCCGCGGCAAGACCGGACGTGTTTATGGTAGCTTGGTCGGCTTGTTTACTGTCATGAAGGGCTTGCCTCTGTGCTACAACCGCGACATGCAAGAAGACAAGGAAGGGCTGTTCGACGCGCTTGACACCGCCCGTCTCGTTCTGGCCACCTATGCGCCCATGCTGGACACCCTGCAAGCAAACGAAGAGCGCATGCTAGCTTGCGCGAGTGATCCCATGCTGATGGCTACCGACCTAGCCGAATGGCTGGTGGCAGACGGCATGCCATTTCGGCAGGCACACGAGCGGGTCGGCAAGCTGGTCGGTTGGTCGCAGGCCAACAATGTGCCGCTGGACCAGATCCCGCTGGACCAAATGCAGGAATTGATTCCCGAAGCACGGCAAGAGTGCCTGGCCTTGTTTGACCCGTCACGCAGCGTACACGCCCGCGACCTAGTCGGCGGAACGGCCCCAGCCCAAGTCCATGCGCAACTCGCGTCCTGGCGGCAAATCTTCGACAGTGAGTGAGTACCCGGAAGCAATTGATCGCTTGACCGAGACCCTAAACGGTCTGCCAGGCATTGGTAAACGCAACGCCGAACGCCTGGCAATGGCACTCTTTGGCTGGAACCAGGATCGGCTTGCGGACTTCGCAGAACAGGCAGCCAGTCTACACGAGCGGGTTTTCACCTGTGAAGCCTGCGGACACCTTGCGGACGGCGAACGCTGTCGCTACTGCCTGGACCCGACCAGAGACCCGGCGGTCATTGCCGTAGTCGAGGATGCCAAACAGGTCATTGCCATCGAGAAGAGCCACATGTTTCGTGGCCTCTATCACGTGCTAGGAGGAAAATTCTCGCCGCTGGACGGGGTGGAGATTGAGGATTTGAACGTGGAGTCCCTGTACGAACGGCTTGACCAAGGCAAGGTCCGGGAAGTCATCCTGGCGACTAGCCCCGATGTGGACGGAGAGGCGACAGCCTCGTACCTGGCGAACCTGCTGGCAGAACGATTTCCCCAGCTCTCGCTTTCACGGATCGCCACCGGCCTGCCAGTAGGCTCAGATCTGTCGTATGCGGACTCCGCCACCATGGCCTCGGCGCTGTCCTCGCGCCGCACATTCGAGACTTGAGCCCGACCATCTGAGAACCCGGAGAGTAGTATGAAGCAGCGAGCATTGGAACTGCTGGAGTCCTGTACCCAAGCCTTTGGCGTATCCAGCGACGAAGGGCCGATTCGCGCCCTGATCGCGGAGGAGCTTGGAGCTCCGATTGACTACGATAGAATGGGTAACCTCTATCATCGGCAGCCGGGGAAAGGTAAGGATGCGCCTGTCGTCATGGTGGAAGCACACATGGACGAAATCGGTTTCATGATCCGCACAATCACGCCTGACGGCTATTTGAAGTTCGTCACGCTCGGCGGCTGGTGGGGGCACGTGCTGCTGGCCCAACGCGTGCGAATCCGCACTCGGGCAGGTGACTATATCATCGGTGTGATCTCGTCCACACCGCCGCACCAACTGGGCCCGGCCCAGAAAGATAAGGTCATGAAGATCGACCACATGTGCATTGATGTCGGCGCCACGAGCGCGGATGATGTGCGCGAGCGGTTTGGGATTGATGTCGGAGACACCGCAGTGCCAGACGCACCGTTCTCTCAGCTCCAGAACCCAGATATGCTGTTGAGCAAGGCGTTTGATAACCGGGTCGGTGTCTCGATGATGATTCAGACCGCTGAAGAGATGCGCTCACGCAAGCACAGCGCCAAATTGGTCTCTGTGGCAGCCGTCCAAGAAGAACTCGGCACTCGTGGCGCCCAAGTCGCGGGCCGGGTGTTGCAGCCTGACGTGGCGATCGTGCTGGAGGGACCACCGGCCGACGATCTCCTGGGCATGCCCGTAGCTGAGCAACAAGGTGCCTTGGGCAAAGGCCCGCAGCTGCGACTGATGGATCCGACCGCAGTGATGAACCGAGGCCTGGTGGATTTCGTGCGGGACGTGGCAAAGGCAGAGGACATTCCACTGCAGCTTGCTGTCCGCAACAGTGGCGGCACGGATGCTCGCGCCCTGCAAGTGCATGGTCGGGGCGTTCCGACCATCGTCCTAGGCGTACCAGCCCGCTACATCCACACCCACAACGCCATGATCCACCTGGAGGACTACCTGCAAAGCGTGCGCCTACTTATCGCCGTGCTTGAGAAGCTTGATCGCAAAGCCGTCGAGTCATTCTTTACGTTTTAGATACAACAGCAGACACGGACTGCCCGAGGGCCGAAGGTCCCCCGTAGGGAACGACAGAGCACGCCGAGTTGGATAGGGGGTAAGCGCATGACGCTTTTTACTTGGAAGTTGGGACTTCTCTGTTCGCTGTTGGAAATTAAAATCTATTTCGACGTTCTAACGTAGCTACCGTCCCAGTCTTCGGGCGGGGGAGTCTCTTGGTAGGTGACGACCCACTCGCGCAGAGCGCTACCCAGCGAAGGCGCACGATGGAGAATCCGGCTGATCGCACGGGCTGTGTTTATTCGCTGTAGCGCCGAATCATGACCACGCCAAAAATCGTACAGGTGACCCCCATGAGCACCAAACCGACGACGGCTGCGGCAGCCAAAATCCAGACGGGTGAATCCAGTGAGTTCCGACTAAGTGAGCCGATTAAAACGCCGAATAAAGGTCCGATCAATGCAGCAAAACAAAGGCCATGCATTGCGAGCTTTGCCTTGGGATCTGCGGAGATAGCAAACCCCAGCCAAACACCGACCGCGGCAACAAATGCCGCACCGAGCCCTGCTCCAGCCAGCCCGATGCTAATGATATGGACCGCGATTTCAGTCGGGCCCGGCCCCTGTGCGCCCAGGCCCGCTGCAATGTACCCGATCGCAGCCCCGGAAATCGCACCAGACAGCGCCCCAAGAATTCCGCCTGTGAAGACACCGCCGCCGACGCTGATCATTGGATGAATGTGGAAGTGGTCGCTCATGGCTCAGCGCAGTGGGAGTGAGTAGATGATGGACCGGTTCCCTACAGAATCGGTCGCGCGATATTTCAGCAGAGTCCGCTTCAGTAGCGCTTTCTCAATCGGGCCGTCGTACGGGCGAAAGTCGCGATCATTCAGCTGGTATTCGATCCCGGCCACGCCGCTATCGTCGGTCGCGGAGATCGCAATGCTCACGCGGGTCTCGCCGAACTTGCTGGTACGCTCAGTCACTTCTGCTCCGACTGCTGGCGCCACGTGATCTACCTGGACCTGAATTGCGGTCTCCGGCCCCACCTGGCCCTGAGCGCCGATGCCCCGGGCACGTACGGCGTGTGCTCCAGCATGTCCGATACACAGCGTGTCCACATACTCGAACGGGCCGCCATCTAGGCTGACTTCGACACCGATCACGCTGGTGTCCGCAGCTTGTGGCCCCACCGCAATCGTGTGGCGTTCACCGACGAGGTAGGCCTGGCTTTCGTTTGCCAAGATTGCAGCCTCATCGTGCCCCGTTACGACAAAAGCAACCACAAGATCGGGCTGCACACGAATGGTCCCGGTGGACGGGTAGCTGCTCAGGCCATGGGTGTCAAATGCGGTCAAACGCCAATTCACTGTCTGGTGGTTCTCGATCGCGCCAACTGTGCTTTCCGTCCCCACCGTCATGACGTTCTGCAGGTAGGTCCGAAAGGCCGGCCCCCGGGCGACTTCGACTTGGTAGTGTGTCGCGCGCTTATTGGCCCCCCAGGCCAGCGACAGCCAGTGCCGCGCCGTGGTCTCGCCAGGACTGTTCAGCGCAGGCGCGTTCATCAGCGGAATCGGGCCAAGACGATGCGCGTGGCTAGAGAATCTTCCCCGGTGACCGAACACGACGCCTTCGCCAGCAGCGACCACGATCCCATCTTTCAGAGTGACTGAGCCCTGCCAGACAGACAGCCAGGTCATCTTTCGCAGGGGATCAGTGCGCAGCTGGATATGAGCAGGTAGGTGGACCTTACCAATCATTTGGTCGGTCTCGATCGTCACCGCGGACGCCACGTTTTCTTGCCGGGAGAACTGCCCATCAATGCGCCCCTCGGCCAGTTGTAGACGTAGCCAGCGGCGGTTGTCCCGCTGGTCACGAAAGATGGATTTCACAAAGAGCGAGCTGCCTTCCAACACCCGAATCAAGTCCTGCCCAGGCGTAGTGATATCGATTGCAGCCCCGCCTTCGGTCTCGATAAAGCGGCTGCCGACGATTCGCTGGCCCGACCTGACGGGCTCGGAGCCGTCGTCGCTGCGAGTGCTCACCACACCAGTGAGCCAGGAGGCGATCGCGTCTTCCTGAATGCAGGCGCGCTCGTTTGCTTGGAATTGGGCGATGCCTGCTTCGTAGACTGCTTGCTTGGCTTGATTGGTGGCATGTGTGTAACCGCCGTGGCTCCGCGTCGCGTTAGCCCGGACCAGCGTGGCGCGGGCCGTGGCTAGTTCTGCTGCTGCATAGGTCTCGGCCCCAACGGCCTTGGCAGCGTCAATCTCTATTTTGGCGAGTCCAAGCGCAGTGATCGCTGCTTCGCGCTCGACGCCTGGGATGGCAATCCGCATCCCGGCCTTTGGCGCAGGCAGGCTGCGCCACTTGTTAAAATGCTGGAGTTCAGTAACTGCGGCGGCATCGCCGAGAGTCTTTTTTGCGATTTCCGCAAACGTCTCGCCCTGGCTGAGGACGTAGACCGCTGGCGGTGCATCCGCCCCGCTAAAAAGACCGACCAGCAGTAGGCCGCAAAAAAATCGTTTCATCGTGCACTCCACATCCCAAACTAAACCAATTCAGTAAGATACGCCGCGCCTAGGTAAATGAAAGCGGAACATGGGCGACTATCAGCTGTGCCAGACCGTGTGTGATTTAGGGAGCGCGTAGGCGATTCAAGTTGCAAAAACGCGAGTGATCATGAGGGCCAGATACACGTACCAGATCTCAGAGTCAGTCATCCAGTAGAGCAACCAACATGCCGCGACCAGTGCCAGGAAAGGCCCAAAGACAGGCAGCAGCGCAGTCAGGCTAGCCACATCAATGACCCAGGCAAACTGAATGCGCTCGAGCTCGATTCTCACCAATTCCAAGACAAGTGCAGCACCAGGGCGAAACCTCCCGCTGCCATCTGCCACC
>Ga0115566_10001172_pt1 | contig 22680 bp, 37 predicted proteins | sample COGITO_mtgs_1204_3_FD_87173 | JGI IMG/M metagenome (GOLD analysis project Ga0115566, IMG submission 87173) | Pelagic marine microbial communities from North Sea - COGITO_mtgs_120405 | ecosystem: Environmental > Aquatic > Marine > Epipelagic | place: Germany:Helgoland, sampling site Kabeltonne...
ACACAGTTAAGTTAGTGAGAGCAGCTGATAAATGTTTGTGGTTTGGTAGAGGCATAACAGGATATGGAGATTGGCATTTAGGTATCTATGGATACAAGCGAAATGCCCTAGAAATGTATCCAGATTTGACAGGCACTCGCGAAGAACGAATAGAAGGATTAGAACAATTACGTTGGCTAAAAAATGGCTGGGATATAGGTGTATTTCCTTGCGAATTTAATGGAATTGAGATTAATGCACCAGAAGATGCTGAAAAATGGAATATGAAAAAGGAGATATAAGATGGCTAAACTGTATGATTTAGAGCAAATGATAATGGACTGCTGGCATGTCTGTGATGACCTAAAGGTAGTGTTCAAACAGATAGGTGATGGTGAGCGTGACCCTACACAAGATGAACTGATGAACGCCCTGATGGGTATGCAACAGGTATATCAGTGGAAATTTGAGCAACTGTTTTTTATGTATGAGCAGGTAATAAAATCACAGCGAGGAGAATTGGAATGAAAGCAGGTAAGGTATGGGGCACAACGGAACTTATTGAAGCCAATGGTGCTTTAGAGTTTCATCGTATTGAAATGGAAGAAGGTGGTGTCTGTTCTAAACACTTACATAGATATAAGTGGAATGGATTTTATGTAGAGTCAGGCAAAATGCTTATTCGCACATGGCAACGTGACTATGATTTATGTGATGTTACAATTCTTAATGAAGGTGATTATCATAAAGTTAAACCCGGCCTTTATCATCAATTTGAGTGCCTAGAAATGGGAGTGGCTTATGAATTATATTGGGCAGAGTTTAATCATAATGACATTGAACGTGAGTCTGTTGGTTATCATATGGATGATATAGATGACGATCCACACAGTGTAGATAAAATCGGTTGTTAATATGAAAGTAGGATTTACATGTAGTACGTTTGATTTGCTTCACGCCGGCCATATCGCAATGTTAAGAGAAGCAAAAGAACAATGTGATTGGCTTATATGTGCATTACAAGTTGATCCATCTTGGGACCGCGCAGAAAAAAACTCACCTATTCAAAGTGTGGTAGAAAGATATAAGCAGCTTTCTGCAGTAAAATATGTAGATGAGATCATTGTTTATTGTACAGAATCAGATTTAGTTGATATAATAAACATGTATCCAATTGATGTACGTATACTTGGTGATGAATATAAAGACAAAGATTTTACTGGTAAAGATGAATGTCGCCGTAGAAACATTTCTTTATATTTTAATAAACGAGACCACAGATTTTCGTCATCTGATTTGCGTAAACGAGTATTTGAAAAAGAGCTAGAAAAAAATGATTCTCCAAACGGTTAATGACATACGTCAATTTTTTATTGACGAATTAAATGATGAAGCGTTTACAATTGATAAGACAGGCCAAAGAACTGTTGAATTAATCGGCGCAAACTTTCTTGCAACTGAGCCAGCAATCTTTGGTACACCAAACGAAGATTATATTAAAAAAGAAATTGCATGGTATGAATCACAAAGTACTAACATATATGATATTAACGGTGTAGACTCAGATGCTCCTCCACAAGCATGGCAGTATTCCAGTAATAAACACGGTGAAATTAATTCTAATTATGGCCACTTAGTATTCTCTAAAAAATACCATAACCAATTTCAAAATGCATTTGATGAATTATGGAATAACCCTGATAGCCGTCGTGCTCAGATGATTTATAATCGTCCATCAATTTGGCTTGAATTCAATGAGCAAGGTAAGTCTGATTTCATCTGTACTAATGCACAAACATTCTATATTCGTGACGGTATCCTTTCAATGGTATCTCAAATGCGTTCTAATGATGTTGTGTTTGGCTACAAGAATGATTATGCATGGGCTCAATACCTAATGGATAAGATGGTAGCTCAATGGAACGATAGGTGCAAACTTCCAGCCAATAAGCATTTTTCTATTGATAAAGGTATGCTTACGTGGCAAGTAATGAATTTGCATGTTTACGAGCGCCACTTCCATTTAGTTAAATAAGGATATGAAATGAAAGAATTTAGATGTGGTCCTGTATGGGATGAAAGAATTGTAAAACTAAATCCAGCTAAAAAGATTGGTGTGTTAATGTCATCAGGAGCTGATAGCACTACACTTTTTAAACTTTTATGGGACAACTTTCCAGAAACAGAAATTAGAATTTTTAATGTACAAACTTCGTGGGATCCTAAGAAACCTTTAATTGAAGAAATCCTTGAAAAATTAGGTGTTGATTTAGAATTAGAAATCATTGGAGAAAAGTATCATAATTGGGAAATGAAAAATCATTTTGCTAGACTTATGCTTGCGTTTCAAGATGTAAGAAATGATGAAGATATTGAAGAACTTTATTGTGGTAATATTTTGCCTCCACATCCTCAATGGTTTCCTCGTTGGAATGTAGACCAAAAGGGAATGGCTAAGCGCCCATGGCTAACTAATGACAAATTTTGGAAGAATCCATTTGAACATGTTGAAAAATATCATGTTATTGATTTAGGAAGACGAAATGGATTTGACGACATTTATAACACAACTATTTCATGTAACACCCACGCTACTGAACCTTGTGGTTATTGTATGGGGTGTAGAGAATTAGAATACGCATATGATCAATTAGATAATGAAGAAGGTTTGTCTCTTGATAAGTGCGCTAAAATTGCAGTAAATATGTATGGAGATATAGGATGGTAGACTTAGCTGAAAAATATAATCGCGCCGCTAAATCATATTATGAAGAAAAATATGTAGATGGCGGATGGGAAAACAACATTTATATGCAAGATGAGAAAGATGCTCATAAGTTTTGGATGGAAAATAGAGAAGATGGAAAATACATTTCATTAGGTGTTGGATCTGGACAAGATATTCCTATTTTAGGCTGGCCTGGAAAAGAAAATTTTACAGGATATGATTTATCTCAAGGTATGTTAGATAATGCTAAAGAAAAGTTTTCAGATCATAATTTTATTTTAGCTGATTGTAATGAAAATATAGATGATAGCTGTGATGTTCTTGTTAGTTTATTTGGTGTACCTAATTACATAGGTCTTCCTAAGTTGATGGAGCACTATAACAATTTTAATGCTCAGCATGCTTTTTTTGTATTTTATGCAGAATGGTATGATGATGGCATTGCAGATGACTATAATAGGTACACCAAAGAAGAATTAGAAACACTGTTGTCTTCTCATAATCCTATTATTAAACAACTAAATGAGAATTATTATATCGTTAAATGGTAGAACGTAAAATGAAATGGGATATAAGATATTTAAAATTAGCAGAAGAAGTATCTAAGTGGTCTAAGGACCCTTCTTCTCAAATTGGAGCAGTTGCAGTAGGATCCAAAGGTCAAGTTTTATCTCAAGGATATAATGGTTTTCCTCGAGGCATAGGAGATTCTTTATCAAGATATTCAATAAGAGAAACTAAATATAAGTACATAGTACATGCTGAACAAAACGTAATTTACAACGCAACTTACAACGGAGTATCTTTATATGGAGCTACCTTATATGTTTATGGCTTGCCTGTTTGTAACCATTGTGCTCTTGGTGTTATTCAGGTAGGAATCACAAGAGTTGTTATGTCAAAACAAAAAATAAAAGAACAATGGATTGACTCGTGGAATATGACTAAACAATTATTTGATGAAGCGGGTGTGGAATATGAATTCATTCTCTGAAATGTATTCCAAAATTATAGAAGGATATAGGTGGACAGTAATAAATATAGACACTACGCATAGATGTTTACTTCAGTGTCAATTTTGTTCACGCCAATCTGAAATTCAAGGGAAACCTATGATTTCTGATTACCGGAAATCTTATGGCGATTTAAAAACAAAAGAATTAATAAAGTTAACCGACTTCGTAAGAAGCGGCATTTCTTTTTGTGGCCAGATTTCTGATCCGATATATCACAAAGATTTTATTTCATTGTTGTCATCAATAGATGATGTAACATATTTAGAAAAAATAGAGATCCATACAAATGGATCTGGAAAAAAACAAGAGTATTGGGATGAACTTGTAGATGTAGCTTGGCAACTTGAAACTAGAATAGAATGGCATTTTGGTATAGATGGTATAGATGAAAAGGCTGCTATTCATAGAGTTGGCCAAGATTTTCATTCAGCCTTTGAAGCAATGAAATATGTAGCATCAAGACAAAAAAAAGAACCTGAACATGAAAGATGGCGAGTCATTTGGCAATACATTCCATTTGCATATAATGAGCATGAAATAGTGAAAGCAAAAGAAATGGCAGATGAAATAGATGTAGAATTAATATTACTTACTTCAGGTAGGTTTACTCCTGATAGTCCAGTTGCTCCTCCTACAGATATAAACTTAATTTCTGAAAAATTGTTTGGTGAGAAAAAGAGAGTATGAAACTTTATCCTCAATGCTGGTGCGTAACAATTGAAGGTGATTATAAACCTAATGATGGATTTCCTGGTGCAGGAAATGGTTTAGCCTTTACTGCTTCAGGACATCTTCTCCCTTGTTGTTATTTAGATAAGTATCACAACTATAAAAATAATACTAAAAATTTGTGGGATGATGAATTAAGAGTTGATCGAAATGACGATCTTCTTGATATTATAGAATCAGAACAGTGGTATAATTTTCATAAAGAATTATATGAACATCCTGAAAATGCGTGTAAAGAATGTCATACGCATTGCTCTAAACCAAAATAATAAAAAAAAATAGTTTACATTTGTGTAAAAATATGTTAGAATTATATTTAATAATCATAAATACGTATATCACACACTTGTAAATTTAAGGAATCATAAATGACTAGAATTGCTATTATCCTTGGCCGTGGTACTGAAGGCTGCGGTGTAACACAATGTGCTATTCAAATGCAAAAAGTTACAGATGCTGATATTTTCTCAGCCGTTGATAAAAAATGGGGACGAGCAAAGGGATTAGAAATAGATCAAAAAGAATTTGTAATGGGTACGCAGTGGGAATTAACTGCAGACACTATTAATTCAATGTATGATTTAGCAATCATTTATTCAGTACCTTCTAAGTCTCACCCACAAGATTGTCAAGATAATTTTGTGCCATTCTTAAAAAGATTAAAGATACGTAAAGCATTTATTAATGTAGACCATAAAGCTGCTTCAATAGCACGTAATGCTAATCTAAAAGAAGTTTGCGAAAACGTTGATGTCATTATGACTCACAGTCTTGAAAATGATTTCTCAAAATTTATGAAGAAACATAAAATTCAAACTCCATTAACTAAGATGGGTTTAGGTTTTGACTATGATAACCATCGTCAAAAATATTGGAGGCCAATTGAAGAACAGCAACATAATATGGTTCGTTGGATTGGACGTACTGCAATGTGGAAAGGCCCTAGCTTGATGATTGATTTTCATCAGGATGCATTAATGGATCAAGGATTCATAACTGTTCTTGAAGGTCTAGAAGCTTCGATACAATATCCGCTTGTTTTATATCGTGATAATAAAGAAGAAAATCCAGTTGATCGTCGTATAGTTGAAAATCATTTTAGACCAGAAAAGAAATTTAATGAAGTTAAGTTTACTTCTGATTTATATGGTAAAGAACAAACTAACAAAGGCGCTTATCTATATCCTCAATACATAAATAATGAAGCAATGATGAGGATGGCACGTTCAGCTTTTGGTTCTGATTTATATTTTTTAAAAGCAGAACACTATGGTAATAATATTGAAAATTGTCACGCTGAATGCATCGCATCTGGCACTGTACCATTATTCCATAAACACTTTTGTGATAACGTAATACATCCTGTACAGGGTGATCCTATTAGTCAATGCAATAATTCCGGCACTCTTGGTGTTGACTATACTAACTTTAAAGAGTGTCAAGAAATAATGACAAAACTCAAAAACGATCCGTCTATGAGAGATGATTGGAGAGAAATGGCATTTGAATTTTGGAGACAGCATTCTAATGGTAAAGATGTTGTAAATGAAATTATTGATCTTGCTATTAACACAACTGAAAACCAACCACAAGGACTAGAGGAATTTTTCGTATGAAAATTTTAGTAACAGGAATTGCCGGTATGATCGGCTTCCACGCAGCCAAGCACTTCGCAGAAAACAAATGGGAAGTATGTGGCTTAGACAATTTTAATGATTATTACGATCCACAATTAAAAGAAGATCGTGCTAACATTTTACAAGAAGAATATAATGTTCCTATTATGCGAGGGGACATTGAAGCATTTAAAGAAATTAATAACAACACGTCATTCATGAAAGATGTAGATATTGTATTGCACTTAGCTGCATATGCAAATCCAAGACACGCGCTAGAAGAACCACAACCATACATTGATACTAACATAACTGGAACTCAGCGTATTATAGAAGTATGTGAAGAACTAAACATACCAGTTGTGTATGCATCAAGCTCATGTGTTATGCATGGTCAGCCTTTACCTTGGAATGAACATGATCGACCAGATTTACAAAACAATCCATACGGCTGGTCTAAACGAGTAAATGAATGTCAATTTGCTCATTCTAATATTCCACGTTCAGCTGGTCTTCGTTTCTTTACAGTGTATGGTCCATATGGTCGACCAGACATGGCTCTATTTAAATTTACAGATGGAATTGTAAAAGGCGAACCAATTACACTTTATAACTATGGTGACATGAAACGTGATTTTACCTATGTACAAGACATCGTAAATGGTATAGAATTAGTAGTAGATAAAGCTGTAAACGAACATAACCAAGATTGGCATGAGATTTACAATATTGGCTATGGCGAACAAGTTAATCTATTAGATTTTGTAGATGAGATTGAACAAAATCTTGCTAGGAAAGCAATTAGAGAATTTGCCCCTAAGCATCCTGCAGATGTCCCTGAGACGTGGTCTGACACTACTAAGTTACAAGCGTTAGGTTATAATCCTAAAACTTCTATAAACGATGGTGTTAAAGAATTTGTTACTTGGTATAAGAGTTATTATGGAGTGAATTAATGAAAATGACAATTGTAGGCCACGGATTCGTTGGCAAAGCAGTAGACTTTGGATTTTCAAATCCAAGTGTTACTAAAACCATTATTGACCCTCTTTATAATATTACTTTAGAGGATGCAAGTTTAAATGAAGATGTAACATTTGTCTGTGTCCCTACACCTATGGGTGAAGATGGTGCCATTGATTGTTCTATTGTAGTTGATACTGTAAGACAACTTTTGCTACGTAGATCAGGAATCATTGTTATTAAATCAACTGTGACACCTGACGTAATTGAAAAATTTACAACACCTCATGGCTCACTTAGAGTAGTTTATAATCCTGAATTCTTAACTGAAAAAAATGCATGTGAAGATTTTGTAAATCCATCTATGCATATTTTTGGTGGAAATAAAGATGCTACAGAACGGTTAGAAGGAATCTATAAAGACTATAGTTTATGTAAGCCATGCCCTGTATATCACATGTCAGCTACTGATGCAAGCTTTGTAAAATATGGAATCAATTGTTTTCTTGCATCAAAGGTCACGTGGATGAATCAATTTTATGATGTTATAAAAAACTTTGGAGGCAATTATGGTATTATCAGTAATGCAATTGGAACGGATCCAAGAATTGGCGGGTCACACATTACTGTTCCTGGTTTCGATGGCAAGCGTGGTTATGGTGGTGCTTGTTTTCCGAAAGATACATCAGCATTTGCAAAGTTTGCTAAATCTTTTTCCGTTTTAGAAAAGGTTATCGAAGAGAATAATAACTATCGTAGTTGTTACGATAAAGACGAAAGAGAAAAGGCTCAGAATGTGAACTATGGTTAATTATGCAAGTATAGTTCCACTAATAGGTGGAGAAACAATCGCGATGCAAAATGTATTTGGGACAAAGCCTGAATATATATTATCGTATACGGACTTTGAAGCAAATGATAGCCAACTTCTTAATTACTACAACAATAGTGTTCCTTATTATAAGCTTGACGTGGGTGGTCTTGCACCTCACAGTGTCGATATTGTCAACACTGTTTGCCCTTGTGCTGGCCTGTCTTCCCTTTCTCCTAGCAGCAATGCTAATAGCAGCACTAATGACTGGATGGTCAAGTCAGCCGAATATGTTTTGGAATCAATCCAGCCAACAGTTTTTTGGGGAGAAAACGCTCCAAGATTAGCAAGTAAAATGGGTGAAAACGTTGTAGCTCAGCTTCGTCAACTAGCGAGGAAGAATGGTTATACCTTTAGCATTTATAAAACTAAATCTATTTTACATGGACTGAGTCAAATTAGAGATAGAGCTTTCTATTTCTTTTGGAAAGGTAATTCAGTTCCAAAATTTAATTTTTATAAAAGACCATATGAAAGAATTGAAGACGCTATTCGTTCTGCTGCAACAAATGAAGCAGATCCAATGTTTGAAACTTTAGCTAATAATAAAACTCCATCTGAAGAACCGTTTTACCAATACGTATTACAAGAAATGCATAGTGGTATCAGCCATATGGAATTTTTTAATTTAATTGAAAAAACAACTAATCCATTACATTATATTGAACAGAAAAAAGTTGATTACGAAGATGTAGCAAAGTGGATGGATGCTAATGATCATGAAAATCATGCACGAAAATGTCGTAGGATGGGTGAGAAACTAAAAGCTGGCGGCAACATTATGAGAAAAACCACAGAAATTGGTAAAGATTATATTGGAGCTTTTGTTGGTCACTTTCCAATGGAACTTACTCATCCAGATCAAGATAGATATTTGAATATTAGAGAAGCTTTGTCTATTATGAAAATGCCTAAGGATTTTCAATTAGTAGGTGGTCGAAAAAACATTAATATGATTTGTCAAAATGTTCCAGTGACTACTGCGCAAGACATGGCAGAGAATGTAAAAAGATTTATAAGTGGTGAAGCTGATTTAGTTGAGTCAGACTTTGTAATTCAAGATAATAAATCAGAAACTTTCTGGTCTGAAAAACAACCAGCAACATTAGAAGAATTTATGTAAGGAGAATCATATGTCTATTATGGATAAACTAAAAAAGAACTCAAAGTTAAGTCATACTGAAGTTCTTTCAGAATCAAAATTTTTTACTGAAAAGGATATGGTTCCAACTGACGTTCCGATGGTAAATGTTGCACTATCAGGATCAGTTGACGGTGGCCTAGCGCCTGGACTTACTGTTTTAGCTGGTCCTTCAAAACATTTTAAAACTTCATTTGCTCTTTTAATGGCTGGAGCATATATGAAAAAATATCCAGATTCTGTTATGCTATTCTATGATTCAGAGTTTGGCTCACCTCAGAGTTATTTTGAACAATTCGGTGTTGATACAAGTAGAGTATTGCATACACCTATTACAAACGTAGAAGAATTAAAGTTTGATTTAATTGGACAACTAGAAAATTTAGATAGAAATGATAAAGTCATTGTGGTTATAGATTCCATTGGTAATCTTGCTTCAAAGAAAGAAATGGAAGATACTCTTAATGAAAAATCTGTAGCAGATATGTCTCGCGCTAAAGCACTCAAAGGACTTTTCCGTATGGCAACACCTTATCTTGCTATGAAGAACATTCCTTTGCTTGCAGTAAATCATACATATAAAGAAATCGGATTATTTCCTCGAGATATTGTGGGCGGTGGCACAGGCATTTATTATTCTGCTGACAATATCTGGATTCTCGGCAGACAACAAGACAAAAAAGGTACCGAGATTCAAGGTTATCATTTTGTTATTAATGTGGAGAAGAGCAGATATGTTAAAGAAAAGTCTAAGATTCCTATTACTGTTTCCTGGGACGGCGGTGTTCGCAGCTATTCTGGGTTGCTTGACGTGGCTATTGTTGGTGGGTACGTTGTTAAACCTTCAAATGGCTGGTATGCAGCGGTTAATATGGAAACAGGTGAAATTGGCCAAAAGGTTAGGCATGATCAAACTTTAGAAAAAGAATTTTGGGATAGTATCTTTGCTGATACAGATTTTAAAGAGTTTCTGAAAAAGCAATATTCAATTGGATACCAAGACCAAGTATCAATGGATGCTATTGTAGAAGAAGTAATTGAATGAAATACAAAGAAAATATTGACTATGAATTAATACCATCATCAACAGATGATGATCATTGGAACGTAAGATTTTTAACAGGAGATTATGTTGAAACTGTAATTGCTTATGGTAAAATTTCATTGGAAGGTAATGGAGTTGGTGATACAGATACAAGGATGTCATTTAACTTAGAAATTGTTAACACGCCAGATCCAGATTTAACAGACAAAAATGAAGACTTTCAAAGTTATGCGGGTGACATATTGTTATCAATTATTTCAGAATCACTTGAAAGGCCAAAATGAATTCCATTGAACAAACTATAATTAAAAACATTATTACTAATGAAACGTTTATGAGAAAAGTCTTACCTTTTATTAAGCCAGACTATTTTGAAGGTACGTATCAAAAAATATTTAAAGAGGTTGCAAAGTTTGTTTCTAAATATAATAAGCTTCCGAATGAAGAATCATTTAAAATTGAGATTGAACAGAGTGAATCATTTACTGAAGAGCAATATCGCCATGCTGTAGAAATTATTCCACAGTTATTTGATAAAGAAGAAAGCGATCAACAATGGCTTTACGATACTGCAGAAAAATGGTGTCAAGATCGAGCTTTATATAATGCTGTCATGGAATCAATAACTATTATTGATGGTAAACACCAAAGTTTGTCTAAGAATGCTTTGCCAGAAATTTTAACTAAAGCCTTAGGTGTTTCCTTTGATACAAACATTGGACACGATTATATAGAAAATTCTGAAGAACGATATGAGTTCTATCACCGTGATGAAGAAAGACTTCCATTTGACCTTGACTTCTTTAATAAAATCACTAAAGGTGGTTTACCGAACAAAACGCTTAATATTTGTCTTGCAGGCACTGGGGTTGGTAAGTCTTTATTTATGTGTCACTGCGCTGCTTCAAATTTAACAGACAATAAAAATGTTTTGTATCTTACTATGGAAATGGCAGAAGAAAGAATTGCTGAACGTATTGATGCTAATCTTCTTGACATACCAATTGATCAAATTCCAAATTTAAGTAAGTCTATGTACGCTGAGAGAGTGACAACACTATCTAAAAAAACCAATGGTAAACTAATTATAAAAGAGTATCCGACTGGTCAAGCTAATGCAGCACACTTCCGTGCCTTGCTCAATGAGCTTAAGTTGAAACGATCATTTGAACCTGATATTATATACATCGATTATTTAAATATTTGTGCTTCAAGTAGAATGAAAGGAATGGGCGGTGCAATTAACTCGTATAACTACATTAAAGCGATTGCTGAAGAACTACGTGGCCTTGCGGTCGAGTTTGACGTACCGATCGTCTCTGCAACGCAAACGACTCGTTCTGGTTATTCTAACACAGATGTTGGGCTTGAAGATACGTCCGAGTCTTTTGGATTACCCGCTACCGCAGACCTCATGTTTGCACTTATCTCAACAGAAGAATTAGAAGGTATGGGTCAACTTGCAGTCAAACAATTAAAGAATAGATATAATGATCCAACATATAAAAAGCGTTTTGTAATTGGCGTAGATCGATCTAGAATGAAATTATATGATGTGGATGATAAAGAACAAACTTTGATAGATGATACTCCTACATTTGATAAAACAGATGTTGGAAACAAATTCGCAGATTTTAAATTAAACTAGGAGAACTAAATGCATGCACGTCTCATATCCTATAGCCAACCCTCAGGTCGTATCTACGCAGGAGAACCTGCAATCAAGGGGCTTGATAACATCCAAGACCTCATCGCTTATTGCGCCCGTGTCTCCAACCCGCAAAACCAAGCTAACACCAGAACAACGGCAAAATTACTTGAGTATCTCATCAAGCACAAGCACTGGTCACCATTCGAAATGTCATCAGCCTGTATTGAAGTCGAAACAACAAGAGATATTGCCCGACAACTCCTCCGACATAGGAGCTTTAGTTTTCAAGAGTTTTCTCAGCGGTATGCTGACATCCGTGATCTTAATGACAATTTTATTATAAGAGAAGCTCGTTTACAAGACACTAAAAATCGTCAAAATAGTATAAGTACTGATGATACAGAATTGCAAATGCAATGGGAAGGATACCAACAAAGTGTTATCAATCAAGCAAAAGCTGCATACGAATGGGCAATCGAAAACGGGATCGCTAAAGAACAAGCCAGGGTTGTTTTGCCAGAAGGAAACACCGTCTCTCGTCTTTATGTTAATGGTACCATTCGTTCTTGGATACATTACATTGATCTCCGCTCGTCAAATGGAACACAAATGGAACATATCGAATTGGCAAAAGAAATAGCAAAAGCTATATCTGCAATTTATCCTAGCATTATGGAGGTGGTAGATGGGTAAAAAATTATTAACCTATTATTCAGAACTCAATGATGATTATTGTGAAGTTCATTTTGATTACAAAGAAGAATACGGTTATATTAAGTATTTCAATTCAGCTGGTAAAATTATTTTTACAGAAGATTTTAAAGGTAAATCGATTCATTATGTAAAAGATGCTGCTGAAAACTGGACAACCGGTATAAAAAAACTTAATAAAAAAACGTAAGGGATTGTTTTTAATAGTAAACTAATTGCACTTTTTCCTTTACATTCGGTAAGAACTATGGTAGTATAGTATTATAAAATGGAAAAGAGGAAAACTTAAATGTCACAATCTGTAGCATACTGGATCGAAACTAAACTTTCAAACGTAGAAAAATTGTGTGATCAAACATTTAGTTATTCAATTGAATCAGAAACAAACAGCATGAAAGAATGCTATGCTGATGATTTAAAAGATTTCAAATTAGCTATCGCATTATTTCGTCGGTCTGACGCTGAAGGACTTGCACAACATATCCAGTTTATGGATACAGCTCCGCGTGAAGAATTAGTTATAGCATTCAATAAAGATTGTGGTTCAGAATTTGTAGAACATGTTTTAGGCTATGAGTTGGCATAAAAATGAAACTATCGAGCATATTTTCCGGCGCAATAAATTGTGCAATTGTTATTTCAATTGCTACATTAGCTTCTGCAAAATCACATGATGTACAAGAATTTGTTAAATCATTTTCTGATGATGACAAATATTGCTTACAACAGAATGTTTATTTTGAAGCTCGTAATGAAAGTGTGGTTGGCCAAGCTTCTGTAGCTTGGGTTACACTAAATAGATGGAAGTCTAATAAATTTCCTAATGATGTATGTGAAGTGGTGTGGCAAAGAAAACAATTTAGCTGGACACATGACGGAAAATCAGATCGTCCTAAAGAAATGGAAGCATGGGAACGTGCTGGTCGTGTTATAAAAATGGTATTAGAAGATTATGGATGGGAAAGAGAGGATCCAACACTTGGAGCAACTCACTATCATGCAACATATGTTTCACCATATTGGACTATATCTTTATCAGAGGTTAAGAAAATCGGCACACATGTTTTTTATAAATAGTGTATATGGAGAACCTATACGTGACACCTTGTATCGGTGTTTGTCAAATCGATAAAGAAACAAAGATATGTTACGGTTGTGACAGAAGCATTGAACAAATATCTCAGTGGATTAACTATTCGCATGAGAAAAGAATGAAAATAATGAAGGAACTTGGTTATGGACAACGAAGACTCAAGCGTAGGAATAGACCCCTCGCTAACAGTAACGATTGATACATCGGATTATGAAGACTTTAAAGATTGGGGACCTACTATTACAGTCCCTATCCCTAACAGTAACGTTGATTATAAGTTCAATGAAGGTGCTCTTATTAATGAATTTAAAACGTACATTGACTCAACCTATGATGCTCATTATGCTAAAGATAAATTTCAAGCGACAGAGTTTATTGTAGATGGTGGGCATGGTACCGGATTTTGCATGGGTAATGTATTAAAGTATGCTCAGCGATATGGTAAAAAAGGAACCCATGCTGATGCAAGAAAGGATTTATTGAAGGTATTACATTATGCCCTCATCCAACTCTACATACACGATACGGAAGTATAGATCGAACTATATTGCCTATGACGGCAAGACAGGGAACGTGATAATTATATCACACAGTAAAAAAATAGTTTTTAGCCATTTACATTCTTTAGGATATATGGTTAAATAGACTGGTAGATGTTAGAGGATAGACAGGACCGCGGGGCAGTACCGCGCAGCTCCACCATAAACATATGAGAGTAGATGCACCTACTTTCCTGTGCATAGGACAAGGGCCGAAAGCCACAAGTCGTATGTTTATGATGGGGCTGAACTAGGATCGACTGGTATTTGAGTCTACGAAACACAAATGCAAACGATAACTTTGCACCATCTGATTACGCTCTAGCAGCATAACACAGGGGGAGGCCACTGCCTAGCAACAGAAGTGTGGCATATTAATCTAAAACAATATAAGGAAGTAAAATGAAAATTGCAGTATTAGCCGCAGTATCGGCAATCACGTTAGCTGCTTGCGCAGCAGAAGAAGTTCAAGCAGCAGACATTGGAGTCTTAGGGCAAACCTTGTCAATTGGAGCTACGGTAGATACAAACTATGAAACCGGAGTTGAAGAATGGTCAATGGAATTTGAACCGCATGCTGGCTGGAAAGCATGGGGAACTGATTTCAAAGTATCTAGTACTTTTGATATTTTAGAGCTGAATAGTGGCGATGATATTTTTGAAGGATTGGATTTTGAAGCAGGCTATCAGATTTTCGATGGTGTCCGCGCTTATGGCGAAGTTAGCACCGACGCTGATCTAGAGTTTGGTAACACTACTGTAGGTGTTGCATTCACATTCTAATATAAATATTAGTATCGGGTCGTTCCGTAATGAACGCGCAGGGGGCCACGGTTAGCCCCCTATTTTTATTTTAGGAGACACAATCATGTTATGGACAGCTGCCATTATGCTTTGCATACCAGAAACTGACCCAAGCTTTAATACATGTAATGTATTGTTTAATTCAAAATTTAAATATACCACAGAAGAACAATGTTATGAAGCCTTGGCTAGCCAAATGAATTTTATGATGGAAAACGAGCAAATGTTTGGTCATGTATTTGTTGAAGCTAAATGCACTCAATGGGGTGAAATACCAGGCGGTAAAGTATAAATAGATACAACTGAACTAACTTGAATACTTCGTTATTATCGTTTTATTATAATCGGTAAATGGCTAAAAACTATACGAGGTGTTTTATGATAGATCCTGTCAGCGCAGTAGCAATGGCGACAGCAGCTTTTAATGGAATTAAACAAGCGGTTGCAGTCGGTAAAGATATACAAGACATGTCAGGCCAGCTTGGACAATGGTCAAAGGCAATTTCTGATGTTAATTTCGCAGCAGAACTAGATAAAAAACCCCCCTGGTGGAAAAAGCTAGGCGGCGGCCATCAAGCAAATGCGGTTGAATCATGGATGCAAAAGAAAAAAATAGATGAAATGCGTGAAGAACTTCGCAGCTACATTTCTTTATACTATGGTCCATCAGCATGGAAAGAAATTGTTCACATTGAAACACAAATGCGGAAAGAACAAAAAGAAAGAGAATATGCAGCAATTGAGCGGAAACAAACAATTGTAGAATGGACTGTTGGAATAGCGTTCTTTATTCTTTCGGTTGGTACAATGGTAGGACTTGTTTGGCTTTACGTTAAAAATGCTGGTTAGTATGTGGAAGAGATTTAAAAACTGGTTAACTATAGATCACTGCGTTGATTTATTTGTAGATTTACTTTTAATTATTTGGGATGTTATTTCTAGTCCTATACTTATAGTCATGAGAATATTAAGATGGTTAGTAAGTGATTGGCTAACTGCAACATTAAAGAAGTGGGCACGAGGGATAGCTCATTGGTTTGAACATAAAGCCGAATTAAGAAAAGAAAAAGGAATAAGTTTTATAAGAGCATATTGGTGGGCATTCTTTCTCGCGCCGTTTCTTTTTTTAATTCTTCTTTTTGCTGGTGCTATCATATTTGGATTAGCTGAAGGAATAGGATATGTATTAAATGATATAGAAGATATATTAAAGTAGAGGTTATAATATGTGGCTACTCGTATGGTTAGCTTTGACTAGCTCACAAGAGATGGAGACTTATCATTTAGGAAACTTTACTGATAAAGATTCATGCGTAAAAGCACTGAGTAAAGCAAAAGTGCTTATTACAAAGAACAATCAAACCCTAGACTGTTTTTGGGTTAAACTATTGGAGGAATAACCATGGACTGGTTAAAATCAAAAATTGCTTGGTTAAAATCAAAAGTTACTGAAAGATCTAGCTTAGATGGAGTAATAATGATTGGCGGCGGAGCTGCCATTATTGTCTTTCCACCTTTCGCAGAAATGATAGCATATGCTGCTATTGCTGTAGGTGCTTATACAATTTGGCGTAAAGGATAATTTAAAAATAAATTATGTCTTTTTTAATTCACCCTTTACCCCCCATCCATGTCTATGTTCGAAAGGAATATCTCTATGACTTAGAACATGGACATGGAGAATTTACTCCAGGAATCTGGATCAGTGTAAAAAGCGTAAAGTATAAAGCACTTTATTTTGAAACACTATTAACAGATTATGGTGCTCTTTATGACAAACTTCCTATATCGGCTTTCGTTTGGAAAACTGATCATGGCGAATTACTTCCGCTTGATGTTCTTCAGTTGTGGGATTGTTTTGATTACGACATCACTGTTGTCCAAAAACCAATATTGTCACGATGCGAATTTTTTGGTAAAGACAAATCTATGCATGGTGGAGATTACGAATTCACAATTGATAATTGTCACCGAGATACTTCCATCATTGACACCAACTTCAGCGAACATGACCCTGAGCACAAATCATTTAATGTTATTAGACTCGACAATGGTCAATTCGCTGCTCAGCCTAATAATAGGGTTATCTTCCGTGATAGCTCCTTAACTATAGATAACTTATTAAGACCTGACTTTAAAGTATGTACACAAAATTATGCAGTAGAAACTGAACCTAAATGGTCAGTGGGGCATACTGATGAATGGCAATATAAAACTAAAGAAGAAGCGGAAGGATGAATATTATAGTTACAGAAAAAGCTAAACAATATTTAGCGAAAGCTGGAAAGCCAAATGTATCTCTTAACGTAAAAGGTGGTGGATGCTCAGGGTTTCAGTATGAATGGGGAACGACTGATAAAGAACCTACAGTAGAAAACCTTTGGCTTGATCCAATGGCAGAAATGTTTGTGTTTGGCTGTACCATAGATTATGTAGAAGAATTGGGTGGATCTTATTTAAAGGTTGTAAATCCAAATGCAACGGCTTCGTGTGGTTGTGGTGAAAGTTTTGCGATATAAAACTAAGGAAGAAGCTAATAAATGACGTTAACTTTATCTGCAATTATGGCAACACATATCTGGATTGGAAACCACAATGCTCTTGTCAGAGTTTGCGAATATCGACCTGCAAGAAATATTTCTCGATGGTATAATCATTATCCTCCTAAAAGATATATTTCCTGGTATTCAAATTGTCCTCTTTATATTGTAGTAAAAAAGATGAAATAATTTACTGTTACCGGTAACAAAATTACTCTCACACATATATAATTATAGGCAATGAAAGGAGAGCTATATGTCACCTTGGATGCATAAAGAAGCCAATAGATTGCATTGGCTAGTAAAAGGCCATTTAATTCCTGAAGAATGGCGCAATGATGAAGTGCAAGTTATGAGCACTTATAACTCATATATGAAAAGATTATGGGGAAACTGTGAAAGAGCTGAGTACGGAATGCGTGGATTTGAAGCCGCGTGGAAAAGAAGAGAAGCCCAAGATTTTATGCAAAAAAAATGAATAAAATGCATTTTAGGGGTTTACAATCGGTTTAAAATATGGTAGTATATTCTTATTAAATGAAATGATGGAGATTATATTATGGCACATGAAGTAGAAACAATGGCATACGCTGGTGAGTTACCTTGGCACGGTCTTGGTGTAGAGGTTAGCAATGATTTGACACCAGTTCAAATGATGCAAAAAGCAGACTTAGATTGGTCTGTTGAAAAACAAAAAATCATGACTGAGTCTGGTGTTCCAGTCGGTCAAAAACAAGCTTTAGTTCGTACATCAGATAATAAAGTTCTAGATGTTGTAGGTACTGATTGGAATCCAGTACAAAACGAAGCGGCTTTCGAATTCTTCGCTGAATATGTTGCAGCAGGCGATATGGAAATGCATACCGCTGGTTCACTAAAAGGTGGACAAATGGTTTGGTCTCTTGCTAAGATCAAAGAGTCCTTTGACATCTTTGGTGAAGATACAGTAGAGTCTTACCTACTTTTCTCTAACCCTCATCAATATGGTAAGTCAATCGACATTCGATTTACACCTATCCGTGTTGTTTGCAATAACACTCTTACTCTTTCACTTAACCAAGATTCCTCACGCGCTGTCAAAGTCGGTCACCGTACAGAGTTTGATGCTGATCAAGTTAAAGAAACTCTCGGACTAGCTCATGAAAAGTTTGAAAAGTACAAAGAAATGGCTCAGTTCTTAGGTTCTCGTAAATTTTCTGTTGACTCTCTTATTCAGTATTACAATGACGTGTTCCCTAATACTTCACGTAAAACAACTGAGCGCACAGTGGAAACGTTAGATGATCTTAGCCGCGCTGCAAAATCTTGTTACGATTCATTAGAAACTCAGCCCGGCGCGCAATACGGTGCTGGTACATGGTGGCAAGCCTTTAACTCTGTAACTTTCCACACTGATCACATTCAAGGACGTAATTCTGAAAATCGTTTACACAGCCAATGGTTCGGTGGAAACCAACTACGTAAAATTAAAGCAGCAGAAAAGGCCGTTGAATACGCTAACGCTGCATAATTTTACAAAACTGTTACAGAATTTTAGTAAAGAAAAGGGTATATAGTATATGCCCTTTTTATTTTAAGGAAACAATTTATGAAAACAAAACTCTGGAAAAAGGTAAAGAAAATGGATCTAGGAAATCCCGTCATCACCGCCCTTGTTGGACTGGTGATTTTTTATATTGGTCTTAAGACATTCTCAGGTGGTATGAAATCAATGGGAAATATGGACCATCTACAATTCTTTTTAGGTAGTCCAATTTATATGTTTATTGGAGGAATCGTTATGACTCTCCTTTGGCAATCATCATCACTATCAACTACAGCAATCATTGCTTTAGTTGCATCTGGAGCTTTACCTCTTCCTGCTGCAGTTGCTGCAGTGCTTGGAGCTAACATTGGTACTACTGGTACAATATGGTTAGCTGGATTTTTTGTATCCGATGGCATGCCTAAAGGTGATACACTACGAATAGCTATAGCACATACAGGAATGAATCTAATGATGGCATTAATGCTATTACCATTTGTAGGACACATAGCAAAATACCTTGGTAGATTTTGATATAGATATTACATAATTGATTTAAAAAGAGAAATATTATGCACTTTAATTATTATTGTATTAAGAATCAACCTACAAAATTTTTCTATACTTTTATTGAGCAATATGAACAAATGACTGGTAATAGGTATTGTACCAGAAAGCATATCTTTGAAGATAAGCCAAAGAAAAAAGACAAAAACGTGATGTTCTTACAATTGGAACCTGCCACAGCATTTCTTCATGAAGAGTTTCCTTATTGGGAACACATACAATGGGGTTTAGATAATAATATAGAAATTTTTATCGACTATTCCTGGGAATTTACTGAAGCTAAATTAAGACCAGGGATAGAAGACCAGTATTTTTGGTATAAGTATAAAGATTATTTAATAGAAAATAATATCAAAATTATTTCACAGTATCTTGAATCAACGGATGCGCAATGGCCAGGGAAAACTCATCAAGATCTTCGTAAAATTGTACATAATGTGAATCTGTTTGAATATAATGTAAGAATTAACCATGAAAGAAATAACATTGAGTGGAGAATAAACGCTAGTCCAAAAGAAGTAAGCAAGAAAAAGTATTTTCTTAATTTTATTCCTGGTGAAATTAGAAAATATCCAGCAACATTAATGCTGCAAGCATTGTTTAATGAAATTGGAAAAGAGAATATATTTTATTCTACTGTATTAGGTGATTATTTTTCAAAATACATGATGACTTGGGATGATTTAGAATTTTTATGGGAACAACAAATTAAATGGTACAGTAAAGAACATCAATCATTATTTCTCCAATGTTTAAAAAATCAAGATAATTTACATCAGCATCTTCCATTTGAAGATCAATATAACATTAATAGTTTTGATCTTAATAGTAAATACAATTCGTCTGAACGTAGGATTCCTATGGGAGTATACGATAGTAAATTTAGTATTGTGGCTGAAGTGTCTTGGTCTTCTCACTTTTATACAGAAAAAACTTTTAAACATATTATGGCAGAACAGCCTTTTATAATTAGTGCTGGACCAGGGCATAATCATGGATTAAAAAGTTTAGGTTATGAGACTTATGATGATCTATTTGATTTCACATGGGAGCCTGAAAGATCTCCTAACTCCTTTGTAGGACAAGATCACAATTGTATTATAGATAATGTTAAGAGGTTGTGGGCAAATCAAGATTTATTTGATCAACCAAGTGTTCGAGAAAAAACTCAGTTTAATCGTCATCAATTATTAAGAAAAACAAACGTAAAAGCTTTTGAGCAGGAATTAAAGAAAGTATTAGAATTATGAGAATAGGATTTATTGGATTAGGAAAATTAGGTGGACCAGTAGTAGAAGCAATGGCTGAAGCTGGTCATGATGTTGTAGGTTATGATGTAAATGGAAGTGGCGTTGAGACAATTAAAGAAGCAGTTTCACGCCGTGAAATTGTATTTGTAGCGGTGCCAACACCACATGATCCACTTTATGATGGAAAATATGTATGTAGTGATTTAGAACCTAAGAACTTTGATTACTCCATTGTTCAAGAAGTTCTGAAAGAAGCTGATAAACACATGCAGCAAGATCAAATTTTAGTTTTAATATCTACTGTTTTGCCAGGAACAACTACTAAACATTTCGCCCCGCTAGTTAAGAATGCTAAGTTTGTGTACAATCCTTATCTTATTGCGATGGGTACAGTAAAGGCAGATTTCTTGAGACCTGAAATGATTATGATGGGCGGTGATTCAGATTCAATGGATAGACTTGAAAGTTTCTATAGAGACATGTGTGATTGTGAAAGATACATTAGAGGAACATGGGAAGAATGTGAATCAGTTAAAATTTTCTACAATACATTTATTACTACAAAAATTACTCTTGCGAATATGATTCAAGATGTAGCGATGAAGATTGGAAATATGAATGTAGATGTTGTTACAGATGCTTTAGCACATTCTACAAATAGAATTATGTCTCCAAAATATATGAAAGCAGGGATGGGTGATGGTGGATCTTGCCATCCAAGAGATAACATTGCTTTGCGCTGGTTGGCTCAAGAGATTAATCTTGGATATGATTTATTCGATTCTATTATTAAAGCAAGAGAAGAACAAGCTAGAAATATGGCTAACTATTTAAAAGCATTATCTGTACTACATGGACTTCCAATTGTTATTGTAGGTAAAGGATTTAAACCAGATGTTCCGTATGAAGATGGTTCACCTTCAATTCTAGTCGCACAATTTTGTGAAGCAGAATTTGATAAATTTGATGAAGCAGCAATCTTTTTAACAGCGCATTCAAGACAAACTACATTTGGAAAACCAAATCAGGATTATGAATTTCCTGAAGGTTCAATTGTAGTAGACCCTTGGAGAGAAAGAGAAGGGGCAATTTGGTATGGAGACACATCGCCTTGATGTATTAGAACCTATTCCTGAAATAGAAAGACTTATTTACTATTTAAACTTAGTTCCACATAATGGGATTGTTTTAGAAGTAGGTACTTATTTGGGCGCAACAACAACTAGGCTAGCAGCTGCTCGGCCTGATGTCAAAATTTTTACAATTGATCCATGTGTGGATTCAGGTATGTGGGAAGGTTGTGGGGAATACGGTCAATATCCTAAAGAAGTAATACTAGGAAAATTTGGAATAATTCCAAATGAAAAAACAGTAAGAGAAAATTGTAATAGATTTCCTAACATTCATTTTATAAAAGGATATAGTCCTCAAGATTTTTTGGGTTGGGATACACCAATTGACTTATATTTTGAAGATGGAGATCATGGAAAAGTTTGGTATGGTATGTCTCACTGGGCTTCTCGTGTTAAGCCAGGTGGGTATTTAATAGCGCATGATTATCATATGCCTCAACCACGAAAATCTGTAACAGAAATATCTAACTGGCCTGATTGGGATTTTGTAGAAGAATACCGCCGTCCAGATTTAACTGAAGAGCAACACAGTAGCATAGGAGTTTTAAAAAAACGTAAGTGATTGTTTTTAAACGAAACAAAAATCAAATAAAATGCATTTTTTCCTTTACATTCGGCTCATAATATGGTAGATTAATACTATAAGGAGGATTTATCATGCAAATTAATCAAAATCGTACCGATTGTTATATCGGCACCTTCACCTTTTCAAATGAAGATCAGGCTGAACTTAAGCAAATTCGAAATATGGTTATTAATCTAAACAAAGATTTAAAAAG
>Ga0115566_10001173_pt1 | contig 22677 bp, 16 predicted proteins | sample COGITO_mtgs_1204_3_FD_87173 | JGI IMG/M metagenome (GOLD analysis project Ga0115566, IMG submission 87173) | Pelagic marine microbial communities from North Sea - COGITO_mtgs_120405 | ecosystem: Environmental > Aquatic > Marine > Epipelagic | place: Germany:Helgoland, sampling site Kabeltonne...
CACCTCCTCAGGCGCTTGCGCGAACGGATGCTGCCCGGAGATCGCCACCTGCCCATCCCAGATGTAGCGATAAAAATCGGTCTCCTGAATCGGCTCCGCGCCCAGCATCACCAGCCGCATCACACCACCCGCGATCACGATCCAAGCCAGCGCCCGGAACGATTCGCAGCGCGGCGCCAGTCGCATCGCCACGGCAAACACCACCCACGTCAGCAGATACAGCCCCGTGAACAGAAAAATCGGGCGTTCTTCCTGATTCTCGGCATAGCTGAATACAGCGCTCAGCTTCGCGATCCCGGCCCAGATCCCGATTAGCGCGAGTGCACAACAGACCAATCCCCGGGTCGTTCCGGAGTTCGCAGAAGTCTCAGACTGTCCAGATACCAAGCTGTACCCAATGCGCGAACCACCCCTGAATAGAGGATCCAAGCTGCGCGCGATCTTGTTCGTTTGCTGTCGATTCGACCCTAGAAATCGCCTGGTCGAGCGGGTGTCCGGCAGCCAGCGCTGCCAGTAGTTGATATTGCGAAGCGCTCAGTGCCTCAGCGGCCTGCCGTCCACTCTGGTCGCGATAGAGCAGCCACCAACCAGCCTCACGTGCGGGGCTCGGAACCGCCTCCCGGCCTTCGGCCAGCTTCAACAGTGCGCGCGTCTCGTACAGGCTCCACTCTTCCTGAAACAGCGCCACGTAGGGCTGCAGCCGCAGCACGCGTGAACCGATCGCCGCCCGATCGCCCTCGCTCAGCGAAGCCGGGTCAAACCCCGGCTCCTCGCCGGCGATAAAGGCCCCCGCCAGAATGGTCTCCAACTCCGCCGCCTGGCACACCGCCAGATCTTCACGCCACGGCTCGTGCTCTGCCAAAAACTCAAGCAAATGATTCGCGAGGTCATTCAACGATGGGCTGTCAGGTGGATAGCAGTCCAAATAGGCACTGACCATCTGGTTAAACGCGTCGATCCCCAGCATCTGCTCCAAGAGCGGATACTCCTCCTGCATCACCGTCAGCAGCCGAAACCAATACTGGCGGTTATAAACCGCGACGCGATCCGCCTCCACCTGCGCCAGCAATTCCGGCGCATATCGCTCCGTTTGACAGCGAAAGGCACCGCTCTCACCGAACTCAAACGGCTCCGAGATCGCGCTCCCGAAGTCGCGCTGCAGCACCTTCAACGATGCAGGTGGTTTAATCTGTTTCGGCATAAGCCTGCTGAATCTCCTTAGCTTTCATCGCCTCCGCCAGCGTCTCTTCAAAGGATAAAAACTCAGCATCCCATTCGAGCACCGTTGTCACCCCACCCGTGCGCGCATGCACCGTGCGATAGAGCTCCCAGACCTGCTCCTCTACGTAGTTATCATGCGTGTCCAGCAGCAGCCCGTCGGGAAGTTCGCTATGACCAGCCACATGCACCTGCAGCACACGCTCATAGGGGATATGCCGCAAATACTCGCCTGCATCGAACCCGTGATTCACGCTCGAGACGAACACATTATTCACATCCAACATCATCGACACATCGGCCTGCTCCACCACCTCCCGATAAAACTCCCACTCGGTCATCTCGGAGTTCCGAAAAGTCACATAGCTCGACAAGTTCTCCAAGGCCAGCGGCAGCTCCAAGTAATCCTGCGCAATCCGCGCCTTCTCCGCGATGAACCGCGCGTACTCCCGCGTGTACGGGACCGGCAGCAAGTCGTGGTATTGATGCGTGTGGGCGCGCGTCCAGCACAAGTGATCACTCAGCCACGGCGTCCCCGTCCGCGCACACAGCGCCTTCAACCGCGCCAGGTACTCAAAATCCAGCGCCTCCGCCGAGGCGATACTCAGCGACACCCCATGCTGGATCACCGGATACCGCTCCAGAATCCGATCCAGGTTTCTGAGTGGCATCCCCCCAGCCACCATGAAATTCTCAGAGATAATCTCGAAAAAATCCACAGCCGGCCACTGCTCGAAGATGTGGGCATAGTGCGGAATCCGCAACCCCACGCCCACCCCGAGATTCTGTGCTGTACATGCCGCCATTTCCGCTATGTTCCGTCAGGACCCTGATTAATTCATGCGAGTAGCCAGACCGCCAATCTACTGCCTGCGTAGAGCGCCTGCACGGCGAAACCCGGATCATTCACTGAAAGCGGAGAATGCTGCGCGGCGCTGTACTGTACGCGGCTTCATTGCTCACTTAAGGAGATCCTGCTTTGAAAAAGACGCTTCGCGACTTGGAGCTATCGGGTAAGCGCGTCATCATGCGCGCCGACTTTAATGTCCCACTGAAGAACGGGACCATTACGGACGACGCACGCATTTGCGGCGCGCTACCGAGCATTCAACACATTCTGGACCAAGGCGCATCACTCATCCTGATGAGCCACCTTGGCCGCCCAGCCGAAACCGGCTTCGAGGCCAAATTCAGCCTCAAGCCAGTCGCTGAGCGCCTGGCCGAACTTGTCGACGCCCCCGTCACACTCGCTGGCGATTGCATAGGTGACGACGTCGCCGCCCAGGCCGCCGCCCTCCAACCGGGCGAGATCCTGATCCTGGAGAACACTCGCTTCCATAAAGCAGAGCAAGCCAAGGCCGAAAAAGGCCTCGAAGGCGACGCCAAAGCAGCACGGAAAGCCGAGCTGGCAGCTGCCCAGGAAGCCATGGGCCGCGAGCTTGCAGCGCTAGCTGACGTCTATGTCAACGACGCCTTTGGCACAGCCCATCGCGCCCACGCCTCCACCTCCATCATTGCGAAGTTTGCAACAGAATCCGCCGTCGGCTTTCTCATCGAGAAAGAGCTCAAGTTCCTCGGGGACACCATCGAGAACGCCGAGAAACCCTTCGTCGCCATCATCGGCGGCGCCAAGATTTCTGGCAAGCTCGAAGTGCTCAAAAGTCTGATTGGCAAGGTCGACACCATTCTCATTGGTGGGGGCATGGCCTACACCTTCCAGAAGGCCCAGGGTCGCTCCATCGGTGGCTCCATCCATGAGGATGACCTCATGCCCACCAGCCTCGAAATCCTGGCAGAAGCCAAGGCCAAAGGTACCGAGATCCTGCTCCCGATTGATACCGTAATCGCAGACGACTTCAGTGTCGATGCCAACACCCAGATCACCGGCGGAGGCTACGACAAGCCTTGGGAAGGCCTGGACATCGGACCTGAAGCCACCAAGCACTTCTGCGCTGCCATCTCCGCAGCCAAGACCGTCATCTGGAACGGCCCCATGGGCTGCTTCGAAATGGAGCCATTTTCTCACGGCACCAACGCGGTTGCCCAGGCGCTCGCAGACTCAGACGCTATCAGCATCATCGGCGGCGGCGACTCAGCCGCTGCTGTTCGTCAAGCGGGGCTCGTCGACGCAATGAGCCACGTATCCACCGGAGGCGGTGCCTCCCTGGAATTCCTCGAAGGAAAAATCCTACCAGGCGTCGACGCCGTACAGGACGTATAAGGAGCGGAGCAAATGGCTCGCACACTCATCATCGCTGGCAACTGGAAGCTTAATCACACCGCTGCACAAGCGAAAGCAATGGTTGCCGAACTCAAAGATCTGGTCGCAGACGTCACCACCATCGACATGGTACTCTGCCCGACCTTTACCGTCATCAGCAGCGTCGCTGCCGCTGCCGCTGGCAGCAGCATCGCCGTCGGCGCCCAGAACATCCATTGGGCCGAATCCGGAGCCTTCACCGGCGAACTCAATGCCGAGATGCTCAAGGACGCAGGCGCGACCTACGCTATCATCGGGCACAGCGAACGCCGCCAGTACTTCGGCGAGACCGACCAGACCGTCAGCCAGCGCCTCCGCGCCACGCTCGACGGCGGCTTGAAGCCCATCGTCTGCATTGGCGAAACGCTCGAGCAGCGCGAAGCCGACGAGACCAATACCGTTCTTGCTACCCAGCTGGACGGTGGCCTCGCTGGCCTCAGCGCCGACGAAGTCGCAAATCTCGTCCTCGCCTATGAGCCCGTCTGGGCCATCGGCACCGGCAAGACTGCATCCCCCCAGCAGGCCCAAGACACTCACGCGTTCATTCGCAGCCATGTCGCAGCCAGCTTTGGCGACGCAGCAGCAGCTGGCGTCCGCATTCAGTACGGCGGTTCAGTCAAGCCAGGCAATGCCGCCGAACTCATGGGCCAGCCGGATATCGACGGTGCGCTAGTAGGCGGTGCCAGTCTCAAGGCTGCTGACTTCAGCGAGATTCTGCATAACTCACAGACGTGAGTGACGCAATCGAAGTGATGGAAGCATCGGCTGCGGAACCGCAGTCGGCGTTTCAATCTGTCTATATCATCCCGCTCGAGGGCTGCTTTGCTGCGCACGCAGAAGATCAGCTTCGCGTGCGGTACGATGCTGAGAAGCGCTGCGCCGTACTCATCCGCCCCCAGGGGCGGGACCGGCGCTGGGATCTCATCAGCAACCGCGTGCTCATGCTCAAGCTCGAACACGAAGGTGCCGAGGCCCTGACTCTGTGCCTCGAGTTTGCCAACACCAAGCATACCGTGGAATTGCCGCCCACAGGCGGGACTGAGCTCAGCCTTCCCATAGAACTGCCACGCCGCAAGTCCCTGCCCATGCGGCTGGAACTGTCCTGGCAGATGATTCGTCCCGGCGAGCTGCGCATCACTGACCTTGCCTGCGCCAAGCCTCCGCAGGCGGTGGCCGACGCCGTATTAGACGCCTATGGCCTGCGCATCGACAACGAAGCCTCTGAGTCCATAAACGACGAAGCGATTGCGGAGTTTGCAAACGCCCCACTTCCTGAGCCACCGACCGGGCGTGGCCCATTTGGCAGTTGGGAAGAGGGGCCCGTCTTCGATCCACCCGGCACCTTTGCGCTCGACCGTGACCAAGATGGCCGCCCCTGGCTCGTCACCCCCGGCGGGTCCGGCATGCGTAGCTTCGGCTGCCATGGCGTCAGTGTCGAAGCAGCCGCCTTACCGCGCTCCGCAGATCTGAACATTATCGACGGCTTACCCGACCGCGAAAGCGCACTCGTGCAAGCATGGCGCGGCTTTGCCAAAAGCGAGCCCCATCTCCCCGAGATGTATCCCGCCCACCTCTACGGCGACTCCCGCGGTAAGTTTGTCAACCTCCACATTGCGAACCTCGCACGCGTCTGGGGCAGTGCGTGGCACGACCCGTGGTGCACCCAAACAGAAAGCCGCCTGCGCAGCCTAGGCTTCAACACCTTGGGCACCCGTTCCGACCTCGAGCTGGCCGAGCGCTGCGACATGCCTTACCTCCTCGAGGCCGACCGCGTCTGCGCCCGCAACTTCAAAGAACTCCTCGCCCGGCCCAAGCATCCCACCTTTCCGCTTCCCACCATCCCGGACGCCTTCAATAACGGCTTGCGTAAGCGAGTAAAAGGCTGGTTTCGGCCGCTTCGCGCCCTGCGTGCCGACCCCCACCTGCTCGGCTACATCGTCAACGCTGGCGTCCCTTGGCATCTGTTCCAGACCCCGTTCGCTATGCCAGGCGGCTGGCAAAGCCGACGGACCTTCATGGCCAAGCTCAAGAAGAAGTACGAGACCATCGAAGCCCTCAACGAAGCCTGGGGCAGCGATCACGCCAGCTGGAAGAAGATCTCAACCCTTCAGCAAGCTGCGCCGCCCGAGATAAGCGAAGCCGGCAAGGCCGACTGTAATGAGTTTCTTGCGGAGTTCGCAGATCGCTACTTCTCGATCGTCACCCGCGAGCTGCGCTTTGCCGACAGCCACCATCTCATCTGGGGCTGTCGCCTGCCATCGCTCGACCTCGCACCAGGTGTGCTGGACGCCATCGCTGCACACTGCGATATCGTCTCCGCCACCACGGCTGCGGACATCGCCAAGCCAGTCGCCGTGATGCCCGACGACAGCACTCCCATCACTGCGGAGTTCGCAACCGCCTGTTTGCGGAATCCGCAAGTAGTCGGCTTCTTCTGGCCTTCGTTCGTTGCCGAGCCAGCTTTGGCCGAGGAACAAACCAGCCAGGCACTGACCGAGATCACTGGTCGACTGCCAGCAGAAACCGTCGAGAGAATGCGCACCATCTCCACCGCGTTATACCAGGTCAGCGCCGAGGAATGACGCGCTGCGAGCTACTCGCTTGCCTGCTGGTCCTCACGCTGCCTTGCGCAGCGGCTGAGGCCCAGCTGGTAATCCGGGCCCGCGTGCTCGCCACCCTGCACGAAGCCGCGCTCTTCACCGCCGACGGCGTCGAGCGCACCGCAGAGCGCAAGAAACTCCTGCGCCGCCAACAGTCGCTACGCAGCTGGTTCGAATCCCATGGAAAGAGCCTGCGCCTCAGCGACTGTCGCACCGATGCCGACCGTGCCAACTACCGGGACTTCCGCGGCGTCATGGCCACTGAGAAGTTTCTGCGGATGTCTGCCAAGGCCCGCGCTCGCTACATCGCCCGCGTCGATCGCCGGCTGGCCACCATGTGCGCGCGCTGGGCTGAGGCCTGGGCGCAATTCTCCCCGCATCGCCCACCGGCCGAGATGCCCAACATTGCCGTCCGCTATTTCGGCTTTGGCGCCTACACCACCACCGCCGCGATGTACTACCCCAAGAGTCAGACCGTGTATCTAAATCTCAATCACGCCCGCGACGATCCAGACGATCTGGTCGACTCGCTTGAGCACGAGCTCTGGCATCACTTCATCCCCCTGGTCACCGCCGACACCGTCGCCCAGAACATCTGGTTCGAAGGCTTTACCGAATTCTACAGCGAGCTCTGGGCCGAGCCCTTTCGCCGCGCCAGGGAAGAGGAGTCCACGCACTCGGTCGAGTATCCCGTCCAGACTGCCTACGTGACCCTCCGCTACCTCCAGAACCGAGAGCAGACCCATGCTATCACCTTTGGTACCACGCCCATGCCAGATCTCCTCGCCGCCTCCCAAGCCAAGCTCGCGAAATTGAGCGAGATGCTCGGGAACTGGGGCTGGAAAGAAGACGATGGTGCCCCCGGCGTAGCACTAGACCGCTACATCCTCAACGGACGCTTCTCGGCCCCAGCGCTCAGCGACCTGTTCCGCAAAGATCGACAGCTACTCCTCGACCTCATCCAAGCCATCACCGTTTGCGAACTCCGCAACGCCCGTGAGGCTGGCTTCGACGATCGCTGGGCCCGAAAGCAAGACCTCCCTGAGCACCTCAAGCAGAATCTGATTGAGGTCTTCAAGTACGTCAAGAACCCGAGGCGTCAGCATGCCAACCGCTGATATTTTTTCCTTGAGCCCGGCCGCCTGGTGCCTCGTGATCGTGGCCGCAATTCTAGTCGGCATGGCCAAGGCAGGCATTGCGGGGCTGGGGATTTTAGTGGTCGCCATCATGGCGGACCTGTTTCCGGCCAAGATCTCCACCGGTATCCTGCTGCCCATGTTGATCATGGCAGATATCGGCGCCGTGCGTTACTACAATCGTCACGCAGATTGGAAGATGCTGTCGCGGATCATTCCAGCCTCCTTGGTCGGCGTGCTGATCGGTGCGTTTGTGCTAGATCAGCTGTCGAACCTTCAGTTGCGTCGCATCATCGGCGTCGTCACCCTGATCTTGCTGGCGCTGACCATTCTTCGCGACCGCGGTGTGATCTCCGACGACCGCTTTCCGAAAGGTACCGGAGTCTCGATCTGCGCGGGCATGGCCGTGGGCATCGTCACCATGCTGGCAAACGCAGCTGGCCCGCTCATGGCCGTTTACTTGCTCGCCATGGGCCTAAACAAAAAGAACGAATTCATCGGCACGATCGCCTGGTTCTTCCTGGTGCTCAACGTCTTCAAGGTCCCCTTCAGCATCTACCTCGACCTGATCACCGTCGAAAGTTTCGTCTTCAACCTCAAGTTACTTCCCGTCATCCTGGTCGGCGGCGTGATCGGCATTGCCATCGTCAAGCGTATCAAGCAGAAGCCGTATCTGATCTGGGTCTATTCGCTCACCGCAGTCGCCTGCATCAAGCTCCTGTTGTAGTCGTGGGGCTGGCGAGGAGTTCTAGCGGAGGTGTGTGGCCGCCCTACTCATTTCCTCAATAGCTCAGAATGCCGGTACTGAGGCTGTCGGGTTGCGAACTCCGCAAAACCAAGAGATCGCCCAGCGTGGGATGAATGATCTCGTAGTGCAGGCTGGCATAAGGGAGCCGCTAGCTGCGGGTGATCTCGAGGCCGGTGCCCGAGACCGAGAAGTCCACGAACCGTCCGCGATCGTTGGGCGGATCCTCTATCAGGGTACGGCGGATTCGAGCCGCGGCTTCGTGGTCTTTGGCAAACATGAGCAAGTAGCCACCGCCACCGGCTCCGAGCAGCTTGCAGGCCGCCAGGTAGTCGCTGACGCGGCGAATGATGTCTTGCACGCCCGGCGGGTTGGTCCCGCTGTCGAGCCGCTGGTTCAAATCCCAGCTGCGCGCCACTACCTCACACAATCCGTTCCAATTTGCCTGCTGGATGACATCGCAGGCAATATCAGCATTCAGTCCAATATCTTTCACCACGTCCAGCCGCGCTTTCGAGTTCAAGAAGAAGCCCCGCACGATCTCGTGTAAAATGTCCCTGGCGGTGCGAGTGATACCGGTGTAGTACAGCAACACCACGCGGTTGGCATGCGCCGAGTCGAACAGATACTCGGGAAGCCACTTGGTGACCGGAATCTGACGAAAGCCGGGCACCGTCTCGACAAACTTGATCGACCGCAGTAGCCCGCCAACCTGATCCTGCCAGCCACCGCCAGTGGTCAACATTTGCTCCAAAGCCAGGGTCCGTTGGACCAAATCATGATGGTCCCAGCCGAGCCCGCAAAGATCGCTCAGCGTCCCCAAAACCGTAGAGGCGAGAATGCTGCTGGTGCCAAGCCCGGAGCCTTTTGGCACTGCCGCCAGTAACGACAGCTCCAGACCTCCACCAAATTCTCCCAGCTGCTGCTGCAAGCTGTCGAATTTGCACTCGCTGAAGGTGGGGTGAAAGCCGGCCAGCGCCAATGCCGCCTTGGGGATGGCGAAGGCACTTCCTACGCGGTTGTAAGCAGCAAGGCTGGCGTAGTCCGTGACCCGCTCTTCCACACCGAGGTCTATGGAGCGCAGCACGATTTCATTATGGTCGCTGACCCGCGCGAAGACTTGGATCGGTGGATGGCCGTTTAGATCTGCAGCGAGATTCACGACCCGACCTCCCTTCATCAGGCAATACGGCGGCGTGTCGGTCCAGCCGCCAGCCAGATCCAGCCGGATCGGGCTCCGCCCCCACACGATCTGGTCGTTCTTGACTGTAGGCATCGGCGCGGCGCGGCCCGCAGAAAACGCATCCAGCACGGTCACACGCAACGTCGTAAAGGCGATCTCTTCCTCGCTCTTCCACGCTGCATCGTTGCGGATTCGTAACACTGCAGAGCGGAACATCGCGGCATTCACTTTGCGCATGGCCGTAGTCGTACGACGCTCTGGCAGCTCTTCCGGGAGTTCTGGAATCTCGAGTCCGGCCGCAGCGTAGTCTCGCGCTGTCGCATCGAGATCCAGCCGGTAAAACACGCTGCGCTCGTGATGGCGCGCCAGGATCGGGAGAGCGTCACGCCGAAATTGCGTGCGCTGCTCCTTCAGTCGCGTCAGGTTCGCCCGGTCTCCCAGCGCTTCTGCAGAGAGGCGTTCTGCCTGCTCCCATTGCGCCCGAAACTCTGGGCTGTCTGCCGGGTGCGTCGCGATCAGCCACTCGACGAACGGACCAGTCGCCTCTTCCTGCTGCAGCACCGGAAACAACGGCGCTTGCTGTAAATCTACGCCTGCCAGCCCAGCGGCCTGCAGGTCGATCCCACGGCGCTCGAACCAAACCTCCGCTGGGGCACCTTGCCACAGCGTGGACGGGCTGTCCACATCGCCGCGAAACGGGTCATCGATCCCATACGGGCGGATACAGATCGACGCTTCACCGATCGGCAACATATCGAGGCAACACCCGGGCGGAAGCGACACCTGCCAATCGTTCTTGGGGATGCCGGTCAGAACATGCGCGTGACTCAACTTCCAGCGCTGGCCAATGTGCGCATTCTCAATCCACAGCGCATGGTTCTCATCATTCAGACGATATTTCACGATCGCATTCTGAATAAACATATCTGGGTGAGATTTCCCCGGATTCATCGGCGTCAGGCGTTGATCCACGATCAGGTTCTGCAAGCGCTCCGAACTCTCGATCATCTCTCGGCTGGTGCCAAAATGGTAGAACTGCCCGGCAGGCAGCGCGTAGACCGCGCAGGTGAGGCCGGCGAGCGCCGGGTCAGGCTGCGTGGGTGAGGTGCCAAGTCCCAAGGCGAACTCATGGTACAGCTCGTAGTTGTTCGGCCGACCGCCGCTGAATTCCTGCGACTGTTCGTCCCAGCCACACTTCTCAGCCAGCGCCTTGGCGGCGCGTTCACTGAACAGCCACATGCCGGAATCGATCATAAACAGATTCCCGTCGCGAATCCCCTCACGAATCTCGTCCACCGACGGCTTCTGTAAGCAATACGCCAGTTCGGTCGGACGGCTTCGTGGGCAAAACTGCACGCCAAAATGTGTCGCCTCGTGCGGCTGCACCCACAGCCCGACGATCACGACATCAGCCTCAGGCAATGGCGGCAACGGCTCTTCGAACTGCACCAGTACATCGCCGCTGCACACGGCAAAGCGACTCATCTCAGGCGCGGCTTCAAAAATGCGCTCGTAGCCCTCCACCTGCAGATCCAGCAAGGTCTGGTCCAGGCGCTAGCCTACACTCCAGCGCCAGGCAGGCATCGGCAATTGGATCTTCCCCGGGGCCGCGTAGGCGGGTAGGCGTCTGCTTTGCCCGCCGCCGTGCACCATCAGCCGTTTGTCATCCTGGAGCCACTCGCCAAATGTCAGTTCGCGGGGTGAGGTCTGTCGCCAGGCTTCAATCAGCAGGTTTGCGGTCCCGCCGCCGGATCCAAGCTTCCCGCCTGGTGGATCGGCAGTTGCGAACCAGCTTGGGCGCGGCAATTCCATCAGTTCTTCAAACGAGGCGGCGCTGTTCGGCGGTAGGGAAACCAGATATTGCACAGGAACACTCTCGGGGGCTGTCAGGCGGGGCGGTACAATCTACGCAGTTACGCGCATGCGCCAATCTGCTGCTGAGAGTTGCCCGCCGCAACAATTGTCAGCCCAGTCATTAACTCATACCGCCGGGAGCATGGCGTCATCAAGTCACCAAGTCCTGCCCTTCGCACTTTGCGGGAGAGGTGCGTTCCCCTTTCGTGGTGCCCTCAAGCCGCCTGCAGCCGCTCTGAGACCTTCACACAGCCCAGCCCTAGACCGATGCCTGCCGCGTAGCAAACGAGGTCGCTCCAGACAAACCAGTGTCCCAGTACCAGCGCGCACAATTGATACTCGCGCAGCGCGTCCAGCCAGGGTGGGTGCCACAACTGCGTCAGTTCAATACACACCGCGATGCCGGCTGCCACGGCCGCGAGCCTGCCGAGCCCCCAGGTGTGCCGAAACCAACGCAAAGCGAGCACCAATGCCACGGCCCACAGCGTGTCCCCGCCATACGTGGCCACCGCGTCCGGCCAGATCCCGGGAAAGCTGCGCGTGCTGAGGCCCAGCAGAATGACTGGGCCCAAGAGGATCGCTGCGTGGGCTTGTTTTCGGTTCATCGTCGTCTGCGTCCAGCCGTAGGCTGTTGGACATTGGCTTTAATTTTTGGCTGGCTTTGTCCGGCGAATTCGGTCGATGGCACTGCGGACTCCGCGATGCTCGGCTGGCTCGAGGTCCTGGCCACCGTAGGCAACATTACAAAATGTCTGGGTGACCTGGGCGATGTCGCTGGCAGCGGGATGCTCCTGTTTCTGGAGGCGGCCGAGAAATTGGAATGGGGTTTCGGCTGGGGCGCGGCGGAGGCCCTGCTTGCGCAGGATGCGGAGCAGGTCTCCGTAGAAATGCTGGGCCTCGACCACGGGTTCCTTTCTGCGCCACAGGGGCAACCTCCAGCCCTCAAAACGCCTAAGCTGCCAGAGCATGTAAAGGGCGACGGAGATCAGGAGGATCCAGCGCAGAGGAACGCGGTCAAAGGCGACCGCTGATACAGCGACCGCGCTGCTGTAGAGAGAGCGAAGCGTCTCGTCCTGGTCTTCCCGGTCAAACTCCACGATTTTCGAGACCCAGATGTGTTGCATCCATTCGTAGAGAGACAGCGCCAGTTGTCGCTGCTCGCCAACGTCTGAGGTACCGAAGGGCGTGCCATCGACGATGTACCAGCGGCCGTCGTACCAAGCTTCGGTCCACGCGTGCGCGTGCTTCGCTCGTACGTTGTAGAAGTCACCGAACTGGTTCTTCTCTTTGGCGACGTAACCGATCGCGACCCGCGCCGGGATGCCCCGCATTCGCAGCAGAACTGCCATGGCAGAAGCGAATCGTTCGCAGTGCCCTTCTTTGGCGTTCAGGATCAGGTCATCCACGGGGGCCCCTCGGTTCAGATCCGGCGCTCCGAGGCGATAGGTGAAGTCGTTGCGAAAGGTCTGGGTGAGCATCTCGATCTGTGCAACTGGCTCGCGGTTGTCGCCCAAGACGTTCTCCAGCCAAGTGCGCAGCTCAGGGGAGGTTGTTGGCAATTCGAGGTGTCGTTTACGGTCGCGTTCCTCGAGGGGCTTGGGCTCGGCCTCCAGCGTGGTCCAATAGTAATAGGTGGGCTCGTGGCGGAGCGCACTTGAGACGTGTACTGCGCCGTCGCCTGTCAGCACGCCCTGCTGCAGGGTGCTACCCCAAACCACGTGCACGTAGCCGTCCGTCGGTAGGTCAATGCCCAATGCTCTGCGATTGTTTACAATGACCTGCCGCTTAATCGCGCCTTCCGGTTGGGGCAAGTCCCAGTTGCGCAGCTTGACTTGGTTCCAGCGGGAACGGCGCCAGACCGTTCCGTCGAATTCATCAAAAGCCTTGGTTTTCAGATAGCCGATATTCTCGCCTTCTATCCGAAAAATCATGGCCTCGGAACCAGGCCCGTCTACGCTTTCGCTGCTGTCGATCTCGTCGTGAAGTGGCCCCCCCCCGACCGAGGAGATCATGCTGCTATGCACGGCACCAAATCGCGGAAAGAAGATCCAGAAGACCCCGGTAAGCAGGATGATAATCAGAATCCCCAGGCCGCCGAGCCGGTAGGTGGGGGCGAGATAGGCTTTCGCGGCATTCAGCCGCTCGTTCTCGAGCTCAGCCAGCGCTTTCGGCAACAGGATCAGGGTGAGCAGCAGCACCGGGATCGCAGAGACGTTCACCACCACTTGGGTGCCCATGCCGATCAGAATGAGCGAGGAGAATACGCACCATTGGCGCGTACGCAGATTCTGGGCTGACAGCGTGTGCATTAGCTGGTAGATATAAAGGACATTACTGCCCAGAAAGATGGAGCTGTGCACGGTGCGAAGCTCGGCATTGCTGAATAGGCCAAACAGGGCAAAGGCAAAAATCAGCGCCACCGTCTGTTGCAGCGTGTTCACGGGCGCGCCTTTCCGCTGCCGTACCAAGCAGGCAATGCTCAGGCCGAGGTAGAGGGGAATAGCCAGCCGGGTATCCCAGACGTGCGCCTGGCAGTAGGCGGAGATGAGCAGCAGGATGCTCGTGGGATGTGTGAAATGGGCCATTATGACAGCAGCTCCCGCTCCCGGAAGCGGTGGATGGGGGCTCGGGTCCCAGTGATTTCGATGCCTTCGGGCAGATAGAGAGAGACTTTGCGATTTTCGCAGGTCACTAGGCGGTCGAGGGCGGCAAGCGCCGCTCCGTCGATGGTTGGCAGGACGAAGACGAGTCCGGCACGTTGCGGCAATTTGCGCACGGCGGCCTCGATGTGGTCGGCGGTGGTGGTGCCTGGCTCGGGCTTGAGCCTGGCGAGTGGTCCGAGGAAGGCATTTCCATCGGTGAACGGTGGGACCGAGATCGGGTCGGGGTTTTGCAGCTCGATATACTCGAGCTGAAACCCGCTGTCCTGGCAGGCAAGCATGAGCGAAGCCGCAGCGCGCGCAGCCCAATCCAGATGCTCGGGGATTTCTGTCTCGCAGCCCATCACCAGACCGACACGGCCTGAGAGTTGTTCGTCGAATTCTCGGACCATCATACCCAAGCCCTTGCTCGTGCTGGGCCAGTGAATCATCTTGACTGGATCCTCGGGCAGCATGGGCCGCACCCCGTGGAAGTTCTCTCCGGTTCGGGCCTTGTGCTGGCCGGCAAAGTTGCCTCCGAGCATGGGCTCAAAGCCGGCTGCCTGTGGCGGGGAGCAGGGATAGCTCCCTGGGTGGACAATGACTTCCCCGGCGCAGGCCAACCGCTGGCGCCAGCTGATGAAGCCGAAGGGGTAGGCCGACGCGAGTTCCAACTCGGAGAACGGGTAGATGCCGCGTCGCTCAAAGATGACGTGCGGGGTGACATGGGCTTCGCCATCGGGCGCTAGGGTGCCGACGGTGAAGAAGGGACCCCAAGGGCCTTCAACAGAGAGGCAGCCTGCTGGTGCTTTCCCCGGATTGGCGATCGTCCAGGTCCCGATCACTCGCTCTCCCTCGGCTGCAGTGATTGTTTCTGGCGGGGTAAGGGTAAGGCCCAGGCTGTGGCGTCCCTCGACGAAGTTGATCACGTAGCAGGCGAAGAGAATGCCGATGACTAGGAACAGCAGACCTGACTGGGCCTGCTGTGACGCAGCATAGAGGACGATGCCGCCGGCGACCCAGCACCAGCCCATCTTGGTCATTGTGACGCGTTTCATGGCTGCTAGCAGCTCAGACCGGTACGGGGACGGATTCCACCAACTCTGCCAAGACCTCGGTCGCCGATAAGGCGGCGTGACGGGTGCCGCGGCGGACGATCACGCGATGGGCTAGGACGACGGGGCCCGCGGCCTGAATGTCATCCGGTAGCACATGATCGCGGCTAGCCATCAGCGCCAGGGCTTGGGCGAAGCGAAGCAGATCCAGCGTCCCTCGGGGGCTGGCACCGTATTCCAGGATGTCGGTCGCCCGGGTGGCGCGGACCACATCTACGACGTACTGGGCGATCTGATCGGAGACATGAACGGCCTGAACAGCCTCTTGCATGATCACGAGTTCGTCGCAGTTGATAACCGGTTTGAGATCATCGATCGGCGTCTTGGTCAGGCGCTGCAACAGCATATGCTTCTCGTCCTCTGCGCTCATGTAACCGAGGGACAGGCGGACGACGAATCGATCCATCTGGGCAAAGGGCAGGGGATAGGTTCCTTCGAGCTCGATGGGGTTCTGGGTGGCGATCACGAGGAAGGGTAGAGGCAAGCCGTATTGTGTACCGTCGACCGTCGCCTGACGCTCTTCCATCGCTTCGAGCAGACTGGATTGCGTACGCGGGGTGGCGCGGTTGATTTCGTCTCCAAGCAGGACGTTGCAGAACAATGGGCCCTTGCGAAAGGCGAATACGCCTTCATCTTGGCGATACATGTTCACTCCGGTGATATCCGACGGCAGCAGATCGGCAGTGAACTGGATGCGTTGAAAGTCTCCGGAGATGGAGCGTGACAGCGCCTTGGCCAGCATGGTCTTGCCCACGCCCGGGACGTCCTCAAGAAGAATGTGCCCACCCGAAAGCAACGCCGCGACCGCTTGGGTGACAACTTGTTCCTTGCCGAGAATGACCTGTGCGACATTCTCTTCGAGAACCTTTGCCTGTGCTGTTGCCTGTTCCCGTGACATCCTCACCTCCACCCTGTAAAACGCGCCAAATTGATAGCATAATCAAGCAAATGATAAATTGAAGGGCGGAATTGTAGACTTTGCACCAGTTTGGTTCCCTCAGCTTAGATATGAATGGCTTTTCCCTGCCAAGCCAGCATAGCTGCTTCCTTAAGTGGCTCGCTGAAGGTGGGATGAGCGTGGCAGATTCGGGCGATATCCTCGGCAGCGGCCTGGTACTCCATGGCCACGACGGCTTCCGCGATTATCTCTGAAGTCCGGGGGCCAATCATGTGAATGCCGATCACCTGGTCGGTCGGCTCGTGGGTGATGACCTTTACGAAGCCTTCCAACTCGCCTGCTGCTCGCGCTCGGCCGCTGGCGGAAAATGGAAACTTGCCGACCGCGTAAGGCACACCGGCTTCCTTCAGTTCCTGTTCGGTCTTGCCCACTGAGGCGGCTTCTGGCCAGGTGTAGACGACTGAAGGAATGGTGTGATAGTTCATGGCGGGGCGCTGACCAGAGATAAACTCGGCGGCGACTGTGCCTTCTTCTTCGGCCTTGTGCGCCAGCATCGGGCCAGCGACGGTATCACCAATGGCGAAGATGTGGGGGACGTTGGTGCGCATGTGCCTGTCGACCGGAATGAAGCCTTTGTCGTCGATCTGGACGCCCGCGGCCTCAAGATTGAGGCCAGTGGTATAGGGCCGGCGCCCGATGGAGACGAGCACGTAGTCGGCGTCGAAGGAAAGGGCTTCGCCCTTCTTCTCTGCGCTGACGACGACGCCGCCAGCGGTTTGCTCGATGGCGGTGACCGCCGTGCGCAGGTGAAAGGTCATCCCCTGCTTCTTGAGAATACGCTGAAGCCCGCTGGAAAGATCTTTGTCCATGCCAGACATGATCGTGGGCATGAATTCGACCACGGTCACTTCACTGCCGAGGCGCGCGTAGACGGAGCCCAGCTCCAGACCAATGACGCCGCCGCCCACGACAACCATTTTCTTCGGGACTTCCTTAAGCGAGAGGGCTTCGGTTGAGGAGAGGATCCGGCCGCCAAAAGGCGCGAAGGGCAGGGTATTGGCTTCTGATCCTGTCGCGAGGACGGTGTGAGCCGCGGTGATGGTCTGCGGTTTTTCTCCAGCGATCGAAATCTTCTCGCCATCGACAAAGGATGCTGTGCCGGTGAAACGGGTGATCTTGTTCTTTCTTATCAGACCGTCAAGCCCGCGCACGGTGTCCCGTACGACATTCTCCTTGCGCTTCATCATGCGTCCTAAGTCTAGGGAGACGTCAGTTGCAGTGATGCCGTGCTCGGCAAACTTGGTCTGCGCTTGGTGGTAGAGCTCGCTGGAGTCTAACAGCGCTTTGGACGGGATGCAGCCTACGTTCAGGCAGGTGCCACCCAAAGTAGGGCGTTTCTCGATTAGAGCGGTGCGTTTACCAAGCTGTGAAGCACGAATTGCAGCGACATATCCCCCAGGACCGCCGCCGATTACAACTACGTCAAATGGATCCATCGTGGATTCCCTCGCTGTTACTTAAACGGGTGCGGTGAGTTTAGAGCTCAAGCAAAATGCGGGTAGGATCTTCGCAGAGTTCTTTGATCTTTACTAGGAAGCGTACCGCTCCCGAGCCATCAATGATGCGGTGGTCGTAGGACAGCGCCACATACATGATCGGGCGAATGACGACCTCGCCATCGACCGCGACCGGGCGTTGAACGATGTTGTGCATCCCAAGAATTGCGCTTTGGGGCGGATTAATGATGGGCGTGGAGAGCATCGAGCCGAACGTGCCGCCGTTGGTGATCGTGAAGGTACCGCCGGACAAGTCGTCGAGGCTGAGTTTGCCATCACGGCCCTTCAGGGCCAGGTCCATCACGGTCTGCTCGACCTGGTGGAAAGGCATGGCCTCGGCGGAGCGAATTACGGGAACAACCAGGCCTTTTGGCGTGGAAACTGCGATGCCAACATCGCAGTAGTCATGGTAGACAATCTCGTTGCCGTCGACGCTGGCGTTTACATCAGGGAACTCGGCGAGTGCCTGGGTCACGGCCTTGATGAAGAAGGACATAAAACCGAGGCCGATCTCATGCTTCTTCTTGAAGGATTCCTTGTAGGAGCTGCGAATGCCCATGATGGCGGACATATCGATCTCATTGAAGGTGGTGAGCGAGGCAGTGGTTTGCTGCGATTCGACGAGCCGTGAGGCGATGGTCTTCCGCAGGCGTGACATCGGCTGGCGCCGGGAGCCACGCGTTTCAGCCTGGGCGGATTCTGCCGCAGGCGCGGCTGCCACGTTAACTGGCGGGGGCGCAAACTTTGCTGCTGGCAGAACAGGAGGAATAGACGGCACTACCAAGGACGGCGGATCAAGGGGCAGGGTCTCATCCATGGCCTCGATCGGGGTGTTTCCTTCAAGCGGATGTTCATTCAGGGTATGGTGCTGTTGCAGGGCCTGCTCGTGTACCCGTTCTAAATGGTGGAGAACGTCGGCCTTGGTGATATGGCCGTGAGGACCGCTGCCGTCGATGTCGAGGGCGGAGAGGCGATTCTCGAACATCATCTTGCGCGCAGCAGGTGACGGCATCGTTGGATCCATGACGGCGCTGGTCTTGCCGGGATCTGCTTCTTCAGCAACAGCCTGTCCGGGAGGCGGTGGCGCTGGCTCTTGGGGTGCGGGCGCAGGCGGTGCGGGCGCCGCAGCACCAGGCTTGGTTGGCTTGGCTTTTTTCGCAGCTGGAGCTTCCGCAGCAGTGTCGATGCGTCCGATGACGGTGCCGACATCGACGGTTTCACCAGTGTCGTGCAGGATCTCAAGGAACCCCGATGCTTCGGCGACCACTTCGAGGGATGACTTATCCGTCTCGAACTCGACGAGCGGTTCATCTTTTAGGACGTGGTCGCCGCTGGCGTTGTACCAACGCGCGATGTCTGCCTCATTGACGGATTCTCCGCCCGAGGGCACTTTGATTTCAATTTTCATTGCTCTCTCTCTTCGATTACGGACGAGGCCTCGTCCGTGAAAAATGCGCTATGTAATAGCTTTTGCTGGTGCTCTTGAAACAGTTTTTTGTAGCCGATCGCGGGGCTCGCGGCTGCAGGTCGGCTGATCACGCGCAGATGAAAGCTGGCAAGGCGATTGCGGATGAAGGACCAAGCCCCCAAATTCTCGGCTTCTTCCTGGAACCAGATGCGATCGGTGACGGCCGCGTACTTCTCAAGAAGGGCTGCGTCCTGCTGCTCTGGAATAGGATAGAGCTGTTCGAGGCGAATCAGCGCAACGTCGGTAATGCCGAGCTCCTCTCGCATGCTGTACAGCTCATAGTAGACTTTTCCGGTGCAGAACACGACGCGACGTGCGGACTCCGCAGAAACCTGATCGTCGTCTATGGTTTCTCGAAACCGCCCCTTTTTGAGCTCGCTTAAAGGCGAGCGGACGAGCTTGTGCCGCAGCAATCCCTTCGGGGTCATCACGATCAGCGGCTTGCGATAGCGAACGTGCTGCTGCCGGCGCAGCATGTGGAAGAAATTCGCAGGCGTCGTGGGTTGGGTGACAACGATATTATCCTCGGCACAGAGCTGCAGGAAACGCTCGAGCCGCGCGCTGGAATGCTCTGGCCCTTGGCCTTCGTTACCGTGTGGCAAGAGCATGACTAGGCCGCTCATGCGCTGCCACTTGGTCTCGGAGGAGGCGATAAACTGGTCAATGATGATCTGGGCGCCATTAGCGAAGTCACCGAACTGGGCTTCCCAGATCACGAGGGCGGTGGGCCGGGCGGTGGCGTAGCCGTACTCGTAACCCAACACGCCATACTCGGAGAGATGGGAGTTGAACGCTTGAAAGCGCTCCTGGCGCTTCTGGATGTGGTTAAGCGGTGTGTACTCGCTTTCATCCATGGCGTCTGTCAGGATGGCATGGCGGTGGGAGAAGGTGCCACGCTTGGAATCCTGACCACTTACACGGACCGGATGCTCTTCCAGTAACAATGAGCCCCAGGCGAGCTGTTCAGCCAGCCCCCAGTCCACGGTCTGATTCTCGAAATACAAGGAGCGACGGTTCTTGAACACACGCTCCAGCCGCGGGTAGATGTGAAACTCCTCCGGGATGGTCACGAGCGCGTCTGCGATGCGGTTCAGCCGCCGTATGGGAACGCCGGTGTCAGGGCTTTTCTCGAAGTCCTGGCTGTGCGCACGGCGGAAGTCCTTCCACTGGCGGGCAAACTGCCGCGCAGGAAGCGCCTGGCGGTTGCGCCGCGCCTGCTCGAGTTCGTCCTCAAGCATGTTCTGGAAGCGGTCGTAGATTCGCTTTGCCTCGGTTTCGGTAACGACGCCTTCGGAAAGCAGCTGGTCGGTGTAGATCTTGAGTACGGTGGGATGCTTGTTGATGGCCTCGTACAGCAAAGGCTGGGTGAACCCCGGCTCATCTCCCTCGTTGTGGCCATAGCGGCGATAGCCGAGCAGGTCGATGTAGACGTCGATCTTGAAGCGCTGACGGAGCTCGATGGCCATACGCACGCAATGCACTACTGCCTCGGGGTCGTCAGCATTGACGTGAAACACGGGCGATTCAGTCACCTTGGCAATGTCGGTGCAATATAGGCTGGAACGAGTCTCACGATAGTTGGCAGTGAATCCGACCTGATTGTTCAGCACGATGTGTATGGTGCCGCCCGTGTTGTAGCCTTTCAAGTTGTGGAAGTTCGCAATCTCGTAGACGACCCCCTGTCCGGATATCGCTGCGTCCCCGTGTACCAGCACTGGGACAATGCGTTGGGTGTCTTCACCATACAATGAGTCAAGCTTGGCTCTGACGCTGCCCAACGCCACTGGGTCCACGGCTTCAAGATGGGATGGGTTGAACATCAGGGCTAGGTGAATGTTGTTTCCGCACTCGGTGGTCACGTCTGCGGAATACCCGAGATGGTATTTTACGTCGCCCTCTCCTCCGGCTCCAGCCGACTCGGGTAGCGCGCTGCCTTCGAACTCGGCGAACACGTTCTCATAGCTTTTGCCAAAGAGGTTGGCCAAGACGTTCAGGCGGCCACGGTGAGCCATGCCGATGACAAACTCTTCCACGCCCCATTCGGCGCCGTGTTCAAATAACGCAAAAAGCGCCGGCACAAAGGACTCGCAGCCCTCCAACGAAAAGCGCTTTTGCCCTGTATACTTCTTATGGAGGAAGTTCTCGAAGCCGACGGATTCGCTGAGCTTGCTCAGGATCTCTCGTTTCTTCTCCGGAGAATAGCCGGGGCGATTGGCCTTGGACTCCATGCGCTCATGCAGCCACATTCGGATACCTGAGTCGGGAATATAGCGAAACTCCGTGCCGATCGTGGAGCAGTAGGTCTCCTGCAGATGGCCGATGATGTCCCGCAACGTAGCCGGTCCGATGCGGATCTGCTTGCCGACGTCGAATACGCGGTCCAAGTCCGCCTCTTCCAGGCGGTGATGCGCCAAGCTGAGGTCTGAACGGAAAAATCTGCGCGGCCGGACTGGATTGGTGTTCGCAACCAGATGACCACGGTCACGATAGGCGTTCACCAATTTCATGACCGCGGCCTCCCTTTCTCGCGCGTTGAGGCCCGCAGGCGAGACATGATCATCGCCTGCGCTGCCGTTAAGCCCGTGCTGATAGCCCTGAAAGAACATGCGCCACGAGGGATCGACGCTGGCTGGATCCGCAGCGTACCGCGCATAAAGGTCGTCGATAAAGGCCCCGTTGACATTGACCGAGTTTGTGAGTTGGTGCATACTATCAAAGCCAGAAGAGATGGCAGTTATCTAAATCGAAGCCGTACTATATTACCCCACACGCACACCTGCCACAGCAGGCAAAGGCAATTATGCGTTGTCCCTCATGCGGGCATGATGAAGATCGAGTCGTAGACAGCCGTGCCGTAAACGAAAGCCGGGTGGTCCGCAGGCGTCGCGAATGCGCGTCTTGCCAGCACCGGTTCACCACCGTAGAAGAGATTTCCAATGACGAACTTGTGGTCTTGAAGCGCGACGGACAGCGCGAGCCATTTTTGCGACAGAAGCTCCTTGATGGCGTTGGTCGGGCCTGCTGGAAGCGCCCGATAGGCAGTGACCAGCTCGATAAACTCACTGCTAGGATCGCCGGCAAGATCGAAGACGGCGGCAATCGCGAGATAGAGAGCGAGGAGATTGGGCGACTGGTGCTCGAGCAGTTGCTGGCGCTGGATCACGTCGCGTATGTCCGGTTTGCCAGTGTCTATCGAAAGTTTGATGACATTGATGAATTCGTCAACGAATTGATGTTCCTGCGCGGACAGAGCGGAGCGGAAGCAAAGGCATGATAAAACTCAGCGCCGGGGCAGTTTTGCTCACCACACCCGCGGGAACACAGGAGCCGTTGAACCTAGATGGCCTATCGGACAAACTCTGGCAGTGCTGCAAGCAGGCCAAGCTGGATGATCCAGAACTCGCGGACAACCTGATCAGCACAGTTCGTCAATTTTTGGAATTGCGGGTCTCGGAAGGTGCGCACCTGACCCAGCGCGATGTGGACGACCTCATCGTGCGCGCGCTCACCGATTTAGGTGTGCGGGCGGTTGCCGTCGAGTACGCCAGCGGTATGGACCTGCCAACACCGGGCGTGGGCCAAGAAATTGTCCCGACTGCAGAAGCTGTCGCGGAACTGTTACGCGATGATCTGTTCTTTCTTCACCGTCCGATCGATGCGATCAGCGAGGCCACATTGACGCGGATCTCATCGATCGGGTTCGAGCGAGTCACCCCGGCATTTGTGCTGGAGTTGGCAAAATGTGTCTGTCTGCATGAAGAGCGGCAGAAGCGCCAGGAGCCCGCCCGATATTGGTTACTGCACCGCAGTGAAATGCCGCCTTTGATCCCGTCCGAGCACTTGCCGTTGATCAGTGGTGGAATCTCGTTGCGCTCTGTTAGCCTGATTTTTCCCAATGTCGTGATCGATGTGGATATCCCGCGGTTCGCGCACGGAGATGAGGTGCTGGGTACGGAACTCGCGTTTCTTCCCGCCTTTCACGAGCTGTGTATGGCCCTGTCTGAA
>Ga0115566_10001177_pt1 | contig 22654 bp, 19 predicted proteins | sample COGITO_mtgs_1204_3_FD_87173 | JGI IMG/M metagenome (GOLD analysis project Ga0115566, IMG submission 87173) | Pelagic marine microbial communities from North Sea - COGITO_mtgs_120405 | ecosystem: Environmental > Aquatic > Marine > Epipelagic | place: Germany:Helgoland, sampling site Kabeltonne...
GGGAATGGTTCTGGGACCTGCAGAGGACGGCAGGGGAATCGATCAGATACGCTGTGCGTCGTTGAGCCGGCATCATGCTTTATGCTCCTATAACCATAACGACTACGGGGATCTTTCTTTTAAAATGGATATGGGGCGGATAAGCGCTGTAACGCTTAAATTGGTGAAGGATCTGATTGGGCCTACTTATCATGAGCTGAACTGGCGATCGGAAGATGTAGACTTGTTTATCCCCTATCAAGTGGGCGAGCGGCCATTCTTGAAGGTTTTGGATATTGTCGGGGTCCAGAAAGAGAAGTCGATAGCTACATTTCCTAAGCTAGGTAACCTGGCATCAGCTACTGTGCCTGTATGCTTCGACAGGATGAAGCAGCAGGGCAGGCTATTGCCAGGTTCGAAGATGTTAATGGCGAGCTCCGGCAGCGGCATCGTTGCTTCTTTCGTTGGCATGTCGCTATAAGAGGGGGAGAATTGCATCACATTGTAGGTGATTTGCTGTGGAAAAAACCCGCGATTGTGGTTAGAATAATTGCTTCCCACGATTATCAGGGCTAAGACTACATGGAATCAAATGCACTGATGTTTCTGGGCTCGGTAGCTTTTATAGGCATGATCCTAAAAGTCGCCATCCTATTTAACGTAAGCATTAAGAGCCAGATAGCGGAGAGTTTCGTCGTAGTCTGTCTCTTTTTCCTCCTGCAGAACGTATCTGAATTCCTCGGTTATTTTACTTACAATATCTCTGAACAAGTGGGCTTAGCATTTGTTCATATCTACATGATTACACTGTATTTTCTGTTTCCTTCGGTTCTCCTCCTTGCGCTCACCCTCGTAGAATTCAAGCACCATAAGACGGCTAGAACTGTCTTGTATGGCATCGCCTTTTGCATCAGTGTGGCTCACCTGGGCGGCTATGCAGTAGACGGTATCAAATTTGTTGGCTGGTCCGCTGTTACTACCCCAGGGAGTTATTATTGGGCCGCCATTACTTACCCAATGCTAATGGCAATCTTTACCGTCATCGTGCTCTTCAAGCATTACATCGCTAATAGCAATTTTGAGATAAGGAATCGCTGCAAGGTGAACTTGCTGGCGTTTAGTCCTATGTTCCTTGTTGCGGCTCTAGTCATCTTGTTTCGATTAGCAGGATTCGAGTCGTCTACCGCTATTACCATGCCGGCGGCGACTATCTTCTTCCTCTTCGTCATGTTGCTGCAGACTAACGGTAATATCTTCTGGGCATCTCTGCGCTTGAAGATACTTATGTCCGTTCTTACGCAGAAGAATATTAATACCCTAGACGAGATCTTGGGAAATATAGAGAAGCTGAGAATTACCGAGGCACTGAAGGCTAGCAATGGCATGCAGCGCAATGCGGCAAAACTGCTCAGTGTTCCGCCCTCTACGCTGAACAAGAAGATCGCAAAGTACGAAATTTGTGCCGAAGACTTTCAGCGACTTAGCGTATTCGACGCGATCAAGTCTCGACGACTCGCCTCCTAATCCAGGGCCCCTAGGCCGCTAGTGAACATCGCATCATCAATCCTGTTATATTCTCGCTTTACGGTTGCAGCGTAAATATTGTCGCGCTGCCTGCGACTTTCCTCCCCAAGACTGCGAGGGTTGAATATGTCAGCTTTTTCTCCGTGCCCAAAATGTAACTGTGAGCATGCCTATGAGGATGGCTCTCTCTTAATCTGTCCCGAATGCGCACACGAATGGGCGCCCGGTGAGGAGTCGCTGTCTGAAGAGAGGGTGATCAGTGACGCTAATGGTAATGTGCTCGTCGATGGCGATACAGTATCTGTTATCAAAGACCTGAGAGTGAAAGGTAGCTCTTCGGTAGTAAAGGTCGGCACAAAAGTGAAAAACGTCCGCCTGGTCGAAGGCGACCACGATATTGATTGTAAAATTGAAGGTATCGGAGCGATGAAATTGAAATCCATGTTCGTTAAGAAGACTTAGTAAGCCGGTTCCGGTGCTTTCAATACTATTTGGATCTTTCTCTATCTAGAGCTTTCTGCCTTTCACGAGCTTCAATCCAGTGCTGTATCGCCCAGGCATGGGATTGCCTATACTGCGGCATTGCGTGTTGAAGTTACTATGTTTGCTCGGAGCTCCGTTTGAATAGGAATGACCTTAACTATGTATGAAGCAAATTGGATGTCGATCATCCCCCCATTGCTGGCAATAGGCTTGGCAATCGTAACGCGGCAAGTAATCTTATCTCTCAGCGTTGGTATCTGGATCGGCTTCTGCCTTCTCGAGTCGGTTAATCCTGTTTCTGGCATAGGGCTAGCGCTAGACGGCGTAGTCAATGTGTTTTCCGATGCCGGCGATACGCGAGTTCTCATGTTTACCTTAATAATCGGTGGGCTTATCGCCACCATTGAAAAGGTAGGCGGCGTTCGTGGTTTCATCCACTTGTTAGAGCATCGAAACTGGGTTACTAACGGCAAGCGCGCGCAGTGGTTGGCTTATGCAACAGGCGTAGTGGTTTTTATTGAATCGAATATAACGCTGTTAATCGCTGGCGCCATATCGAGGCCGCTTTTCGATAGGTACAAGATATCCAGAGAGAAGCTGGCTTATATTATCGATTCAACATCTGCTCCCATCTGTGTATTGATTCCATTAAATGCCTGGGGTGCCGTAATTATCAGCCTGCTCGGTTCGGCCGAGATCGAGAACCCTATCGATGTTTTTATCTATGCGATACCGTTCAATCTCTATCCCATTGTAGTGATCCTGTTCTGTGCCTTTGTCATATTTCGCGATATTGAAATTGGCCCAATGAAAAAGGCGCAAGAAAGAACCAAGGCTGGCGATCTACTGTGGCCCAATGCGACGCCTATGGTAGATCCCGCGATCCTTTCCCAGCAGGTCGACCATAGTGATGCTGACAAGGCGCGATTCATGATCGTACCCATTATGGTCATGGTGATAAGCATGCCCTTAGGCTTGTATGTGACTGGCGATGGTGATCTAAGTGCTGGTTCCGGCTCAACATCTGTTTTATGGGCGGTCCTCGCGGCTCTGGTTACGTCATGGGTCTTAACCTTGCAGCAGGGCCGCTTGAGACTTGAAGAGTTAATGCAGATATTTTTAAAGGGAGCAGGGGGGCTGTTGCCGGTGACGATGATCTTGTTGTTCGCTCTGGCGCTCGGCGATGTGGCTAATCTTTTGGGTACCGGTGCTTATGTCGCTCAGCTGGTGCAGGAAAGTATTCCTCTAGCCTTTCTGCTGCCCCTGCTGTTTATTATCTCGGGTTTTATAGCTTTTGCGATAGGTTCTAGTTGGGGAACGTTTGCCATCATGATACCGCTGGCCATTCAGATCTCTGTCTCTCTCGATCTGAATAGCTCACTTTTTCTTGCTGCAGTATTGTCTGGCTCGGTGTTTGGGGATCATGCATCGCCAATAAGTGACACGACTGTTGTAGCGTCGATGGCCTCGGCGACAGACCATATAGATCACGTTAGAACACAATTGCCCTATGCGTTGATTAGCGGTGTCATCGCAGCGTTCGGTTTTCTGCTGCTGAGTATGTTTCTTCTTTAGCTAGGCTAATCCATCGCTCTTATTTCTGTTATAGGAATCATTTCGATATCCTTAAACTTTTCGTTCGCCGGCGAGTTCTCATCGATTAGGTTACTGATGCTGGAGTAGGTGTCAGTAACAAAGACTGACTCATTGCCGTGGGTCTTGCGCGTGATGCCAAAATTAATTCTGTCGCGCTTTTGCTGAGGTATCTGGTTCAGCATATTCTTCGTGGCCCAAACAGAACCGTTTCGGGCAAAATCGCTAATGCGTGAAGCGTAGTTAATTGTCTCGCCCAGCACGGTGAATTCGACGTGCCCGCCAGCGTAGTAACTGCCAAACCATTCCTGGCCTTCATTCAGCCCGATGTTCAGAAAGATATCGCTAAACCATCCTTTTCGAGCCTGCCATTGCTGCGTGATTCCTTTCATCATTTTCTGCAGCTCGAGAGAGCACTCTATAGCGTTTAACTTGTAGTCACAGTATGGCTGCGGGAAAAAGTAGTACACCATGCCATAGCCGGCGTGCTTGGCGTAAGTTCCATAGAATCGACGAAATATGGGCGCGCTCTCTTGCCATATGTTGTTGATCAGTTCGAAGTATTCTTCTGCGGGTAGTTCCGAACAAATTTTTATCGAATTCTGCACGTCCGCCACCATGACGGTGACATCGGTGAGATAGGGCTTGCGCCTTTTTAGCAATTCATTGATTACCTGGTTTCGCTTGCTTAGAAAATCTTCCAGATAATCGTCATCGAGAACCACCGGGCTGTGGGTGAAAAAGATTCCTTCACGATAGAAGCAGACATAGAGATCATGTGGTGAAAGATCCCCGTTGTCGTCTGACAGCATGGTAGGGAAGTGAATCATTGGCTCTCTTCCCACTGGTGCAACGTGATCGTAGACGTCTTTGAGGATGCCGAGTTCATCGACATCCAGCGCCGTGTAGATCTTGATCAATGCCTGTTGGCTTAGTCTTTTCTTGCCGGCTGCGAGGTGAGGGCGTAACAGCTCCCGTATGCGGTCAGGATCTGTCCCCGATTCGGTGCTGAATAGCAATTTTAGTAGATTACGAGACTCCAGGTCTGTTGGAAGCTCGCTGCTATGGTTGAAAAAGGAGTGCTGTGCCTGATTATTCCACCAGATAAGCTCGAAGTTGTTGTTCACCATATAGGATGGGCCAGGTAGGTCTTCCAGGCTGCCATCGAATGAAAGGTTCCGGCTAATCTGTGGCGAGAATAGTTTGCCGGGCGCTCCCTGCCCAGCATCCGAGGAAAGAGTGCTTGTGGCTTTTTCGAATTCCATTGCATCCGATGAGCCGGAAAATTCAGAGCTTATAAATGCAGCTGCGCTTGATTCATTTTCCACTAACTGTGGCAGGGGAGTGTTGCGCTCGTTAAATTCCCTGGCGATTTGCGCCATGCTTTGGCCTTGCTTCTTTAATTTCTGCACCTGCTTAATACGTTCGGCTGCGTCCTCGTGGAAGTAGCCGAGGCGGGTAGCGCGGCCCTCGCTCTCGCTAGGTGTCTTGATTACCGGGTTCGGTAGTATGCCTAAGGCCACATAGTTGTTGAGTGTGGCTCGAGAAATCCCCGTAATTTCAATAAGTTGCTTACTGTTCAGCATGATTCTTCGCTCATTTCTAAAGTTTGGGCAGTATAATTAGACAGTATGGCGTGTCAACAGTATAAATAGACTGTTTTCTTAAGCTGTATAATTAGACTGTATAAGTAATTGGCTGCAGGGCATCCCATGCCTAGGCTATGCAAGGTTGCTGGGGTATAGATATTCGTTACGGCGCAGCCCATAGCGGTGGCTGACTGTAGAAGCTGCTATCATTGCGGCTTCTCAAGAATATCAGCAGGAATTGGTAGTAGATGGAATTTAAACGAATCGACGTGCATCAGACGCGGGCAATGTTAGATGAAGCTTCCGAGAGCGGCCTTCAACTGGTGGATATACGAGATGAGCAGTCCTTTATCAATGGCCGGATCAGCTCAGCACTGCACCTAGACAACAGTGGTGTGCAGTCCTTTATTGAAAACGCCGATCAGAGCAAGCCTCTTATCGTCTATTGCTATCACGGTAATATGAGCCAATCTGCCGCCGCTTATTTTTCGGAACAGGGATTTGAAGACGCTTACAGTATGGATGGCGGTTTTAGCGACTGGGAGGTCAATTTTTCCGACAAGGTTGTGACCGGCTAGGGCTTAGCCGAATTCTCCACATCTCGCTTAGCGAACATACGCTTGGCCGTCATTGCAGTTACCATGTAGATCATGTTGATCATTGCCCAGGCAAAGATTTCCAGCGTCCACAAGGCATGTGTTTCAGGGTCGACAAATTTGGCGACCAAGATCAGAAGAGACCAGGCGAGCAACCCCACTAGTGGGAGCCCCGAGACCAGCCCCCAATTCCTGTCCCATTGGCGAATTGCGGCAATATTAAGCACGGCGCTTCCGGCCGTAGCAGCAAACACTATAAGTATGATCAATGCAGTCCAGAGCATCACGGAGCTGGCTTCGCTTTCGGCGGCCGCTAATACGTCGTTTGATAGGCCTAGGACTAACAAGCTAAAGAGGGCGGCTCGAAACTTCGATCTATTTTGAGGTTTACTGTTTCTAACACTATGCAAAGTCTGTTTCCTTATTACTCTATTTCTGTGCGCTGCCATTTAAATAGCGCCTGAGATGCGGTTCCAGCTTGCTGCTTAATCTTAGAATGCGCAACGGGATTAAAACAAAGCCAGGTGATTTGGGAAAGGGTTCTTTTGAGCGTTTCTATTTTTAGGCAGTCTTGTGACTGTTTAGACATAGTCGCAAATAGCAGCTGAATTGACTTAGCCAGGATGACTTTGTGCAGCCCAGGTGTTTAGCATCGAGGTTTGGCATAGGGGTTTAGTGCAGAAGTTTAGTACAATCGCTTTTCTACTTAGTCGAACAATATTCCACTAAACTATAAATTGCTGGGCCTTTTGCGTAGACCTTGGGCAGGCAAACTATCCAGGCAATCATTCTTCGGGAGTAATCAATGAGTACACGAGTCTCTACCGGGCTAATTTTACTAGCCACACTTACGGGTTGTGCAAATGGTCTTTCTTCTAGTCTGGCGCCAGATCGAATAATAGCCGAACGCGGGGGATTTGTTCCCGAAGGAATCGAGTATGACAATAATCGTAACCGGTTTCTTGTCGGGTCGATCTCCGACGGCACCATATACGAAGTTACTTCCAGTGGCAGACTTATTCCTGCTATTACTTCGCCAGATCTAAACGCCTCTGTGGGTATAGAAGTCGATGAAGTGCGCGATCAGCTTTTCGTTGCGAACTCGAATACGGCAAGCGCTAACGGTGCCGCTGAACTGGGTATCTATGATCTTGCTACTGGCGAGCAGGTAGCTATGGTCGATCTGGCTGCAAGCATTCCCAATAAGCCAAGCGACTCTGGGCATTTTGCGAATGATGTGGCGGTGAGTTTGGCAGGTGTTGCCTATGTCACTGACAGCAGAATGAAGATTGTCTACAAAGTTGACCGTTATCATCGAGCGAGCGTGTTACTAGATTTTGGTATAGATGCTGAATATGGGTTGAACGGAATTGAATATCACCCGTCTGGCATTTTGATAGTGGCTTCACCGGCTACTGCACAACTACTTAGGGTTCCGGTCGACAATCCGCAACGCTGGGCAGTGATAGACCTAGACTTTCCTGCGACAGGTGGAGATGGCTTGGTATGGGCGTCTGACGGAAGTCTGGCGGTAATATCGAATAATAGTAGTCGCGTGAGCAAGTACCTCAGCGATGATAATTGGCGTACAGCTCGACTAAGCGGTATGGCTAGTTATTCGGGTCAGTCCACTACGGGCGCTGTAGTTGGTGATGAGATTTACGTTGTACAGCCGCATTTCTCAGACGCTGAACCACCTGAAATAGTGCGCGCGAAGTTTTAAGGTTAGAAAACCATCGAGGAACATGGCTGGGTCCATTGGGCTGGAGATGCTAATGCTTCTTGCTAAGCATCCAGGCTCTTCATGGGAAGGCCTTCCAGTGTGCTCGCCTCTACCTGCCTCAATCTAGCTCTGCCTCTCCCTCTCCCTCTACATGCATCGGCGTTGCAATCATAAGTGGGGCTAGTGCAAAATCCCAAGACTAAATGTTTTGTCAATGCCTCATAGCTTTGCCGATAACATCAATCGCGTCAGCGGTCCTCAACTTTTCGCCAAGGCTTTTCTTAAGCCTTGCCCGTCGAGCGACATCACAGTCTGAAACAATGGCTTTGCTAGCTCCGTAATACTGAGCAGTACCGCAGCTATTCATTCTACAGCTTGAAGCCTGTCGACTTATTGCAAGACAAACTCTACAGGCGCGTTCGGCCCAAGCGGTAATCCCAGCACAACCCAGATTATAGTGAGCAGTAAGCCTGAGCCTAATAGAACCATCGAGTAGGGCAGCATGGTCGCGGCCAGACTTCCAAGTCCGAACCCTTTCTGCCAGCGCTGACAGAACACCAGTATTAGGGGGAAGTAAGGCATGAGAGGCGTGATGATATTTGTTGCGCCATCGCCAACACGGTAGGCCGCCGTGCTCATCTCTGGGCTGATACCAATTAACATCAACATAGGCACTAGTACCGGAGCGAGAAGGGCCCATTTAGCACTTGCGGAGCCTATAAATAAATTGATTGTCGCGCCAAATAATATGATTAACGCCATCAAGATCGAATCGGGCAGACTCGACCCTTCTAGAACTGCCGCCCCTTTGATCGCGAAAATAAGCCCGAGGTTAGACCAGTTGAACATCGCAACAAAATGCGCGGCGGTGAATGCCAGTACCAGATAATAGGAAAGGTCGGCCATTGCATCGCTCATCATTTTCACGATGTCGCGATGGCTGGTGACCGAGCCAGCGGCGGAACCGTAGGCCCATCCAGCGGCAAGAAAGAGAAAGAAGAAGCCAGCTACCAGAGACTGAAACATCGGTGTCAGCCTTGCTTCGGGGTTGGCCTCTTCATTGATCAGTGGCGTGCCCGGGCCAATAGTAAGAAATACCCAGAGTGCGATAATGGCCAGACATGCATAACCGGCGCGAGCCAATCCTTTGCGTTCGGCATCACTTAGCGTGGTACTTGGATCCTTGATGACGCCAGCGGTACTGCTTTCGGCATCCCCCGGCGCTATAGGTGCCAGGCGCGGCTCTATGATCTTATCAGTTACGTACCAGATCGACGGTAAGAATACGAAAGTCATTGCGATGATGAAATAAGCATTGCCGGCGATATTCGCGTCCCATGAGGGCTGAATAGTTTCGGCAGCGGCCTCGGTAATACCAAATAGTAGGGCGTCTAGCTGGCCCGGCAATAAGTTGGCCGAGAAGCCGCCGGAGACTCCGGCGAATGCGGCGGCGATGCCAGCGATAGGATGGCGACCGGCTGCAGCGAATATCACGCCAGCCAGAGGTATTAGAACAACATAAGCTGCATCGGCTGCTAAGTTGCCGACCATGCCGATGAGTGCAACCGCCGGAGTTAGCAGAAACTTGGGTGCCTTGGATACGGCGCCACTCATTGCGGAGGCGAAAAGGCCGGAACGCTCTGCTACCCCCGCACCTAACATAACCACTAACACATAACCGAGTGGATGGAATCCAGTAAAGGTTTCCGGCATATCTACAAGTAATCGTTGAATATTTGCAGCTGACAGCAGACTCTCTGCATTCACCATGATGGCATTGCCCGCCGCATCTACCTGGGTGGGATGAGCGGCGGAGACGCCTACAAGTGCGGCGAGGACGCTTATGGCTATGACAACCGCAATACAATAAAGAAAGATGAATACGGGGTCGGGCAGCTTATTTCCCGACTTTTCAATCCAGGCCAGAATGCCTTTCATTTCATTGGCTTGTGTTTGAATGTTCTGAGTCATTATTAATCTTCCTGCTAGCTGATGCTTTTGGATCGCGGTCTTTTAGAAATTTGTAGTTAATTCTATTGTCGCTATGGCTGGGCCCTAGCGGAGTAAACGGAAAAAAGTATTGAGTTCATTTATGTAGCTGTCGGGCTGCTCCAAAGCTGCAAAGTGGCCACCTTGATCCATTAGCGTGTAGTGCCGTAAGTCATAGGCGGCTTCGACCCAAGACTTGGGTGTTATGTAGATTTCCGCCGGATAGACGGCGGCACCGGTTGGTACATCAATATATTCGATAGGCTTGGCAACCGGGGTCTTGCTGCTCTCATAGTAAATGCGCGCAGAAGAAGTAATCGTTTCTGTAAACCAATAGATGGAAATATTGGTCAGCAGCTCATCTTTCGTGAAGTGATTATCCAGATAGCCATCGGCCCCCTGGGGCATATCGCTCCAGCCGTGGAATTTTTCAACGATCCAGGCGGCAAGCCCGGCAGGCGAATCATTTAATCCATAACCTAAGCTTTGTGGTTTAGTTCTCTGTATCTGCTGATAACCTACTTCATTCTGCATATAAGCAGTGCGCGCTTCGCGCAGTGTGCTTTCTGCTTCGGATACATTATCTCTTAACGCCTCGTCAGCGGGAGGGTTCGCTAAGACCATATTAGAGTGCAAGCCTATTAAACGATCTGCATAGTTATTAGCGAGGTAGCGATTAATAATGGCGCCCCAATCACCGCCGGCTATGGCGTATTGTTCGTAGCCGAGTCGTTCCATGAGCGCAGCAAGAATATGCGCAAATTTTTCTGGGCTGTAGCCAGGCTGGTTAGGCTTCTCTGAAAACCCGAAACCGGGAAGTGAGGGCGCTATTACGTGATAAGAGTCTGCGATGTTTCCGCCATGGGCTACAGGGTCAGTAAGTGGCCCAATGATCTTGGTGAACTCGGCCACCGATCCTGGCCAGCCGTGAACGACCATAAGCGGAATCGCATCGGGGTTCTCTGAGCGCTGATGAATAAAATGCATATCTAAACCATCGATTTCAGTTTTGAACTGATCGAATTGATTTAATTGAGATTCTTGTTCGCGCCAATCAAAATCATTCTGCCAATAACTAAGCAATTCAGCGAGATAACTTGAGTCGGTTCCGTATTCCCAGCTTGTCTGCGCTAGTTGATCAGGCATTCGAGTGGAGGCAAGTCTTCGCTGCAGGTCTTCGATAGCGGCATCCGAAACTTGGATCTCGAAGGGAAGGATGGGTGCATTGTTGGCAAGTTTGGCTTCTGGCATCGATGTCTCATTTGGCAATGGTTGGCTGTTGGCTAGGGTGTCGAGCTTGGGGGTAAGCAGATCGGGCTTAGCGAATGCTAGCGAACTGAGTAGAATCGCCAGGGATAGTAGCCCAATTCGTTTTAATGGAAGGTCTGATGATCGTGATCGCATTAGCTGCCTCTGCGTGGAAGTGGTTAGTTATTTCTTCTAGTTGTTTTCTATTTCTATCAATGCCTTAGTAAGTATTTCTAAGGCTGAATCAACTTCTTCTTTGCTCACATTAAGTGCAGGCAGCAAACGGATACTATTTGCTCCCGCCTTCACTACAAGTAGCTTGTGGTTCTGTAGGCGCGCAATCAGTTGCCCTGCATCTGTTAGGCAATACAGGCCTAGCATTAAGCCCAGGCCCCTAACTTCACAAAGCAGCGTAGGGAAGCGTTCAACCAGTAGCTCCAATTCCTTCTTAAAATAGGCTCCCATGTCTCTGACATTGCTCAGAAAAATATCATCAATTAGCTCATCCAGAACCGCGTTTCCTACTGCAGTGGCAAGAGGGTTTCCGCCGAAAGTACTGCCATGACTGCCGGGCGCCAGGGCTAGAGCTACTTTTTCTATAGCTAAACAGGCGCCAATAGGAAAGCCGCCGCCTAGCCCCTTCGCCGAGGCGAGCAGGTCCGGGGAGACGCCTAACTGCTGATAAGCATAGAGGCTGCCTGTTCGTGCGATACCACATTGCACCTCGTCAAACATGAGTAAAATATCATGAGAGTCACACAACTCTCTGACGGCCTTAAGATATTTGCTGCTGGCAACAGTGATTCCTCCTTCACCCTGGACCGGTTCAATTACAATCGCAGCCGTATTTTCGCTTATGAGGGCTTTCAATGAATCTATGTTTCCAAATTCAGCCTGATCGAAGCCTGGGTCGCCAACGATGAAGCCTTCGCAATGTGCTGGATTGGCTGCGGATGCGATCGCGGCGAGGCTTCTTCCATGGAATGCGCCAGTCATCGATATTATGCGGTTACGCTGAGATAGGCCTTTGTCGTGAAAATAACGACGGATAGCTTTGAAACCGCATTCGATAGCCTCGGTGCCCGAGTTGCAGAAGAAAACTCGGTCAGCAAATGTATTCGCTACCAGCTTTGCAGCCAGCTCTTCGCCTGCTTCTATATTGTAGAGATTCGAAGTATGCCAGAGTCGCTTTGACTGCAGCGTCAGGGCGTCGATCAATTTCGGATTGCAATGGCCTAAACTGTTGACTGCTATGCCCATACCAAAATCGAGATAACGCTCACCCTCTTTGGTAAATAAATAAGAGCCTTCGCCGTGATCGAATTTCAGCTCTCGAGTTCCGTAGTTCTGCATGAGGGCAGAGCTCATATATATATCCTAAGTCTCTAAATTGATTGATTTGCTTACTGCTATAGCTCTAAAAAAGCCGCGGCAGTTTGCCGGATTAGAGTGTATCATTCAATCCAGAAATTACAGATGGGAATCCGACATTGCTCCTGTTACGAAAAAATCGTTAGTGCTTCCCGACACCAATTCTGCATTGCCGGACAGGGCAGAAGCAATTCAAGCTGCAGCCGAACATGCTGTATCCGCTAATCGCTTTGTCGAACCCCTGCCTGAACACCTGGATAAAGCGGCATTCGGACTTGTTTGTTTCTGGGCGCCGAAAGATTTTTTTGGGAGCTAGAAGGCGTATTTAGTCCTGCCGCAGCTTATGCGGGGCATTACCCGTAATCCTTCCTATGAAGATGTATGTTCTATGGGTGCCGGGCACACCGAAGTCGTGCTTGTCTTTTTTGACCCCGCCAAAACCTCCTATTAAATTTTGCGTGCTGCTCTCTGAGTCCCATGACCTGACTCAAGCCATGCGCCAGGGCGGCGATCAGGGTACTCAGTATCTCCACTATCTTTACCACTAGCCTAGCGCAAGCTATAGCCGCCGAGGCGAGTAGCGAGGCGTTTCAGAGTTCGCTAAGTGGCAAGAATTACCAAATGATAACTAATAAAATCAATAAGTTATTCATTTTTTATTATGCTGAATATTATCATCAGCAGTATTTGGCGAAGAATCTCGGTGGGCTCTGTGGTCTTGCCGGCACCGGTGTCTGTTCCCGGGCGGATTGAGGTCCTAGCCCGTTTGCTTGGCGGCCCGAGGCTTCATCGTTACTTGGTTTCGCTGGGGGCTGAGACAACTGTAGCTGCCTATTTCTGCAGACGAAAGAATTCCCTGATCTCGGCTTCTTTTTCCAGTGCGTCTTTATAGCCTAAATCCCACAGCGCATTGCAAAAACCCTTCTCGAAAAGCACCAGGCTAAGCAGCGTGCTCGAGCTATCCACTTTGATATGCTTAGCCATCTGTCTAGGCAGCTCATGATAGAAGTCGGTAGCGATCAGATTCATTTCTTTGCTGGGTGAAATCTCAAGCAATTCAATTTTTGAGCACGAATCTTCTTTTGATTTGTCACATGCTGTGGCACGAAGTCCAGCACCTCATTCATGTCTCGTAGAAATTCAAGATCGTTATCTAATGTATCTACGAAGGCGCTGTTGAGCATATGCCCAATAATCTGCGACAGGGAGGGAGCCTCTGTCATCTTGTTTTCCAGGGGTGCTTTGTTGCGATTTCCGCTGACCCCTACGGCAAGCAGTCGCGTGGCACCCAAATGAATCGGTGTTGAGTTTGGAGCCAGCTGTCGAACTGCACCATCGCCGAAGAACTGGTTTCCAATTTTCACCGCTGGGAACAAGATCGGTAACGCCGAAGAGGCCAGCAGATGGGAATGGATAATCTGACTTCGTCGTCCAATTCGATGGGGCCCTTCCCAATCCTTAAGTCCCTTGACCCCCTGATAGAAGGAGACTGATTCCCCGGTGCTGTATGCAGATGCGGTAATACTTAATGCATCGATCAAGCCTTTATCTATATTCCTCTGAATCTTATTTAGTTTTAATACGCGATTGAGCAAGCTGTTAAGGGGGGAGTTGTCTAAAAGAGAGCGCGGAACATCGGCGGGCTTGCTGCGCATCGACGACAGTAGCATCGCAGAAGCGCTACCTAGCATATTTCCAGACTGCGGTGTATAGATCTGCTCGCTGCTAATATTCTTCCACACATACTCTAGCAGCCTAACCCCCGTTCGAAGCCTATGGGCGTGGGAGGCGAGGGAGGCAGCATTCAAAGCGCCCGCAGAGGTTCCAGAAATGATATGGAAGGGGTTCTGTGTATCCTTAGGCAGTAGTTTTGCAATGGCGCTTAATACGCCTACCTGGTAAGCCGCGCGAGCGCCGCCCCCCGAAAGTAGCAAGCCGATACGCTCCTCATTCTTCCTTTCTAGCATGCTAATTGTACTTCTCCCTTGCCTTCGCTGGCGTGCCGCTTACTCTATTTCTGATGAATATTTGTTTATTAACAGACAGTTATGGCAGTATTTTACAATTCTTTGTTAGCAGTTTGTATGCATCTAAGGTTTTTCATAGATGGCTAAGTCCGCGATTGCCCTCTATCATAGTGCTAACTGTCAGGTAGAGTCTCTAATGGTATCCCAAGCAAAGATAGACCCGCTCGTAATCGCGATATCCTCTCGCGCCTTGTTTAACCTGGAAGATAGCCATCGCGTCTTCGAGGAGGAAGGCTTGGATGCCTATCAGCATTATCAAATATCGAAGGAAGACAAACCGCTAGAGCCTGGCGATGCTTTTCTATTAGTACAAAAACTACTGGGGCTAAATGAGTTGCTTGATGAGTCTCCTGTGCAAGTGATTCTGCTCTCTAGGAATAGTGCGGATACAGGGCTGCGAATCTTTAACTCTATACAGCACTACGACCTCGATATAAGCCGCGCCGCATTCAGTGGGGGAGACAGTCCCTATCGTTATATCTCGGCCTTCAATAGCCACCTGTTCTTGTCCACCGATGGCGCGGATGTCAGGCAAGCCTTGGAGCTTGGCGTCGCCGCGGCAACAATCTTGCCTTCTGAAAATAGCCGCACGCCTAACGAGAAGCTTAAGATAGCCTTCGATGGCGATGCCGTTTTGTTCTCTGATGATTCTGAAAAAATATTCAAAAACAAAGGGCTAGAAGCTTTTACCGAGAATGAGCGTGAAGCGGCTAATGAGCCACTAAGCGGAGGGCCATTCAAGCCGGTTCTGGCGGCTCTGCAACAGATCCAAATGGCGTTCCCTCCTGGCGAAGCGCCACTGCGAACCTGCTTGGTAACCGCGCGCGCTGCGCCTGCCCATGAAAGGGTAGTGCGGACTCTGCGTGCCTGGAATATTCGCATTGACGAGTCTCTTTTTCTAGGCGGGCTCGACAAGGGTGAATTTCTCCGGGCGTTTGATGCCGATGTCTTCTTTGATGATCAGGAAGGGCATTGTGAATCGGCACGAAATCACGTTGCTACGGGTCATGTGCCTCATGGCGTGGCAAATCAATAGTTATTAAATCAGATGCTTATATTGTAATATTAAAGCAAATTATTGAATACAGTATAATACACCCCTAAACCGAATAAGATCACTATCAACAGACCCTGCAGCGCCTTTTCTGGCACCCGCGAGCTAAGCCGCGAGCCTAGGGCAATGGCCGGCAAGGAGCCAATTAATAGGCTGGCCAGCAGAGTCAGGTCGACATAGCCTGAGAACAGATAGCCCAGGCCAGCAATGAATGTCAGTGGAACGGCGTGGGCTATATCACTGCCTATAACCCTTACAGTTGAAGTCTTGGCGTAGATCGTTAGAAGGATAGCCGCTGCAAAGGCGCCTGCGCCTACCGATGACAGCGTCACACAGACCCCCAGCACAATTCCCATTTCTACGGTCAGTTGGCTTCGATGCCTGGAGACAAAACCCATCAGTCTTTCAGGCTTGCTCTCTCGTGCATTTCTTCTTAACTTACCTCGTAATATCAATATGATAGAAGTTATTATTAACATTATGCCTAAGCTCGAGGTGAGAAGTTGCTCGAACTCTGGGGTCTGCTGGAATGTCGTTTGGTTTATAGCGCCATGAACCAGAAGCGCTGTGGGGATGCTGCCCAGTGCAAGCAGGCGGACGATAACCCAGTCTACATTGCCTGCCCGGTGATGTGAGAGTGCGCCACCGGCCTTGGTTACTGCCGCGTACAGCAGGTCGGTCCCAATAGCCACGGGGGCAGGATAGCCGAAAAGCAGAAGCAGGGGGGTCATAAGGGAGCCGCCTCCGACCCCGGTAAGCCCGATGGCAAAGCCAACTGCCGCTCCAGCAGCGATATGTAGCGTGAGTTCCATGGGCTAATAGATCCGCGCATAGCAGTAAAGTCGCGAGATTAGACAGAACTTGCTATATGTAAAAGGAATATTTAAGAATATTTTAATAACCAAAAGGAATAATATAGGGCAACACCTTACAACTGGGAGCTATCTTATGAAATTGCATCAGCTTAGATATATCTGGGAAGTCGCAAAGCAAGACTTGAATGTGTCTAAAGCTGCCGCTCATCTATTCAGCTCGCAGCCAGGCATTAGCAAACAGATAAGGCTGCTGGAAGAAGAGTTGGGCCTACAGATATTTACCCGGCGCGGAAAGCATTTAGTAGAGATTACAGAGGCCGGCCGAGAGATATTGGACACCAGCGGGGAGATCTTGCAGCAGGTTGAAAAGATTCAGTCCCTGGCGCGGGAGTATGGTCAAGAACAGGCTGGTAGCTTGTCGCTAGCCACTACCCATACGCAGTGCCGTTATGTTCTGCCTCCGGTAATAAGGCGATTCATCGACAAGTACCCCGAGATCTCCCTGCATATGCATCAGGGAACGCCAAAACAGATATAGGCATCCGCCGCCGAAGGCGCCGCCGATTTTGCGATAGCTACCGAGGCTTTGGAGCTGTATAGCCACCTAGTGATGCTGCCGTGTTATCGCTGGAATAGATCAATCCTAGTGCCGAAAGGGCATCCATTGGCTCAGGAGAATGAGCTAACTCTATGTAATATAGCTAAATATCCTATTATCACCTACACCTTCGGCTTCACCGGAAGGTCGAAACTGGATGAGGCCTTCGATGCCCAGGGCCTGCGTCCCAGAGTAGTTCTTACCGCTGCCGACGCCGATGTCATTAAAACCTATGTGCGCCTTGGCTTGGGCATAGGCATAGTGGCGAGCATGGCCTTCGATGAGATGATAGACAGTGATCTGATAGCGCTCGATGCCAGTGATCTGTTCGAATCCAGCACAACCAAGATAGGGTTTCGACGCAACAATTACTTACGCAGCTATATGTATGATTTTATTGAGATGTTTGCGCCCCATCTGACCAGGGATTTAGTCCGTGAAGGGCTAGAAACTAAGTCCAGCGCTGAGTTTGACCGTTTAGTGGAGGCTATTGAGCTGCCAACGCTTTAGCTGGCCGATGCCTGTTTAGGGTATCAGCCTTAGACCCGCTTCTCCCGGTCCCGGGTATTTGTTCTGTGAAGTCCGCATTCCTTGATAGTGGCTTCTTCCCACCACCAGCGGCCCTCTCGCTCATGCTGGCCGGGGCCTGTAGGTCGTGTGCAGGGTTCACAGCCTATGCTGATAAATCCGGCGTCGTGAAGCTCGTTGTAGGGCACATCGAACATGCGAATATAGCTCCAGACATCTTCTGAGCACCAGTTCGCCAGCGGATTGATCTTTATTACCGAGTGTTCAGGGCTGGAAAAATTGTTGTCGAGCTCGACTACTGGCACGTCAGCCCGTGTGGGGCTCTGATCGCGGCGCTGCCCGGTGACCCAGGCGTCCACTGTTGCGAGCTTCGCCTTTAGCGGCTCAACCTTACGGATGCCGCAGCATTCCGAGTGTCCGTCCTCAAAGAAGCTAAATAGGCCTTTGTTCTGAACTAGTTCGCTGAGGCGCTGCGGATCCGGGTGTAGCGTTTCTATAGGCAGGGAATAGTGCTTTCGAACACTCTCGATGAACGCATAGGTCTGCGGGTGCAGTCGGCCGGTGTCTAGAGTAAATACCGTTGGCGTATCGAGGAGCTTGCTCGCCATTTCGATTAGGACCACGTCTTCGGCCCCGCTGAATGAAATTGCCAGGTTTGGCCATAGGTCGACGACCTGACGCAGCACTTCTTTGGGTTCGCTGCCTGCTAGATCTGAGTTGAGGTCTAGTGCGTCTTGCGCGATCTGAGCTGTCGATGTGGAGGTCATGAAGTGGTTTGCCAATTTATTGTCGCAGATGAGGTAGAGCCGGCACATTCTCGGCTATTTGCCCGGCGCGGTAAAGCGCTTGATGGAGTGGGGCTAGGCAGCTTGATTAAACTATTAGCTATTACGGCCGATGCCGATGTTCCACGTGAAAAACTCTAATAGGCCCAATCACTTAGACAGTCTAAATGATCGCTCCTACCAAATCTTGCAGATTTTATTACTGATAAATCAATATCTAGTAATTAGACAGCTAGAGAATTTTTCTCCTGCTGTTCTGAATTGTTGATTTCTGGTAGATTGACGCTTCCCTAGGCTGACAGGTCGAGGCAGAGCGCCTAGCTGGCTAGATTGAAGCGGGGCGAGAAGTGCGAAAAGATCGCCGCAGCGAATAAAACAACCCAGAAGGAGAACTTTGCATCATGGAACTAGCCTGTCTAGATTTGGAAGGAGTACTGGTACCGGAGATTTGGATCGGATTTGCCGAAAAGACCGGTATCGATGAGCTGCGCGCCACCACGCGCGATATTCCAGACTATGACGTGCTTATGAGGCAACGGTTGGCAATACTCGACCAGCATGGTCTGGGGCTACCAGACATACAGGAGGTGATTTCTACAATGGAGCCGCTACCCGGAGCCAAGGATTTTATAATTTGGTTGAAGGAAAGATTCCAACTTATTATTTTGTCAGATACTTTCTATGAGTTCTCGCAGCCTTTGATGCGACAGCTCGATTTCCCCACGTTGTTTTGTCACCGCCTGGTTGCAGACGAATCTGGCAGAATTGTCGACTATAAGCTGCGCCAGAAGGACCCCAAGCGGCAATCAGTTAAGGCCCTGCATGGGCTTAACTTCCGCGTCATCGCCTCCGGTGATTCTTACAATGATACAACTATGCTGGAAGAGGCCGATGCTGGAATCCTGTTTCGTGCGCCGGCCAATGTAATCGAGGAGTTTCCCCAATATCCTGCGGTTGAGACGTATGAGGAGTTGCGCCGCGAATTTTGTGCGGCCAGCGAGCGAGATCTTAGCGTTTAGGAAGATGGCATGCTGCGCAAGGGCCTAGCGCTACAGGTTTTACTTAGTAGCTGAGGTCAATCTTGTAATACACTGAAAATATTGTTTATTTTATCGAAACATTCCTGGTACTCCTGCTCACAATCAGAGTCGGCAACGATGCCGCCACCAGCCCAGCAGGTAAGTTCATTGTCCTCCCGCAGCAGGCTGCGGATGGTAATGCTGCTGTCGAAGTTGCCTAGAGAGTCAAGATAGAACACGGTCCCACAGTAAGCCCTTCTAGGGCTCAGCTCTAGCCGCTGGATTATAGCCATGGCGCTTAGTTTTGGTGCGCCGGTTATCGACCCTCCTGGGTAGCAGCTGGCGAGTAAGTCTAGCGCGTCCCTGTCGGCTTTGAGGGTGCCCGACACGTCGCTAACCATATGATGTACATTGCTAAAAGATTCGACGCTAAATAGTTGTTTTACTTCGATACTTCCTGTCTGACAGACTCTGCCCAGATCGTTTCTTAACAGGTCAACGATCATTAAATTCTCGGCCCTGTCTTTTTCGCTAGCCAGAAGGTCCTGTGCTAATTGTGCGTCAGCCTCCTTTGTTGAACCTCTGGGTGTTGTCCCCTTGATGGGTTGGGTCAATACCGCTTTATCGACGAGTCGCAGAAAGCGCTCGGGCGACAGGCTTAGCAGGGCGCCACTATCCCAGTTTAGATAGGCAGAAAAGGGCGCGGTAGTCGCTCTGCGCAGCCTGAGATAGGCGGCTAAGGGTTCGCCGTCGCCCTTGGCTGTAAAACTCTGCGTCAAGTTAACCTGATAACAGTCGCCGCAATCGATGCGCATCTTAATGTCTGTGAACGCACGCTGGTATTCATCGAAGCTAGAGTTACTCTCGAAATTAGAAAAAACAGAGAAGCTACCGGGGTGGTCGCCCTTAACTGTATCTAGCTCATTGCTTATAGAGGAGGCGGTATCTTCGATGTAGGCTTGCTCGCAGCCTGGGTGAAACCTGAGTTCGCAGGTATTTTCCTCGTGATCGATGATGAGGGTCCAGAGATAGACGCCTACGAAGCCGTCGTTAATGTCGAATCTTGCGCTACGTTTGAGTTCTGGGTAACCAAGATGAGCGATCACAGCGCCGGCAAAGTCATCGCCAGATACCGTCCCTTCAGGCTGTTCATACAAAGGTAGATATTTATCTTTTAAATATCTGATATTATTGAATAATACTTCGCTATCTCTTGAGTCGCCGATGCGCTCACGTATATTTTCGGAGCAAGACATTTTGCCATTTCTCAGGATGATATGGGCAATCGGTGCCGCCGCGAGAATATCGCGCCTTCCACTGGGACCACCATGGCTTGCGCTGTCCAGAAAAGCAGGCATGGCGAACGTTCCCAAGGCGCGCATGAATAGCTCGCTGTCTCGCTGATAGGGAAAAACTCGTATGTTACTTCTGTGCATAGCCTGTGCTGACGTGTTGCGGGAGCTTGATGGGCTTATTCAGAAGCGAGAAGACTACCCTGATTTAAGAGCTGGCGCAGTAGTTCCATCATCCCAGGGTCTGTGAAAAAGCGAAGCGAACTATCTTCACTGAAATGGCTTTGCTCACACAGTGATGTGATAGCCGAAAGCTGATCGACAGGAAAGGCGACCATTGCGCCATCGACGAATAGCAGCACCCTGGCATCGCCGCTGGATTCAAGGAATGCAAAACGCGAACTAGGATTTTTTACCAGATCTACACCCTCGCCAAGCAGCGCTTTGAACTCTGCACTAGAAAGGGGTTGATCTAATCCCTGTATCAGTTCTGGATATTTGGGCTGGCTTACATGGCAGCCAAACCAGATGATGAACTTGCTCTTGTCTGCCAGTTTTTCGCTAAGTTGCTGGAAGCTCGTGTCGAGCAACTGAGCCTTGATCTCTCCGCTACGAAGAAGGCTTGCTGCATTGCTGTCTTCGTAACGATTGACTGGATCTTGCTCCTTAATGATCAGGTCACTAAAGCCCTCGATCATCTCCGCAAGTGAGGGTGCGCGAAACCCTATCGAGTAACAGAGGCTATCGCTTTTAGCCTTGCCCCAGTGAGAAAAGCGCGGGGGGATGTACAGCGCGTCGCCGGCACTTAGGGTGAATTCCATTTTAGGCTCAAACTCTTGCAGTAGGTTTAATTCGGTATTCGGTCTTTGGGTTGCAGTCGAAGCGCAGCGTTCCCCAACCTGCCAATTACGCTCACCTGAGCCCTGTAGCAAGAAGACATCATAATAATCGTAATGAGGTCCCACGCCGCCGCCCTGGGCCGCAAAAGAGATCATGATGTCGTCGATTCTCCAGCTGGGAAGGAAATCGAAAAGCGCCTTGATGTCTGCGACAGCTTCAACCCATTGATCGACTGCTTGGACCAGTAGGGTCCAGTTTGACTCGGGAAGGGAGGTGAAATCTGATTCCTCGAATGGCCCGTTTTTAAGCAGCCATTCGCCCTGTTTAAAATCGCTGATTAGGCGACTCTCGATGAATTCTTCGCAGGCTAGCCCCGCTAGCTCTTCAGCAGAGATCGCATCGCTGAAATTTTTTACCAGCTTGGGTAGCAGTACCGGTTTCTTTTGCCAGTTTTGCTTTAGAAAAGCATCGACATTGAATGTTGGATTGAGCTGCAGCGGTTTCAAATAGAGCTAGCCTGTTCTTCAGCGTTGCCCAGATAAGTCCGGGGGCTAAGCTCCAGGAGTTCTTGTTTTGCCTTCTCCGGTATGGAGAGGGATTCCACGAACTCCTGCACAGATTGCTTGTCTATCTGCTTGCCTCGAGTTAGCTCTTTGAGCTTTTCGTAAGGCTTTTCTATTCGATATCTTCGCATCACAGTTTGTATAGGCTCTGCTAATATCTCCCAGCAAGCATCGATATCTCTATCTATCACCGTCGCGTTAAGTTCTAGTTTGCTTATGCCCTTCAAGGTGGCTCGGTAAGCGATTAGACTATGCGCTAGGCCAGTGCCTATATTTCGCAGAACTGTCGAATCTGTGAGATCGCGCTGCCATCTAGAGATCGGTAATTTTTCCGCTAGATGCGCCATCATCGCATTGGCAATGCCAAGATTCCCCTCTGAGTTTTCGAAGTCTATTGGGTTTACTTTGTGCGGCATCGTTGATGAGCCAACTTCACCGGCTACAGTCTTTTGTTTAAAATAGCCTAAGGAGATGTAAGCCCATATATCTCGGTCGAAGTCGATAAGAATAGTGTTAAACCGACCGACGGCTGAAAATAGTTCGGCAATATAATCATGCGGTTCGATTTGCGTGGTATAGGGGTTCCAGCTAAGCCCAAGTGATTCTACGAAATCCTGGGCGTTGCTCTGCCAGTCGATATCCGGGTAGGCTGAAAAATGTGCGTTGTAGTTTCCAACAGCGCCATTGATCTTGCCTAAAATTTCATTCGATTCAATCTGTGAGATCTGTCTGCGTAGGCGATGCACAACGTTTGCAAATTCTTTGCCTACTGTAGAGGGTGAGGCCGGCTGGCCATGGGTGCGACAAAGCAGTGGTTGGCTAGCAAATTTCTTGGCAAGTTGCGCCAGGGTAGATTCGATTTCGCGCATCTGATCGAGAACAACTTTGTCTCTTCCGTCCCGTAGCATCAAGGCGTAAGCCAAGTTGTTAATGTCTTCCGATGTGCAGGCGAAATGCACAAATTCTAGCTGGTCATTTAGCTCGGCATTGTCTTCGAACTTTTCCTTAATGAAATACTCTACAGCTTTAACGTCATGA
>Ga0115566_10001178_pt1 | contig 22633 bp, 20 predicted proteins | sample COGITO_mtgs_1204_3_FD_87173 | JGI IMG/M metagenome (GOLD analysis project Ga0115566, IMG submission 87173) | Pelagic marine microbial communities from North Sea - COGITO_mtgs_120405 | ecosystem: Environmental > Aquatic > Marine > Epipelagic | place: Germany:Helgoland, sampling site Kabeltonne...
CGGCTGATTGGACGAAGCCTGCGCGGCATTATCGATTTATCGGCCCTGGGCGAGAACACCATCGTGATCGACTGTGACGTCTTGCAAGCCGATGGTGGCACGAGAACCGCGGCCATTACGGGCGCTTATGTGGCTTTGGTGGATTCTCTTTCCTGGGCCAAAGACGCCGGCCATGTCTCCGCACCCACGGTGGCGCTGAAGGATTCGATCGCGGCGATTAGCGTCGGGATTGTGGAGCAGACCCCTCTGCTGGACTTGGCCTATGTCGAAGATGTTGCTGCGGAAACCGATATGAACGTCGTAGTTACCGGCAGCGGTGCCTTTGTCGAGGTTCAAGGAACCGCAGAGGGCGCTCCCTTTGACCGAGCCGAGCTTGATAGCTTGCTGGATCTGGCACTCGCTGGCTGCGCTGAACTCTCCGCTATTCAGAGCGATGCGCTGGCTGGGGCCTAGTTTTTCTTATGGAATTCGTCGTGGGAACCAGAAACACCCACAAGCTCGAGGAGCTCACCAGAATCTTGGCTCCTCTGGTTCCAGGCCTGGTGTTGCTTCCCGCCACAGGGGAGGGCCCCGAGGAAGATGGGCATAGCTTTAGGGAGAATGCCCTGATTAAGGCACGCGCTGCCTTCGCGGACTCAGGTGTAGCCTCCATTGCGGATGATTCGGGGCTCGTCGTCGATGCCCTGAATGGTGAGCCAGGGATTCATTCGGCCCGCTATGACGGAACGGGGATCGATAGCGACAACACCGCGCTGGTGTTGGACAAGATGAAGGGTGAAGTAGCTCGCAGCGCGCGGTTTGTGTGTGCTGCCGCCTTGGTCTCACCCCACGGCGAGATGGTGGTGGAGTGCTCCTGGGAAGGAACGCTTGCACAGCAGCCCGCGGGAGGCGGCGGTTTCGGGTATGACCCGATCTTCACCCCCTTGGGCATGAGCCACACTGCGGCCGAACTCGAGAGCGCCGCAAAGGACGAGCTTTCCCATCGTGGCCAAGCTTTTCGAGCACTCGCGGTGCACATGGCGGAGTTGACCTCCGCTCATTCCGGGGTCGAATAATCCGCCTGCGGGCGCTATGCTGGTGGGGCGCAGTGTCTTAGATGCTGTGACTTCGCGTGTCGGACTAAGGTCACACCCGTCGGTCTCATGACATCTCGTAGGTGAGTTCACTCTCGTGCGGGAGGAAGTGGGTGCGGTGGTGGCCCCGGCGCCAGGCTCACGCCGCGGGCGTGAGAACAACCGAGAACAACAAAAGGAGTGCAGCAATGGCTGCCGTCACCATACGACAATTACTAGACAGTGGTGTTCACTTCGGACACCAAACCCGCCGCTGGAACCCTAAAGTCAAGCGCTTCATCTTGACCGAGCGCAGCGGTATTCACATCATTGACTTGCAGCAGTCTTTGGCCTTTATTGATAAGGCTTATGACTTCGTGAAGGACACCGTCGCCAACGGCGGCACCGTGTTGTTCGTGGGCACCAAGAAGCAGGCGCAGGAGTCGATTGCCGAACAGGCCACTCGTGTGGGCCAGCCCTATGTCAACGAGCGTTGGTTGGGTGGATTGCTCACCAACTTCCAGACCGTGTCCAAGCGTTTGGGCCGCATGAAGGAACTCGAAGAAGTCGACTACGAAGACACCACCCAGGGTTACACCAAGAAAGAGCTTCTGATGAAGAAGCGTGAGCTCACCAAGCTCCAGAAGTCTTTGGGTGGAATTCGTTCGTTGACCAAAACCCCAAGTGCCATGTGGGTTATTGACCCTCTGCGCGAGCACCTCGCCATTGACGAAGCAAAGAAGTTGGGTATTCCCGTTGTCGGAATTCTTGATTCCAACGCAGACCCCGATGACTTCCAGTACCTGATTCCTGGTAACGACGACGCTATTCGCTCGGTGGACTTGCTCACCAAGGTGATCGCTGACGCTGTGGCAGAAGGTTTGATCGAGCGCCACCAGAAGTCAGAAGCGGAAGGCAATGTTTCTGCGGTAGAGCCTTTGGCTGAATGGGAGCGTGAACTCCTCGAGGCCAGCACGGAGGCCCCCACACCCGAAGCAGCTGCTGAACCAGCCGCGAAAGCTACAGCCACGAAGGCTCCTGCGAAGGCGCCCGCAAAGGCTGCCGCCGCTAAGAAGCCCGCTGCGGCCAAAGCGCCTGCAGCAAAGAAGGCACCTGCTAAAGCTGCTGCGGACAAGAAGCCTGCTGCCGCAAAAGCTGCACCTAAGAAGCCTGCCGCTAAGCCCGCGGCAAAGAAGTAAAGGAGCTCACTGATGGCATCTGTGTCACTGGAGGACATCAAGAGGCTGCGCGAGCAGCTCGGGACCGGCATGGTCGACACCAAGAACGCTTTGGAAGAAGCCGGTGGCGATGTGGAAAAGGCCACGGAGATTCTTCGTCTCAAGGGAGCGAAAGGTAACGCTAAGCGTGCTGATCGTTCCACGAGCGAGGGATTGGTGGCCGCTCACGAAGCTGATGGCGCGGCGTACATGATCGAGTTGGCCTGTGAGACGGACTTCGTGGCGAAGAACGACAAATTTGTCGCGTTAGCTGACCAGGTTCTCTCCGCTGTCGTGGCTTCGGGGGCACACAGTGCCGACGCGGCTCTTGCCGCGCCTGGCACCAAGGGCACCATCGCGGACATGATCAACGACGAAGCCGCCATTTTGGGTGAGAAAGTCGAACTGCGCCGAGTGGCCAAGCTTTCTGGCGATCACTTTGCAATCTACTTGCACCGCACCAACAAGGATTTGCCTCCTCAGGTGGGTGTTGTGGTTGCCTACAGCGGAGACGACGCGGAAACAGCGCGCAGCGTTGCTCAGCACATCTCGTTTGCTGACCCCCAGTACCTCTCTCGTGACGATGTGCCCGCTGAGGCTGTCGAGAGCGAGAGACGTATTGTCGAAGAAATCAGCAAGAGCGAAGGCAAGCCTGAAGCGGCTCTGCCCAAGATTGTGGAAGGTCGCCTCGGTGCCTTCTTCAAGCAGGTGGCGTTGCTCGAGCAGGATTATGCGCGCGACAACAAGCTGCAGATCAAGCAGGTTTTGGAACAAGCTGGCTTGAGTGTCAACGGCTTTGCTCGTTTCAGAGTGGGCTCTTAGCACTACGACACTGTCATTCGGCGTGGCCGGGCGTTTCTTAGCCCGGTACGCTGGATGAGCTGTGGAAAGGTTGCGATATGGCTACTCGGAAAAGACGCGTCCTACTCAAACTCTCCGGTGAAGCATTTGGTGGCGGCCAATTGGGTGTTAACCCCGATGTCGTGGCCCAGATTGCTCGAGAAATCGCCGAAGGCGCCAAGCACGCTGAAGTAGCAATTGTGGTCGGTGGAGGTAACTTCTTCCGGGGCGCCGAACTCTCCCAGCGCGGAATGGACCGTCGCCGCGCGGACTACATGGGAATGCTCGGCACCGTGATGAATGCTCTGGCGCTTCAGGATTTCCTCGAACAAGCCGGCGCGCAGGTTCGCGTGCAGTCTGCGATTTCGATGACCCAGGTCGCCGAGCCCTATATTCCTCTGCGCGCTATTCGTCACCTGGAAAAAGGCCGCGTTGTAGTCTTTGGCTCGGGTGCTGGTTTGCCCTATTTCTCGACCGACACGGTGGCAGCGCAGCGCGCTCTGGAGGTGTTAGCCGATGAGGTTTTGGTCGCAAAGAATGGTGTGGACGGGGTGTATTCCACTGACCCCAAGAAAGACCCCACCGCAACGAGGTATGACACTCTGAGCTATCAAGACGCGTTAGTCGCTGGATTGAAGGTGGTGGATTCCACCGCCTTTAGCCTGTGTATGGATAACAAGATGCCCATGATGGTCTTTGGTATAGAGCCAGCTGGAAATGTGACCAAGGCCATCGTGGGCGATCGCATCGGAACGGTTCTTTCCTAAACACGCGGCGAAGTAGACTAAGCAAGGATGGGAGAACACCATGATTGCTGACGTATTGGCGGAGTGTAAAGAAAAGATGGCTAAGGCCGTCGATGTGGTGCACGATGATTTTCAGACGGTGCGCACCGGGCGAGCTAACCCTGCCCTGTTCCAAAAAATCATGGTCGACTATTACGGTCAGCCCACTCCACTGGCGCAACTAGCGGGGATGCAGAACATTGAGGCGCGCACCCTGGTGGTAACCCCCTATGACAAGAGTGCGTTGAAAGAAATCGAAAAAGCGATTACGAACTTTCCTGCCCTCGATGCCAGCCCCACCAATGATGGGGAAGTAATTCGCGTCACCATGCCGGAATTGACCGAAGAGCGCCGCAAGGAATACGTCAAGATCGTGCGACAAAAAGCTGAGGATGGTCGAGTATCGGTTCGGAGCGTGCGCCGGAAGGCAAAAGACGAACTGGATGCTTTGACCTCGGAAGTTGGCGAAGACGAAGTATCGCGCGCGGAAAAAGAACTTGAAAACATCACGAAGACCCATATTGAGGGAATCGAAGAAGCCCTGAAGCGGAAAGAAGCAGAACTGCTGGAGATCTAATGAGCACTCCAGCAGGCACTTCCGGGCGCAAAAAGAGCAAGAAAAGCTTTTTACCTTCTCCCGTTACCGAACAACTGGATCACTTGGAATCGGTGGTTCATGATTTTGAGGACCAGGTCCGCGATGTTAATGCCCGCATTGACCAGCGGGCTGGGCGGCCTTTGTGGCAAGCCATTGCTATTGGCCTAGGTCTGGGGGCTGTATTCTTGGGCAGTCTGCTGTGGCTGGAGGAACTCTTCGTCCTCTTCATCACTGTTCTCGTTGTTTTCGCGGTCCTAGAGCTGGCGGGAGCACTCGCGGCGAAGGGACGTCTGGGCTCTCGGTGGCCGCTGGTCATCCTCTCTGCTGTAATGGTTCCCCTCTCCTGGGTGTTAGGTCCGGCTGGCCAACTGTGGTCGTTGGTGGGAGCGATTGTGTTCGCCGTGACGCTTCGGGCGGGGCGAGCGCTGTTTCAGCCATCATCGCGGGGCACGTGGCTTACCGATAGCGGTGTTGCCGTGTTGGTTCTTGCCTATATCCCCTTCTTGGGAAGCTTTGCGGTGGCCATTGCCGCCAGCCCCAGTGGGGTTTTGTGGGTCCTGGCAGGTGTCGTGATTGTGGCCAGTGTGGATACCGGCGCCTACGCGACCGGGGTCAGCCTGGGGAAAACCCCTCTTGCGCCAAAAATTTCGCCCAAAAAGACCTGGGAAGGATTCGCTGGCTCGAGTGCTGCTGCTCTGATTTCCGGTGGGCTCCTGGGCTTTTTCCTCCTCGACGTGGGTGTCTGGGTGGGATTGCTTCTCGGGCTCGTACTCTTAGGATCTGCCACGCTGGGGGATCTCGTGGAGTCACTGATTAAGCGAGACCTTGAAATCAAAGATATTTCGTCCTGGTTGCCCGGTCACGGTGGTTTCTTAGATCGACTGGATTCCATGTTGCCCTCGATGGCGATGTTGTTTGTGATGTTTCAAATATTCGCCACCTAGCCAGTCCACCGCGGTTTTTGCCTCTTCGCTGGCACAATAGTCACGTGGATAGTCCCTTCCCCTTAGCCAATAAAGGTATGCCTGGATATGACCCTGAGGTGGTCCAGGAGTTTCTCGAGCGTGCCAAGCGGGTGTTCGAGGGCGCCGAAGACGGTCTTACCTCGGCTGATATTCGCCACAAAGTGTTCCCCCTGGTGAGCAAAGAAGGTTTTGCTACCAAAGATGTTGATGAGGCCCTGTGGCGACTTGAAGAAGCTTTCGCGGATAAAGAGCGATTAAGCGAAACCGAGGCCGTGGGGGAAGAGAACTATTACAAGGATGTTCGCGAGCGCGCCCAAGAGATTCTTGACCGCGCAGCGAGACCGGCCAAGCTGAAATTTCGCACGACGTCCCTTCTTCGCCCCGGGTATCACGTCGGCGACGTGGATGCCCTGTGTGATCAACTAGCGGGCTACTTCCAGCAAAACCAATCACTCTCGGTCTCGGCCGTGAGGCGCGCCTTGCTTCGTACCTCTCTGGGGGGATATGACGAGGCTCAGGTGGATGCCCTGTTGGATGACACTATTTCGGTGATGTTGGCCGTTCGATAACCAGCACGTGCCCAGAGCGCCTGACTTAGACTGTTCTCGTTATGAACAACCTTGAGCGTCTGCGCCTGCGTCGGCCCCCGGTGACCGCCGCGCCCTCGCCGAGACTCGTCACCCCCGTGGTGGCCATTCTTGCCGTCGCTGCTTTCGTAGCACTTCCTCTGGCGGGCACTTCGCCATCCCCCGACCCCGCCGGATATGCGCAAGTGGCTGCAAACAAGCAAAACCTCATGATCACTAGCTTGGCAACTAACCTCAATCGCGAAGAGTTCGGTGTCAGCGGCGGTTGGGGTTCTGCTCCGGCTGCGGGTAATTTCGACGCCGGTACCTCCCAGGCAATTGCCCAGGATTTGGTTCTGGACAGGGGCTGGGATGCCAGTGAATTTTCCTGCTTGGTAGCTCTGTGGAACAAAGAATCGCAGTGGAATCACGGTGCGCTGAATCCGTCCTCGGGAGCCTATGGAATTCCTCAAGCGTTACCCGGCGACAAAATGGCCAGTGCCGGCGCTGACTGGGCTACCAATCCGGCTACTCAAATTAGGTGGGGACTGGGATATATCGATGCCCGATACGGTTCACCCTGCGCGGCCTGGGGTCATTCGCAACAGAAGAATTGGTACTAGGCATGCCTCGCAGTAATCGACCTAAAAATAATCGTTCCCGAGGCAGAGGGCGTGAGGAGCCCGAAGCTCTCGATGGGGATCGCCTGACCAAAGGGTTTCCTCGAACCGAAAGCAAACGGGGCTATGCCTACACAGTCCAGCCGATTAGCGAAAAAAATGCGCAAAAGACCTACACCTGCCCCGGGTGTCACCTCAGCGTGGACGTGGGTGTTGCCCATCTTGTGGTGTGGCGAAATGACGGAATTATGGGCGAAGAACGCGATGTCTCCGAGCGACGCCACTGGCACAAACACTGCTGGAGGATCTACTAATGCTGATTACGTCTACGACCGTTCTTCCCGCAACGCGCACCGAGGTGAGTTTTCGCACCTCTGATGGCCTCACTCTGGTGGGTGAGCTCTCGAAACCAGAACACCGTGCGCCGGTGGCCACCGCGGTGTTTCTGCACCCACTTCCCACAGCAGGTGGCTTCATGGATTCCCATGTGATTCGAAAAGCAGCGTGGCGATTACCAGCGCTTGCGGATATCGCTGTACTGCGGTTCAACTTTCGGGGGGTGAGCTCACCCCGTGGGACGTCGGAGGGAACTTTTGGCGAGGGGATTAAGGAAGCTCACGACCTGGTTGCCGCCCTAGATTTTGTCCAAGCTCAAGGGTTGCCAGCCCCGTGGCTCATCGGCTGGTCCTTTGGCACCGAAGTGATTCTCAAACACGCGCGTGCCTTGGTCGATCGCATTTCAGGGGTTCTGTTGCTCTCGCCCCCGCTACACCGAGCAACAGAACGCGAAGTCGCCGCGTGGTCCGATGTCAGCGTTCCTGTGGTGGCCCTGATTCCCGAGTTTGATGATTTTTTGCCCCCAGAGCCCGCGAGGACTCGCTTTGGCGTGGCAGCAAATATTGAACTTGTGGAAGCACACGGGGCTAAACATCTCTGGGTGGGCGAAAGGCAGACAAGCTTTGTGCTGGGCAAAATTACGAGGTGTCTGAATCCGGACGCTTGGCCTTTGCCGGCGGCTTGGCCGGACGAGTCGCCGTAGGCTTCTTATTGGCTGCCTTTTTTTCGGCAGTAACCACGTCTCCCACGATGGCCCGCAGGGACTGGACATATTCCGCAATCGTCGTGCGTTCTGCCCGCAACTCGATGAGACGACTCTCCGCCTTTGCCACCCGCGCCGCAGCATCCTCTTCTGCTTTGCGGATGATTTCTCCAGCGCGTTTTTGGGCGTCGGCTACCAACTTCTTTGCTTTCCTAGCTCCCTCGGTGCGATCGGCCTGATTCACCAAGTCGGTGGCTGCCGTAATTCGCTTGTGATCTTTGCGGACTTCCTCAAGTCGCGACTTGGTTTCCGATAGTTGCTTTTCTGCTTGGGACAGATAACGGTTAGTCAGCTCGACCGCGTCCTGATGGGCTTCGAGCAATTGTCTCTCCGCATCTGCTCGTCGCGCGGCTAATTCAGCATCAAGATCGACTCGAGCTTGCTGGGCCTGATCAGCTAGGAACTCTGCTTGCTTCTTCTTCTCCGAGGCCAAATGTGAGGTGGTTTTGGCTATTTCGCGCTGGAGCTTTTTCTGCACCAGGTCGGCGTCATCCTGAATTTTGTGCAACGCGAGTTCGTGACTGGCGCGCTCAGCTTCGATTTCGTTGGCCACGTTTTCTAGGTTGCGCTTGGCTTCGTGTAGGGCTTGTTGCGCAACGGCCCTAAGTTCTGAAATTTCGCGGCCCGATTCGGCGCGAAGAGCGTCGCTTTCGCGTTTTGCCCGGGCCCTCAAATTCGCTGCCTCTGTAGCGATGGCACCTCTAATCGAGGCCGCTTCCTCAAGAGCGCTTTCGCGCAGACGATTTGCTTCCTCGGTCGCTTCGGCAACGATAGCTTCTGCTTTTGCGTGGGCTCCATCGAGGATGGTGGCGCTGGAATTCGCGAGTTCTTCCTCCGTGGCGATGCTCTCTAGCCTCGCTGATTCCGCAATCTGCGCAGCTTCCTGCTTGGCATTGGCGATAATTCGCTCGGAATCAATATCTGCCTGGCCGATAATTCGAGTGGATTGCTCTTCGGCGATGCGCAGAATGGATTCAAGCCGTCCGCCCAGGCCCGCAAAGCTGGGGGCGAGAGCCCCACCGGGACTTGCGTCCAGAGCGCTAATCTGTTCTTTCAGGCCAGCTAATTCTTCGAGCATGGCCTGGCGATCTTTAGCAGCCTTGATTAGTTCGCCGCGGAGTTCATTGAGGGCGCTGTCTACCTCACTGCGTTTGTAGCCGCGCAGTTCGGTGGAGAACTCAGTGTTTTCGTTAGCCATGCTGGTATGAATCCCTTAGGTGTCCGAGGCGATCAAGCCTTCCTTAGTGTAACCCGAGGTGGGAAGGGAAAGCACTGTCTCATCGGCTACCCTGGAGAGCGCTCGAGGGTTCGCCTCGCAGTCGCTATCTTTTGCCAGGAACGAGGTGAATCGTGCGATTAATCGTGGCCATTGTGCTGTGGGTCGTCTCGATTGTGTCTCTAACCTGGGGTATCGCACAGCGCACGGTATTTGATGCACCTGACTCGATCGTGCGCACCATCTCACTGGATAACAAAGCACCGGCCACGATTCTGCGCGGCAACGATTTGCTCGCCTTCCCGGGGCGTCCGACCATTACGATCTCGGGGACCATTGGCGGCCGTGTGCCGGCTGAATCCGGAGTGGGATTTGAGATTCGCACGCCTTCTGAATTGTTCGTCGCTTATGGTCGCTCACCAGACGTGCTGGCCTGGCTGTCTCCCACGCGTCACACGGTGCTCTCTTTTGATGCCCTGAGCGATTCGTGGACAGCGTTGCCGCGCTCTGGAGAACTTTTTGCACCTGACCCTCGTGGTTCTGACATGTGGTTGCAAGAATTTTCCGGAACGTCTTCCCTGTCCTTGGCTCTTGCGGCGCCCGAAGACATGACGGTCTTGATCATGTCTGATGGCGTGTTGCCAGCCCCCACCAATGTCACCATCATCTGGCCGGTTAGCAATGATGCACCCCTGGTGTTGGCAGCCATCATCGTCGGTGTGATTACCTTGATTGCTGGGTTCATTGCCGTGCTGACGGCACTAGTGCACTATCGCAACAACAAGGGACCGCGTCGGAAGAAAACGAGAATGCCCAGGCATCCTCGACGCTCGCGCACCCGGGTCGCTCCCAAGCGCAACCCTGCACCGCCGCGCCGGGGACGCCGCGTTGCTGGGTTCGTGGCTCTTCCCCTGGTGGCTGGGCTTCTCCTGGGTGGCTGCTCCCCCGTGGCAACACCCCCGGCTGCCTCCGAGGTAACCGAGGCGCCCGTTCTCGCCACTAAGCCCTACCCAGCGGTCACGGAGATTCAATTCTCGAGAATTATGTCCAGTGTGGCGGCGCAGATTCGCCTCGCCGATGAAGAACTCTCGATCAACTTGTTGGGCCCGAGGGTTCAAGACCCGATGTTGTCCACGCGCCGCACCGCCTACATCGTGCAGCGAGCAGACCCAGAATCCAGCGCGCTCGTTCCTATTCCCTCTAGCCCCATTCGTTTGGTGATGCCTCAGCAGACCACCGCTTGGCCCCGAAGTGTCTTTGGGATTATTCAAGACGAAGAAGATCTCGAGTCACCCTCGCTCGGTGTTGTGTTGCGCCAGGAGGACCCACGCTCGCAGTATCACCTCACGTATGCCGTCGTGCTCAACCCCCAGGTTCAGCTTCCCGACCTGCCGGCGGCCAATATTGGCGCTCCGAAATTGGCACCGGATTCGAAGCTCACCCGTATTTCACCCCAGGATGTTCTGGCGCACTATTCCCAGGTCATTAACGAGGGAACTCAAAGCGAATACGCCCGAGAGTTCTCCCTGGCAGCGGACCCCCTCTTTGCTGCGATAGGTCCGGATGCCGCCCTACTGCGCCAAGAATCTTTTGGTGAAACAGTCGAGGTCGACTGGGAAACGACGCCCACTGATCGCGATGTGGTGGCGTTTTCGACTGCTGCCGGTGGTGCGATCGTGTTGGGCACACTCAGCGAAGCCGAAAAAGTGATGCCTATTCAATCGGGCGCCACGCTTAACTCCAGTATCGCGGTGCGGGCGCTCACGTCACTGTCGCAGTCCTCTCGCGGATTCGAAGTAGATTCACATATCCAAATACTCTGGTACGTGCCACCGGTGGGATCAGAAGAAAGTATTCGGGTTCTCGGTTTCACCTATAGTTTGATGGGCGCAAAGGAAGTCAGTAATGAATAATCCTGGAATGAATCCTTCTCTCGCGGGAGCGGTCGACCTCTCGGGACTTGTGAATAAGAACCGCGCCCCAGCACCCAGCGATAGCGCGCCTTCGGATAGCGCTCTGATCAGAGCAGTCAATGACCAAAGCCTGGGCCAGCTTGTGGAGATCTCGCGCAGCGTTCCGGTGATTTTGGAAATTTATGGCGGTGAGCTAACTCCACAGCTTGGCCCCCTGATCGAAAGCTATCAGGGGAAATTTGTGCTGGGGACTGTGCGCGGTGAAGAAGCCCCTGAGTTAGTTAAAGCACTCCAAATTCAGGGTGTGCCCACGATTGTGGCTCTGGTGGGAGCCCAACCCATCCCGCTCATGCAGGGCATTGCCCCGGAGCAAGAAATGCGCCCCATTCTTGACCAAGTACTGGAATTAGCAGCCAAGAATGGTGTGACGGGATCCGTCGCTCCAGGGGAGCCCGGTGAGGAAGGTGCGCCTGAGGAGCCTCCGCTGCCTTCGTTGCATCAAGAAGCTTTTGATGCTCTGAGCCGCGACGATATTCCCGCTGCTCTGGCGGCTTATCAGGCCGCCTTGGCACAAAACCCCGGGGATGTGGACGCTGGGGCGGGTATTGCCCACGTGGAGTTGCTGCAGCGCACGCGCGAGCTCAATCCTGATCAGGTTCGCCGCCAGGCGGCAGAGAATCCCGCAGACCTAGACGCTGCACTGGGTGTGGCGGATTTGGATATGTCCACCGGTCACGTGGACGACGCCTGCCACCGACTCTTGGCTCTCTATCCCGGTGCCTCCGAAGAAGACCAGAACACTCTGCGCGAGCGGTTATTGACCTATTTCGTGATTGCAGGTCACGCTAGTGATGAAGTCAAGCGAGCCAGGACCGCGCTCACGTCGCTGATGTACTAGGACGCTATGGGAATCTATCTGGACCATCAGGCAACGACGCCGATGTCCGAGACGGTCAAAGCGGCGTATCTCGAAGCCCTGGGAACCGTCGGAAATGCGTCGGCTATTCACCAAGCCGGACAACGTGCTCGGGCTGCCGTGGAAGACGCGCGCTCTCGGGTAGCGCATATTCTCGGATGCGAACCCATTGAGGTCATTTTTACCTCCGGGGGGACCGAAGCTATCAACCAAGCGCTCAAGGGTGCGGTGTGGTCAGCCAAGCGACGCAGTGGGCGCGAGGCACCCACGCGCATCGTGACCACCGGGGGTGAACACAACGCCACGTTGGATGCCCTGTCGTGGCTGTCGGAGCAAGAGGGCACCGAGATTGCCTATGCACAACTCGATCCCGAAGGGGTCATGGATCTGGACTCCCTCGAAGAGCTTCTCGCCCACGCGCCCACCACCATGCTCACGTCGTTGGTCGCCAACAATGAAGTGGGTTCAATTCAACCCGTGGAGGAAATGGCTCGCCTCGCGGGCGAACATGACACCCTCTTCCACCTGGATGCGGTGGCGGCGTGTGGTTATATTCCGCTGAATTTCCATGCTCTGGGAGCAACCGCCATGAGCGTTTCCGCTCACAAGGTGGGAGGTCCTGTGGGGACAGGGGCATTGGTGCTCTCCCGGAGCGCGCCGGATATCCAAGCCCTGCACCACGGTGGGGAGCAACAGCGCTCTCGCTCGGGAACAATCGATATGGCCGGCGCCGTGGCCTTTGCCGCCGCATTGGAACACCAAGATCGCCGCCGCGATACCGAGGTGGAGCACCTTCGGGCCATGCGGGATTACCTCTGGCAGGGTCTCTCCGCAGCATCTCCCCAGATTGAGATGCGCGGCTCCCAGGATCATCGCCTACCGGGCAACCTCCATGTGACGGTCCCCGGGTGCGAAGGCGACGTCTTGTTGTATTTGTTGGACCAGCAGGGGGTTCATGTGTCCACAGGCTCGGCCTGCCAGGCAGGTGTCCCTGAAGCGTCCCATGTGTTGATAGCGATGGGGGTGGAGTATTCGCACGCCAGGGGAGCTCTGCGCATGAGCATGGGGTACTCGATTACGCAAGAAGATTTGGACGCCGTCATTTCTGCCTTCCCGGCCGTGGTGGACAAAGCCTCTCGAGCCGGTCTCGCTTCGGGCTAAGCACCCCTGTCACAGCCGGAGCCTTCTACACTGGAGGCGTGAAAGTTCTGGCAGCAATGAGCGGCGGTGTTGATAGCGCTGTAGCGGCTGCGCGCGCCGTGGAGGCCGGACACGATGTGGTGGGTGTTCATTTGGCGCTGTCTCGGATGCCGGGAACGCTGCGCACTGGTTCCCGGGGTTGTTGCACCATTGAAGATTCCATGGATGCCAGGCGCGTTGCAGACGTGTTGGGAATTCCCTTTTATGTCTGGGATTTTTCGGAGCGTTTCGCCCAAGACGTGGTGCAGGATTTCATCGACGAATATCGCGAGGGTCGAACCCCTAACCCCTGCATGCGCTGCAACCAGCACATTAAATTTGATGCGGTGCTCGAGCGCGGGTTAGCGCTCGGTTTTGACGCGATCGCTACGGGTCACTACGCCTCGGTTGTGGAGGGGCCTGCGGGTAAAGAACTCCACCGAGCAGCGACCTGGGCAAAAGACCAGTCCTATGTGTTGGGTGTGCTGACTGCCGACCAACTGGAGCACTGCTATTTCCCTTTGGCCACGACGCCCTCCAAGGATGAGGTCCGCAAGGAAGCCGCGGAGCGTGGCTTTATTGTGGCGGCCAAACCCGATAGCCACGATATTTGTTTTATTCCGGATGGTGACACGAAAGGCTGGTTAGCCGAACGTGTGGGGGAGAGCGAAGGCCCCGTGCTGGATATGCAGGGCGAGGTTATTGGCTCGCATCAGGGCGCGCACGCTTTCACGGTGGGGCAACGCAAAGGTCTTCAACTCGGATTCCCAGCCGATGATGGCAAACCGCGATATGTTCTCGAAGTAAGGCCTAAAACCAACGAGGTCATCATGGGCCCGAAAGAGGCGCTGGCACTGAGCGAACTAGCGGGAGCCGCAATGAGTTTTGCCGGAGCAAACCCCGCGGTATCTGGCTACGCCAAGGACGCCAGTGACGAGCACGGTTTTGGGTGTGAATCCTTTCAGTGCCAAGTCCAGGTGCGTGCCCATGCCGATCCCGTGGACGCTTCTGCTCAGGTGACAAACGGGGAGCTCATCATTACCCTGCGCGAACCGATATTGGGGGTGTCTCCCGGGCAAAGTGCGGTGCTGTATGTCGGCACCCGTGTGGTGGGGCAATGCACCATTGATCGCACCCGCAGCGCTGTGCTGGAGGCTCCCGCCCGTGCGTAAGGTTCTCATTCTGGGTTCCACGGGCTCTATTGGAACCCAGGCGCTCGAGGTTATTGCCCAACACCCCGATCGCTTCGACGTGGTGGGCTTGAGCGCTTTGTCCAACACCGCGTTGCTCTCGCACCAAGCCCAGCAATTTGGCGTTCCTGCCGATCATCTTGCCGTGGGATCGATCGAAGCAGCCGCCCTGGTCGATGCGGTGGAGTGCGATGTGGTTCTCAACGGAATCACGGGCTCAGTGGGGTTATTGCCCACGCTGCGCGCTCTAGAAAACGGTCGTACGTTGGCTTTGGCCAACAAAGAAAGCCTGATTGTCGGAGGTGCCCTCGTCACCGGCGCCCTCCAGCGACCCGATCAAATAGTGCCCGTTGATTCTGAGCACTCTGCGTTAGCTCAGGCGATGATGGCGGGCTCTCACGCAGAAATCGCCAAGCTTATTGTGACCGCCAGTGGTGGTCCGTTCCGTGGTCGAAGTCGTGAAAGTTTGCGTGAGGTAACCCCGGAACAAGCGCTGGCGCACCCGACGTGGAACATGGGGCAAGTAGTCACCACAAACTCTGCCACCTTGGTCAATAAAGGTTTAGAAGTGATCGAAGCACACCTGCTGTTTGGTATTGATTTCGAGCGCATCGAGGTCACCGTTCACCCACAATCGGTCATTCACTCGATGGTGGAATTTGTGGATGGGTCCACCCTGGCGCAAGCATCGCCACCGGATATGAAACTCCCCATCGCGTGGGGGCTCAGTTGGCCTGAGCGTGTTGCGGGTATTACCCCGGGAATTGATTGGTCCCAATCGCATACCTGGAGTTTTGAACCCTTAGATGAGGTGGCATTCCCCGCGGTGGGCATGGCGAAGGCTGTGGGTGCCAAAGCCCAGACTTTCCCAGCGGTGTTTAACGCGGCCAACGAACAAGCCGTTTACGCGTTCCACCGCGGCGAGCTTCCTTTCTTGGGCATCACAGAGGTTATTGACCACGTTCTCAATGCCCATGTTCCGGTGGAGCTGAGTCTGGATGCCCTGGCCGAAACGGAAGCATGGGCGCGAGCTAGTGCAGATAGCGAAATCGCTCGGCGTCGACCGTAGGGTTCACCGCCCCCTTCTCCCCCGGGACGGTGGCTTCGAGGGTGATACATAGGCTGCTGTCGGGGCAGAGGATTAGAGTGGGCGCGTGGAATCAGCCGTAATCTTTGCCCTCGGGGTCATCGTCGTTGCCGTGGGCCTGATGCTTTCTATTGCGTTGCACGAATGGGGGCACTTCGCTCCAGCAAAGAAGTTTGGGGTCTATATTCCCCAATTCATGATTGGCTTTGGGCCCACGTTGTTTTCGCGTCGCCGGGGAGAGACTGAGTTTGGTGTGAAAGCCATCCCTCTGGGTGGGTATGTCGCGATGGCGGGTATGTATGCACCCGGTTCCTCGGATTCGGCTGGTAGTACGTCCACGACGGGATTCCTTGATCGTGTCATCGGGGATGAGCCCGTGGTATCGGATGTCTCTACAAACGCCGATGACATTGACCGGCGCAGTTTTTACCGCCTTCCCCTGATCCAGCGCATCACCATCATGCTCGGTGGCCCGCTGATGAACTTAGTGATTGCGCTCGTTTTGTACGCCGTGGTGTTAGTCGGTTTTGGGGTACCAAGCCTGAGTCTTACCGTGGGCAGTGTATCCCAATGTGTGGTGCCGGCTAGTGAAACCCGCAGTGAGTGTTTGCCGGGTGACCCCAGTGCCCCTGGGGCACAAGCGGGTTTGCTTCCGGGCGATCGCATTGTGTCGCTGGAGGGGGAGAGAGTCCAGAGCTGGTTTGGTGTGACCGAAACGATTCGGGCCTCACCCGGTAAAACCCTCCAGGTGGGCATTGAGCGCTCAGGAACGTCGCTGGTGCTTCCGGTGGCACCGCTGCTGAGCGAGCGGTATGCCTTCGATGATGCGGGGGAAATTCTTCTGGATGAAGCGGGAAACCCCGTTATCGAATCCGTTGGTTTTATTGGCATCGGGTCAGCTGTAGAAAATCAACAACAATCGCTCACCAGCGTGGTGCCTGCGGTGTGGGACAACGTGGTGGGTGTTTCGCGAGTGATTGCTACCTTGCCCCAGCGCCTCGTCGATGTTGCCCAAGCAGCGTTTGGGCCTGAAGTTCGAGATCCCAATGGTCCTCTCAGCGTCGTGGGCGTGGGGCGCATCGCGGGAGAAATTGCCACCATCGATTCGATTGCTATTCGAGATCGTGTCGCGAGTCTGATCGGCATCGTGGCCTCGCTGAATGTCGCGCTCTTTGTTTTCAACCTGATTCCGTTGCTGCCCCTAGATGGGGGGCACGTTGCTATTGCACTCTATGAAGGGCTCAAGCGCCGAATTTTTAGACTGTTGGGTAAGAGCAATCCCGGTCCGGTCAATGCCAGCAAACTCCTTCCGGTGACACTGATCGTGGTAGCGGTCCTGGGTGGAATGAGCTTGCTATTGATTTATGCCGACATCGTTAATCCGATTCGGTTGTTTTCCTAGACCTAGCCATGCCCTTGTTCGACACTGACATTCAGTTTGAGGCTTTAGGCTAAGCACGTCGAGCGCGAGCATGAGAGCTCGCAGACTCAAATGGAGAGGACTTAACGCGTGCCTGCAGTCAATTTGGGAATGCCAAAAGCTCCCGAAACCCTCAGCCCCCGACGTGTGTCACGACAGATCACAGTGGGCAAGGTCAAAGTCGGCGGTGATGCTCAAGTCAGTGTGCAATCCATGACGACCACACAGACCACAGATATCAACGGCACGCTGCAGCAAATTGCGGAACTTACGGCCACGGGCTGTGACATCGTGCGGGTGGCAGTTCCCACCCAGGATGATGCCGACGCATTGCCCATCATCGCTAAAAAGAGCCAAATTCCCGTCATTGCTGATATCCACTTCCAGCCCAAATATGTCTTCCAGGCCATCGATGCGGGCTGCGGTGCGGTGCGGGTAAACCCCGGGAACATTCGTAAGTTTGATGACCGTGTGGGTGAAATTGCTGCGGCAGCAAAAGCCGCGGGAGTGAGTTTGCGTATCGGTGTTAACGCCGGTTCTCTCGATCCGCGGTTGCTACAGAAGTATGGCAAGCCCACGGCGGAGGCTCTGGTGGAGAGCGCCGTCTGGGAAGCCAGTCTCTTTGAGGAACACGACTTTCACGACTTCAAGATTTCGGTCAAGCACAATGACCCCATTGTGATGGTCAAGGCCTACCGTCAACTTGCTGAGCGCGGGGATTGGCCTTTGCACCTCGGGGTAACGGAAGCCGGCCCCGCTTTCCAGGGAACGATTAAGTCCTCGGTTGCTTTTGGTATCTTGCTCGCCGAGGGAATCGGTGACACCATTCGTGTTTCTCTCTCCGCGCCTCCCGCTGAGGAAGTAAAGGTGGGACTGAAAATTCTTGAGTCTCTCAACCTTCGTGAGCGTAAACTCGAGATTGTTTCCTGCCCCAGCTGTGGTCGCGCCCAGGTTGATGTTTACACCCTGGCTGAGGATGTCACCAAGGGATTGGAAGGCATGACAGTTCCCCTTCGCGTTGCGGTCATGGGGTGTGTGGTTAATGGTCCGGGAGAAGCTCGGGAAGCAGATTTGGGTGTTGCTAGCGGTAACGGAAAAGGCCAGATTTTTGTCAAGGGCGAAGTCATTAAGACCGTTCCCGAAGCGGATATCGTGAAAACCCTGATTGAGGAAGCCAATCGTCTGGCTGAATCCATGCCGGATGCGCCCTCGGGGGCACCGGAGGTCATTACGGCCTAAGAGCCCGATAGTCTTTCCCTGTGCCTACCCGTCTGAGTCATCTTTTTGTGCGCACGTTGCGCGAAGATCCCACCGATGCCGATGTTGCCAGCCATAAATGGTTGGTGCGTGCGGGATATATTCGTCGCCAGGCTCCGGGAATCTTTGCGTGGTTGCCGCTGGGATTGAAAGTGCGCGCTCGGATTGAAGCGATTGTGCACGAAGAGATGCAGAGAATTGGGGCTCAGCACGTTCATTTTCCGGCCCTCTTGCCCAAAGAACCTTATGAGGCCACCGGGCGTTGGGCTGAATACGGCGACGGTATTTTTCGACTCAAAGATCGAAAAGGCGCTGATTATTTGTTGGCGCCCACCCATGAAGAAGTCTTCACCTTGACGGTGAAGGACATGTATTCCAGCTATAAAGATTTGCCGTTGATGGTGTATCAAATTCAAGACAAGTACCGTGATGAGGCCCGGCCTCGGGCGGGTCTGCTCCGCGGACGCGAATTCTCCATGAAAGATGCCTACTCCTTCGATTACACCGATGCGGGGCTCGAAGCTTCCTATGAAGCCCAGCGTGGTGCTTATGAGCGCATTTTCCAGCGCCTAGGCCTGGAATACGTCATTGTGCAAGCAGATGCCGGTGCCATGGGGGGATCGCGCAGTGAAGAGTTTCTTCACCCCACCGAGATAGGCGAAGACACGTTTGTGCGCACTGCCGGTGGATATGCGGCCAACGTCGAGGCTTTCAGGGTCACTCCACCCAAGCCGCAGGATTATTCCCAGACTGCCTCGCCGGTTGTCTTTGATTCACCCGATACACCGACTATTGATTCCTTGGTAGCGCTGGCGAATGCCCAACATCCCAAAGAATCAGGATCCTGGCAAGCCTCGGACACGCTCAAGAATGTGGTCCTAGCCCTAACCCACCCGGATGACACTCGCGAACTGGTCATTGTAGGTATTCCTGGTGATCGTGACGTTGATATGAAACGCGCAGAAGCGGTCTTTGGGCCCAGCGTTGTGGAGCAGGCCACGGACGAGGATTTCACCAAGCACCCAGGCTTGGTCAAGGGCTATATCGGCCCCTGGTCGAGCAAGGGCCCCGTGTTGGGAGAAGAGTCCAGCACCGGAATTCGTTTCCTCGTGGACCCTCGGGTGGTCAGCGGTACCGCGTGGGTGACCGGTGCTAACGAACACGAACGCCATGTGTTTTCGCTGGTGTGCGGCAGGGACTTCATCCCCGATGGCGTTGCCGATATCGCGCAAGTTAAAGATGGCGACGAGGCTCCTGATGGCTCTGGCCCGATCGAGACAGCACGCGGGATGGAAATTGGCCATGTCTTCCAACTCGGTCGCAAATACGCGGCGGCACTCGGCCTCAAGGTCTTGGATGAAAACGGCTCCCTGGTCACGGTGACCATGGGTTCCTACGGGATCGGTGTCACCCGCTTGGTAGCGGTTGTTGCTGAAGCAAATAATGACGACAAGGGCTTGATCTGGCCAGAAGCTGTCGCTCCGTTTGATGTGCACATTGTTGCCGCGGGCAAGGACGAGACCGTGTTTAGCGTGGCGGAAGGGTTGGCACAGCAGTGTGAAGACATCGGTAAAACGGTGCTCTTGGATGACCGACCCAAGCTTTCACCCGGAGTCAAGTTCGCCGATGCGGAAATCTTTGGTGTTCCCCATATCGTGATCGTGGGGCGCGGAGCGGCCGAGGGAATGGTCGAATATTGGAATCGCCGAAGCGGGGAGCGCACCGACGTTTCTCTTGACGCAGTGTTGGGCTTGCTGCCCGCCTAAAGAGGGAAAATAGTGCCGGGGGTGGCTCAAAGCGCCAGCCCCTTGTATTCTTGGAGTGAACACCTAGCCATTTCTGGCTGATAATCGAACAAGGGGGAGCTATGGATATCGATCTGAGCGTTTTGAAGCTCATGGAATCTGAGCGGGAAATCCCTTTTGATGATCTCGTGGTGATTATCGAACAGGCCATTTTGGTCGCCTATGAGAAGCACACGGGTCAGGCTGACCATCGAGGGATGCGCGAAAACCCTGATGCGCCAAGAGCTCGCGTGGAAATTGATAAAAAGACCGGCCACGTCGTGGTCTATATCCCCATCGTGAACGAAGAGGGCGAGAAAACCGGCGAAGAAGTCGATAGCCCGGAAGATTTTGGGCGCATTGCTGCCCACGCAGCGAAGCAGGTCATCAACCAGCGCCTGCGCGATATCGGCGATGATCGCATCTTGGGTGAATACCGTGGCAAAGATGGCGACATCGTTTCTGGAATTATCGCGCAGGGGCCCAACCCCCGCATGATTCACGTGAACCTGGGTGAAGTCGAGGCTATTTTGCCCCCTGAGGAACAGGTTCCCGGCGAAGTCTATGAACACGGTGCTCGCATCAGGGTTTATGTCACCAAGGTGGACAAGGGCCTCAAGGGCCCCTCCATTACGGTGAGTCGAACCCACCCGGGTCTGGTGCGCAAACTCTTCGCCATGGAGGTCCCTGAGATCCATCGCGGTCTTGTCGACATCACCTCTATTGCTCGTGAAGCGGGACACCGCACCAAGATTGCTGTGAAGGCGCTAGAACCAGGAATTAACGCTAAAGGTGCGTGTATTGGGGAATTAGGACAGCGGGTGCGCGCGGTTCAAGCCGAACTCGGGGAAGAAAAGATCGACATTGTCGACCACTCGGACGACCTTGCTCAATTTGTTTCCAACGCACTAAGCCCCGCAAAGGTCACTAGTGCGTTTGTCTTAGATGAGGAAGCCCGCCAAGTTCGAGCCTTAGTGCCGGACTACCAGCTCTCGTTGGCGATTGGTAAAGAAGGCCAAAACGCCCGCTTAGCTGCCAAATTAACCGGGGCAAAGATCGATATTCAGCCTGACTCCGTGATGGATTCCTAGGTCGCACTCACCCTGGGTCGCTATTCCCAGAGCAAAAGGGGCTAAGATGGGGGCTATCAGGCGGTGCCTCGGTTGTCACACGTCAGATGCCACAGAAAATCTTCTGCGGTGTGTGGCCAAAGATAATCGAGTCGTCGTGGATAGCGAAGGAAAACAGCAAGGTCGCGGTGCTTGGGTGCATCGCAATCAGGAATGTCTTTCCCTTTCGTTGACACGGCGGGCATGGAGTAGGGCTTTGAAACAGGCCCCCACACTCGATTGCTCCGCTCTCGATGACCTCAGTAGGTCAACCGACCTCGCTAAGAACAGGCTGAATGGCTAATGGAATCCTTATGAGTGGCTCGAAATGAGCCTCGTTTGTAGGTAACGGCACCCCCTGCCTGGGTGTGCCCAGACAGGAGAATTGTGGCCGGAAAACCACGCGTACATGAGATTGCTGCCGAATTAGGCATCGATTCGAAGCGCACGCTTGAAAAGCTTAAAGAAATTGGCGAGTTCGTCAAAGGTCCTTCCTCGACGGTGGAGCCTCCCGTCGCGCGCAAGCTCAAAGCAGCTTTCGCTGAAGAAGGCGTTGTCCCTGTTCCCAAGGAAGAAAAGCCTGCACCGGCTGCTAAGCCCGCTGCTGCACCCGCACCAGCCCCCGAAGCGTCAGCACCGGTAGATACTCCTGCCCCCAGTGCCGATCAGCCTGCTTCTCCCGAGGCCCCGAGCGCCAAGCCTTCAGCGACGGGGATTCCCCGTCCGGGCAATAATCCTTTTGCCTCGAGTCAGGGAATGGCTAAGCCAGGTATTCCTCGTCCGGGAAATAACCCGTTTGCTTCATCCCAGGGAATGGGGCGCCCAGCGCCTCCTCGTCCCGGTCAAGGTGCGACACCTCGACGCTCAGACGAGCGCCCAGGAGGCACTAGGCCTCCGTTCCAACAGCGCTCGGGTGGCCCAGGCCGTCCCGGTGGCCCCGGAGCAGGTGGCCCCGGTGGAGCGCCTGGTGGCGGTCCCGGTGGAGCCCGTCCCGGTGGAGGACGTCCTGGAGCAGGTGGACGCGGACGTGGACCAGGCGGTGGTACCGCTGGTGCCTTTGGTCGCGGTGGTTCTAAGAGCAAGTCTCGTAAGTCGAAGCGGACGAAGCGCCAAGAGTATGAAATGCGCGAGGCGCCCAGTATTGGCGGCGTATCGATCCCTCGAGGCGATGGCACCACAGCCATTCGTCTTCGTCAAGGTGCTTCTATGGCCGATTTTGCCGACAAGATTGAAATGTTAACCGGTGTTCACGTTCCCCCCGGGAACTTGGTCACGGTGCTGTTCCAGCTGGGCGAAATGGCCACCGCAACAGAGTCTCTTGATGCGGCAACCTTTGAAGTATTGGGCTCCGAACTGGGCTACAAGGTCGAAATTGTCTCGCCCGAAGATGAAGATAAAGAACTCTTGGAGAGCTTCGATATCGATTTGGATGAGGAAGAAGACGAAGACGATCTCGTTATTCGTCCACCGGTAGTCACCGTGATGGGTCACGTTGATCACGGTAAGACCAAGCTTCTGGACGCTATTCGTAGCGCCAATGTTGTGGCCGGCGAAGCCGGTGGGATCACCCAACACATCGGTGCTTACCAAGTGTGGACCGAACACGAAGGCATTGAGCGGGCGATCACCTTTGTTGACACCCCCGGTCACGAGGCCTTCACCGCCATGCGCGCCCGTGGTGCTCAGGTGACGGACATCGCCGTACTGGTGGTGGCCGCGGATGATGGCATCATGCCTCAGACCATTGAGGCGCTCAACCACGCTCAAGCAGCAGGTGTGCCCATCGTGGTGGCCATCAACAAGATTGACACCCCAGGCGC